>LBBO01000211.1_pt20 | contig 12792 bp, 15 predicted proteins | sample 329191 | NCBI WGS metagenome assembly LBBO01 (sample SAMN03174413, study PRJNA266758) | hydrothermal vent metagenome | biome: marine hydrothermal vent; feature: marine hydrothermal vent chimney; material: microbial mat material; isolation source: microbial mat from marine hydrothermal vent chimney...
AACTTATTTTGAGTCTAGGAACTGTTTTATCAATATACATTGAAAGTTTAGATAGAAGTCTGATTCTTAAAGAATAGAATTCTTAACTCGATACTCATAATTCAATAAAAATTTATGCCTAAAAGAACAAAAATATTTATAACAGGAATGGGAGTTGTTTCTTCAATAGGGAATAATGTATCAGAAACATTAATGTCTTTATTGAACGAAAAAACAGGACTAAAGAAAAAGTCTTACCCCGATTTGAATGCTACTTTTATTGTAGGGGAGGTAAGCTTGTCGGATAAAGAATTAGCAGAACAATCTAATTTTGATAACGACAATATTTCGAGAAGTTCACTTTTAGGAATAAAAGCAGCAACTGAGTGTTGGGGCGAAAACCAACACAATTTAGAATTAAAAACAGGAATCATATCGGGAACATCGGTAGGAGGAATGGACAGGAGTGAAGTGTTCTTTAGAGAAATAGCGAAAGAAAAACCAGCAGATTTTAATAAGTTAAAATACCACGATAGTGGAAATATAACCGAACGAATAGCCGATAAATTAGAAATTACGGGATATGTAAATACGATTTCTACCGCTTGTTCTTCGAGTAGCAATGCAATTATGCACGGCGCAAGATTAATAAAGGCAGGAAAGCTAGACCGTGTTTTAGTAGGCGGAGTAGATGCTTTGTCAGAATTTACCATAAGTGGTTTCAAATCCCTAATGATTTACAACGAAAATTGGACAAGTCCTTTCGACGAAAATAGAGCAGGATTAAACCTTGGAGAAGGAGCAGGGTTTTTATTGTTGGAAAATGAAAAAAGTCAAAACATTACAAAAAACAAAATTTTAGCAGAACTATCAGGTTACAACAATAGTTCCGATGCATTTCACCAAACAGCAACTTCGCCAGATGCTAAAGGAGCAACTATAGCCATAGAAACAGCGATAAAAAGTGCAGGCTTAAAACCGTCAGAAATAGATTACGTAAACGCTCACGGAACAGGAACAAAGAACAATGATTTAACAGAATCAATTGCATTTAAAAATATATTTGGAAGTAATGTTCCAGCATTTAGTTCAACCAAAAGCTACACTGGGCATTCCTTAGCAGCTTCGGGAGCAATTGAAGCTGTTTTCTCTATCTTATCGATAAATAACAACGTACTATTCCCTAATTTAAATTTTAAAAACGTAATATCAGAAACAGGATTAAGACCAGTATCTAAAGTTGAGCGAAATAAGGATGTGAACCACATTTTGTCCAATGCTTTTGGTTTTGGGGGGAATTGTACGTCTTTGGTTATCAGTAAAAAACAGATTAAATGTATTACATAAACAAAATAACATCCATTTCTCATCAAGCTTCATTTAACAATGTTGGATTTTCTAATTCTCTTATTGATTTAGAATCAAACTCGGAAGTATTGAAACCTGTTTACAAGGAATATATAAATCCTAGAGTCTTACGCAGAATGAGTAATATACTTCGTATGTCGGTTACTTGTGCAGTAGATTGTGTAAATAAAACAGAAGAAAATATAGATGCAATTATAGTTGGAACTGGTCTGGGTTGTTTAACTGATACCGCAAAGTTTTTGAACAATTTTATAACCTTAGAAGGTCTAGTTCCTCCTACGTCATTTATTCAATCGACACACAATACGATTGCAGGGCAAGTTTCTTTAACGTTGAAAAACAATGGGTATAATATGACGCATACACAAAACAATGTCTCGTTTGAAGTTGCTTTGGAAGATGCGATGATCTGTCTTGACAATGGAATGAAAAACGTGTTGTTGGGAGCAGGAGATGAGTTTATTCCTTTTTTAGATGAGGTTGTAGATGGTTTGGAATTAGGAAAGTTAAACTTAACCTCAGGGGCTACTTTTGTAGTACTGTCTAAAATTAAAAATGAAAATACTTTAGCCAAGGTGTCGGCTAGTAAAACAATTTACAAAGGAGGTTCTGAAAACAATTCGTTGGCTACTTTCTTGGAAGATAATAATGTAAATTCAGAGGCAATAGATTTGGTTTATTACACCAGTCCGTTTAATGAAAAGGCTGAAGAGTTGAATCAATTTTCTAAAGAAATAAGCATTAATAAATATGCTGGAGTCTATCCTACAAATTCAGCTTTGGGACTTCACTTGGCGGTAGATAAAATACAAACAGGAAAGGCTTCTAGCGTTTTAATTTATAATAACCTGACCAAAAATAACTTGGGACTAATGCTTATAGAAACGATATGAAATTTAGAATAGCTTTTTTTATTTTCAATATTATAGGAATATACCTTTGCGTTAGTTATTGGAGTATTCCTAGTTTTTGGTTTTTAATAACTGTTTATATTTTGCTTTTTGGCGCAATAGTTAGCTTAGGTTCTTATTTTATTGGTTTGAATTTCTTTATCTATTCCGAGAAAAAAGGAGAGGGAGTTGTTTTTACTTTCGACGATGGACCAAATCCAGAATTTACACCGCAGATATTAGAAATATTAAAAAAGTTTAACGTAAAAGCTACTTTCTTTGTAATTGGAAAAGAAGCAGAAAAACATTCAGAATTATTAAAAAGAATTGATACTGAAGGGCATTTGATTGGAAATCATTCGTATAGTCATAGTAACTTTATTCCATTTTTTAGAGCGAAAAAACTGTACAAAGATTTTGAAAAATCAAGAAATATTATTGGGGGGATTATTAATAAAAAGCCAAATTATATTCGACCTCCATTTGGAGTAACTTCCCCTCGATATACAAAAATGTTTCGTAAAGTAAATTTTATTTCCATTGGTTGGAGTTTTCGTTCTTACGATACTACGGAGAAAGACGTAGCTGTTTTGATTCGTAAAACTTTGCAAGCAATAGAGAAAGATAATAAAGCCATTCTTTTGTTTCACGATACGATGGAAGTGACTGTAAAAGCGTTGCCAAAAATATTGGAAAATTTAAAATCTAATGGCACAGAAATTGCTTCTCTTTCAGCATCAATAAAAACATTGCCTTATGAATAAAAAACACACAATGGCTGTCTTTCTTTTAGCTGTACTTTCTTTTTCTTTTGCGCCAAGCGATTACAAGTTGGTTTCTAACCCAGAAGTTGTATTAAAAAAGCTAAAAACGGTAGCCGACAAGACCTATTCTATAGCTTCTGACTATAAAGAAGAAAAATATTTAGCTGCATTCAAGAAACCTCAAGTTTCGACTGGAAAGTTCTATTATGAAAAAGATAATAAAATGCGTTGGGAACAAGTTTCGCCTTTCGAATACATTATACTCTTGAATGGAAAAAGTCTTCGAATTAGAGACAATGGAAAGGAAGTGAAAATTCCTGCGAGTAACAAAGTGGCTTTAAAAGTCAATGAGTTTATGATGAGTTTGATAGAAGGTGATTATCAAAGTAATAAAGATTTGAAGACACAATGTTTTGAATCTTTAACAAAGTATTTGATAGAATTAGTACCTTTGACTAAACCGTTGTCTAAGACTTATACGAAGTTAGAATTGTATTTTTCTAAAAAAGACAGTCGATTAGAAAATATTACGTTTTATGAAAAAGGAGGGGATAAAAAAATAGTTACATTTACCAATCAAATTTATAATCCAAAAGTGATGGATGGAAAATTGTTTTTGTCGTTTTAAGGAAGAGGAAACTTTATAAGAAATAAGCTATTTGTTTAGAGTGTCTATTAACTTTGAAAAGGAGACAAGATAATATAGAGGACGAAAAGAGGATTGAAGTTTCTATTTTGCGTTAGGGATGTGAACGGCATCCTTTTTTGTTTTTTCAACAAAAAAGATATAGTGGTCAGCCCGCTCGAACGCCCTAATAATTGAGAGTGAGATTTAGAACAATTAAAAGAATAAATAATGTTAGTAAAAGAATTATTCGAGTTTAAAAGTATTGAAAATAAAGAAGGAAAGCTGTTTTCAAAAGTAGTTATAAATGCTTCGAATGCTATTTTTAAAGGGCATTTTCCAAACAATCCAATTACGCCAGGTGTAATGCAAGTGCAATTGGTAAAGGAAATTTTGGAAGAATATTTACAACGTTCGTTGAGTTTAAAAACAATGGGAAGGTGCAAATTTTTAGCAGTTTTAAACCCAGAAACAACTCCTGAAATTGAGGTGGAAATTACAATGACCGAAACTGAAGATGGTTTGAAAATAAATACAGTAGGAAAACATTTAGATGTTAATTATTTTAAATTTTCGGCACTTTATAAATAAAGGATACTACTTTTTGAATGAACAAATTAGCAGACATCAATACTTGTGTAATCATACCGACCTACAATAACGAAAAAACGCTGGCCAGGGTGATTGATGGGGTCTTAGAATTTGGGAATGGTAAAGATGTAATTGTAGTAAACGATGGTTCTATTGATAGCACCGAAAGTATTTTAAAGGCTTACAAAAACAAAGTCATTGTATTGGATTACAAAGATAACGTGGGGAAAGGAAATGCGTTAAAATTAGGATTCAAAAAAGCAATCGAGTTGGGCTTTGACTATGCAATTACAATCGATTCGGATGGGCAACATTTTCCCGACGATATTCCTGTATTCTTAAAAGCGTCAAAAGAAAACCCAGGTACTTTGTTGATGGGCTCTAGAGATATGACGCACGAAACAATACCTGGTAAAAGTTCGTTTGGCAATAAGTTTTCTAATTTTTGGTTCAAACTAGAAACAGGAATTGAATTGCCCGACACGCAAACGGGATATAGACTTTACCCTTTGGCGTCACTAAAGGAATAAAATTATTTACTTCTAAATTCGAAATGGAAATAGAAGTAATTGTAAAGTTAGCTTGGAAAGAGGTAAAGATTTTGCCTGTGAATGTAAAAGTAATTTACGATTATGATGAGCGTGTGAGTCATTTTAGACCGTTGAATGATTTTACGAGAATTAGTATTTTAAATACTTATTTTGTAATTCTAACTTTTGCTTATTATTTGCCAAAACGATTGATAAAAGCATCGTTTAAAAAAGAGTTTTGGGTCAAATTAAAACAAGATATAGTAAAGCCAGAAGAAAGTAATTTGAGAAAATCGTCTTCCATTGCATTTGGGTTTTTTATGGGGATAATTCCACTTTGGGGTTTTCAATTATTGATTGGCATTCCGTTAGCTTTTTTCTTTCGCTTAAATCAAGCTTTGTTTATTGGAGCTGCGAATATTAGTATTCCCCCAATGATTCCTTTTATTGTTTGGTTGAGTTATTATGTTGGAGGGTTTTATTATCCGAATCCTTCGCCATTGCCAGAGTTTTCAGAAATTACGCTAGCAGATATTCACGTTAATTTTATGCAATATAGTGTAGGGGCAGTCATTTTGGCGATTGCATCGGCTCTTGTTTCTTTTGTATTGTCTTTTTCTTTGTTGAGTTTGTTTAGGAAATAGGGTCGTGTTTTTACTTTTTTTTAAAATTGAAAATCTTAACGCAGTTGTAATGTGAACCAAGTTTTTTAACTAGTTCTTCTAAAACTCATCACCTCTAATTGTTTTAATCTTATCTTTTTTGTTAAAGTTATTGATTCTAAAAGATAGAGACAATGAAAAAATAGGCCATTTTGGTGATGCTAAACGGTGAGTGTATAAGATGGAAGTTTCTACTGTACTTTCTTTTTTGATTGAATTTAAAGCATTTGTAAATTGAAATGTAGCAGCAATTTTATTGTCCCATAAATCTTTTTTTAGTGCTAGGTCTAGGACAAAGTATGTTCCTTTAGTTCCTTGTATGGTTGCTTGGGGGCTTAGGTATTTTGATACGACTTGAAATTTCCAACTGTCTAATATATTGAACGAATTGTTTAGCCTTATGTTGTAGGAATAGGATTCGTTGTTGATGTTTTCTCCTGCTAAATCTCCTTTTATTTTATAAAGAAAACTATTTACTCCAATATCGAAAGACCACCATTTTTTTATTTTTTTACGGTAAGAAAATTCACCTCCTAAAACTTGAGAAGTTCCTGAGTTGACAGGCCTTTTTAATATCGCATTGGTGTCATATACTTCTTGAATTCTTTCGATGTTGTTTATTGTGTTTCTAAAATATGCTTCAGCCGAAAAAGTTCCCTTTTTTAAGTTTCTAATGTATCCCAATTCATAAGATTGAATATATTCAGGGAGTAAGTTTGCATTTCCTCTTCTCACAGTGTAAGGATCTTCCCAAGATATAAATGGCTCTAAATTCCAACTTTTCGGTCTTTTTATCCTTCTAGAAAAGTTAGCTTTCAACTGATTTTTTTTATCTAAGTTATAAGAGAAATGGGCAGAAGGAAACCAATCTAATCGATTTATAGCTGTTGATATGTTTAATGTTTCGGTATAAATGCTTCGGTCTGTATATTCAGATCTAATTCCAAATTGATAGCCGAGTTTTTTTTGTTCGCCACTCAGCATAAAATACCCTGCATAGATGTCTTGCTTGTAGGTTACGTTTGACGAAAACAAATCTAATTTGTCATAACCTCCAGTACTTAAATTTAGTTGATAAGAATCTTGATTGTCGCTATTGTTCCCTAAATCTGATTGTAAACCAGCTTTTATTTTTTTCTTGTTTTTTAAAGGTTTTTGATAATCTATTTTTAGTCTAATCAATTGAGAAGGCCCAATTTCTGTTGAATTATAACCTCCTTGTTTGGTGTTGTTTTCGTCAAAGTTTTCGGTTAATGCATCTTCATTTCCGTCGTGATAATTATACATAATAGAGGTAGAGATCCGATGCTGTTTGTTTCCTTTTATCAAATATTCGTATGCAGAACTTAGTGTAGTTCCATAAAATTGTCTTAACGTTTGTTCGTCATTCCTATATTCTGCAATAAGATTTTCATTGTAGTATTCTTCAAAGTTATATTTAGCGGCAGCATTATATTGTCTTTGATTTCCCGATAAGGCGAGAGAAAAGGAACTCTTACGATTAGGATTCCATTCTAAGGCGGTATTTAAACCATAATTTGTTCTAAAAAAACGATGCAAACCTTCCGATTGAACTTTACTTATGTTCTGGTCTATTGTTATTATTCGCTCTTGAAAAATATCTCGATATCTGTTTCCGTTTTTATAAAATCCCCCTAAATTAAATTTTAGTTTTTCCTTGTTAATACTTAGAATAAAGTCACCACCATAGTTACTATAATTCCCTCCATTTAGGTTAATTAGTGTACTAATACCTTCTAATTTGTTTTTTTTAAGAATAATGTTAATAATTCCGCTGGCTCCCTCAGCGTTGTATTGTGCCGAAGGGTTGGTAATGATTTCAATGTCTTTAATGTTGCTTGCAGGAATTAATTGTAATGCTTCAGAGGCTTTCATATTAGAAGGCTTATTGTCTATCAACAATGTGAATCCTGAACTACCTCTTAGACTTACGTTTCCATCCAAATCGACTGTTACTGATGGAATATTCTCAAGTACTTCTAATGCTGTGGCAGATGCTACGGTGTTCATACTTTCTACATTTACAACTTTCTTGTCAATTTCATATCTTACCAATTGTTTTTCTCCCGTAATATTTACTTCGGTCAATAATTCTAAGTCAGGAGTTAATAAAATATTATTAAGATATTGATTTTTCGTTTTTTTTGAGACTGAAATGTTTGAAATAGTTTTCGTTTTAAATCCAATAAAAGAGCATTTAGCATAATAGTAATCAAAGGGAATTTGTGTAATATTAAATTCACCAACTTCGTTAGTTACTGCTCCAGTTAAAAACGTAGAATCTTTTTGGTTGTATAATACTACAGAGACATATTGCATTGCTTTGTTTGTTTCTGTGTCTATGATTTTCCCCGAAAAAGTTCCAAGGGATGTTCCTTTGTTATTCTGTGCACCAGTAACTATAGCGATAGTTAGAAATAAGAAAATAATGAAGTATTTCATTTACTTTAGTGTTAGTTTTGCAAGATAATTATAATCACCTCCTTGAAGTATAATCACTGTTTTAAGTTTTGTACTATTGGCTACCTCTGTTAGTTTTTTAGTGTCAATGTATAACCATTTAAACCAATCAGATTCAGAACCTTCAAAATTCATTTTATATTCTAATTCTCCAATATAATCTTCAGAAGCATCGTATTCGACATCTTCCTCTTCAATTAAATAGTTGATGTCGGTAGAATCGATTATAATTTGCCCTTTTTTATTTAATAATGATTTACATTTTTACTAAAAAAAAGGTAATCCTTTTAAGTCTCCAGCAATTCCAATTCCATTCATCAATGAAATTATTGTATCGTATTTTGTTTCAGGAGCTAGTTTGTAAAAGTCTTGTAGAAATACGTTTTTTATTCCAAATTGTTTCATTGTTTCAATAGCTCCTTCCGAAGTATCAATCGAATCTACGTCAAATCCTTTTTCTTGAAGCCATAATGAATGACATCCAGCTCCAGCTCCAATTACTAATGTTTTTCCTTTGCATATTGTGAGCGCTTTCTGTTCTACTCCAGGCATTTCATCAAATGTTCGAAATAGATAATCTACTGGTATTACATCGCTGTCTGTAACGTTGCACAATACCTCTATTTCTAAATCTCTATTCCCATTTAGATAAGATAAACAAGCATTGCCAAAAGGATCGTTTGATTGATTAGACATAGTTGTAGAAAATAAAAAAGCTCGCTACCAATAGTAACGAGCTCAATAGTTTGTTTTAAATAAATATAGTTGAACAAATTTATTTAATATAATAAATATTAATCTGGAATTTCAACAAAGTTAAATTCAACATCTAACATATCTTCAAATTCTTCACCTGCATCAAGCATGTCTTCATCCATTTCATCATAATACCAATTGATATTCAATGTAATAGAGTCCGGTTCAGCTATTTTTCCTAATTTAAGGATAATATCCATAATATATTTTGCCGACGATGAATTAAAATATTCTAATTTAAAATCAGTATTCAATGTTATGTCTCCTGCTGATTTAGCGAATGTTTCATATTCGTCTAACCAATTCATTATTGGTTGAAAGAATTTTTGAACATCTTCAGGTCTAGAATCTCCTTCAAATTCTATTCTATGATTTGTGTGGTCTAAGATAATCTTAGGGGTGTTGTCTGTTAGTTCTAGTTTTAGTACTTCCATTTTTTTTATTTTTATGCTTGGATATTTACTCTTAGAGTAAAAAAATGTTTTTCGTCTTTATGTTTGTCAAATTCGTATTCTAGTTTGCTTCCAGATTTCATAGCCATATCAATTAGACCTAAACCTGCACCTCCTTTATCAGATATTGAAGCTCCTCTTATCATTTCTCGGTATCTAGTTTTTAATTCTAGAGCATCCATTTTATTAACTTCTATTATTCGTTCTTTTATAGGAATCACGTCGATTGAATCGATGATGTTACCAACAACTACCGAAAAACCTCCTTCGTTTTGAAGTAAGGTAAATACACCTTCATTTAAGTGTTCATCTTCAATAGTAGGCTTACTTGTATGTCTATGTATATTCTCTAAACATTCAACTAATACTTTATAAGTTTTTTTTGCGGCCTTCTTTTTCTCTTTGTATAGAGAAAGTTCTTTCTTAATATCAGTCAACAAAGTATTCACTAGTTTATAGTTAAATTCCCCATGGAAAACGTAAATTACTTTCCCATCGGTCATCAAATTAAATAAATCTAAAATACTTTGTGCCTTCATTCCTTTAATCTATCTAGTGAATATTGAACCAGAACCACTTATGTCAATTGGGTTAATACATAAAACAGGAATTTGCTCATCATTTGTTATGATGTCTTGCTCGTAGTTACTGAGCATTCCAATTAGTGAGTTTTTCTGTAAATTCATTATGGATATTAAATCAGCGTCTACTTCTTTTGCTATTTTTAGCATTTGGTCAACGAAGTCACCTTTTTTCGGTACGATGTGAGCTGTGTTATTAATCCCTTTTTGTGTTAAGTATTTTTTTGCCCAAGCTATGTTTCCATTCAACTTGTGCATTAAAAACTTATCTGTTTCTTTTGGTGTAACAATGTGAACTTCAGAATCAAAATATTTAGCCATGTCAGCTACAATTTCTAATTTTTGTTTTGTCTCGTTGTGTAAATCAAGAGGTGTTATGATACAGTCATAACCAGACTCTTTCATAACCTCTTTTTGTACAATTATAAATGGGACAGAAGAATTTGTAATTATTTTTAGAGCATTACTACCTGTCAATTTTTGCCAACCACTAGCTCCATGTGTTCCCATTACAATTAACGAGGCATTCACTTCGTTAGCAGCATCACCTATATCGTCAAATATGTTTCCAACTTTAACCAAAGATGTAACTAGAACATCTTTATTTATTTTATTTGCTAGTTTAACTTCTTCTTCTAACTTTAATGTTATTGAAGTTACATCCTCTAGCTCTTTTACAACGTGTAAAATAACGACAGATGTTTTAGTCGTTTTAGCTAATTCTACAGCATGGTTTATAGCTGTATGAGCTACTTCTGTAAAATCTGTTGGTACTAAAATTGGTTGTGAACTCATAAGTTGAATTTCTTTATTTTCCTTGTTTAAGCCTCAATATTAATTAAATTTATTGTGATTTCCTAGGTTTATTTGAATTAAGTTAAAACATATATTTTGATAAATATAACGTTTGTTAAATTTTAGTAAAAATATTTTTTTTAATTTAATCGGAGTGTAATGTCTCTTGAGGTATAGGGAGGTTATTCTTAGATAAAGAGCAGGTAATGTCAGTAATGTTATTTTAATCAAAGCCTCAGTTTTTTCATTATCGTTCTCACTTCATAAAATAGAAAAATAAAAAACCATAGAAATATATGAAGTAATGCTTGCTGTCTTGTAATTCCAAAGTAATTCTTTAATTGGTATATAAAAAACAAAAAATAAAGAATTTTAATGTAACAATAAATAAGTAATCAACCCATAATCTTGAAGCGTCTTTTTTTATTTTTCGAGTCATATATTCCTTTACGAATATTAAAAAGGAAAAGAAAAAAATCTGTACACTTAATAAAGCTATTAGGCTTATTGGTACTGAAGTTATTTGGTTTATAAGCAGGTGTAAGAATAACATTATAACTCCAAAAATATAGATTTCTATTTTTTTTAACTGCATTTTTATTTTTTCATCATGTTCATAGCTTCTTTTATCACAAGGAACATACCTATGAACACACCAAGTAAAGAACAAATAATAGTAAAGGTTTTGTTACTGTTGTACTTTTGATCTAAATATAATCCCAAAAATGAAGCTCCTGCAATAATGAAAATCATTTGAAATGCAACAGCAGAAAACCTTAAATATTTATTCGAAGATTGTTTCAATTTAAATTAATTTTCTTCTGTTTTATTTTTTTCTTCTGAAGGAATTACTCCTCCCATAGAACAAGTTACAGCAAAGATTGCTCCTGGCTCTATAGATAGCTTACCTGTTTTTACATTTCCTTCTACTTTTGCCGTAGATTTAAGAGATAAAAGTTCTCCAACTTTCATTAGCCCTTTTACTTTTCCTTCTATATCTGCGTTTTGACAAATAATATCTCCTTCAATTATTCCCGTTGTTCCTACGACTAATCTTCCTTTTGTAGAAATTGTTCCTTTCACGGTTCCGTCTATTCTAATGTTACTTTCGGATGTGATTATTCCTTCAATAGAAGTCCCTTCTACAATTCTATTGAGTCTTTCGGGTGAGTTTAAATTCCCCATTTTACTTTTATTATTGTTGTTGTTATTACTTTTAAACATAGTTGTTAAATTTCTTGTAAAGATAGTTAAAATAAAGCAAATGTTTTGGAAATGACTATTGGCCATGTTCTAAATAATTTTTTAGTAAAATACATAAGCCAAAATAAGGTAATGAATTAGTTAAAGTTTAATTATCTTTTTAGAAAATTGTTGCCCATTAGAATTGATATTTAAGATGTAAATACCTTTTTTATAATCTATCAAAGAGATCTCTACTGTTCTAACGTTTTCTTCTGAACTTTTAAATATTGTTTTTCCTTGAATGTTTTTTAATTCTAATTTGAATTGAGTATCATTTGTGCTTGAAATATACAGGTTGTTTCTTACGGGGTTAGGGAAAATGCTAAATGTTTGATTATTATTGCTTTCGATATCTGTTGTTCCAACATATACGAGTAAGGTATCTGAGTTTTCACATATTCCTGTATTTCCTGTTAGAATAACATTATAAGCTCCTGCAAAAATAAAATTATGATATGGTAAACTGAAATTTGATGTTGTTCCATCACCGAAATTCCAAGAGTATGACGAAGCATTTGATGATCCAACTTCAAATTGTATTCCCGCTCCTGTATTGATAGATGTTTCGCTTGCAACTATTTCTATACTTGGTTTTGGCATAACTGTGATTTGAATACCTAAACTTTGGCTACATTCTCCATTTACTCCGCTAATTGTAATTATTTCATTTACCGTAGCATTTTGTGTCAAAGTTGGAGTTGTTTCGCCGTTATTCCAATTATAATTTGTTGCTCCTGAAGCCTCTAAAGTAAATTCCTCTTCGGAGCAAACTTCTATACTTGATGGAGTTACCGATAGATTTACTGCTTCATCTACTTGGATTAATGTTCTTAGCGTATCTCGACAGCCATAAGAATCCGTTAGCAGGACTTCGTATGTTGTTTCAGCTAGAGGAGATACTGTTAGCGAAGATGTTGTATTTGAATTATTTATCCAGTTGTAAATAACAGGATTCGTACTGTTTATATATATCGTTGTTGAATTTCCGATGCATATATGTTGAGAGTCTGTTATTGAGGCGTCTATTTGGTGAATTGATACAGGTATAGAAACTGAACTTAAACAAGCTCCAT
>LBBO01000003.1_pt25 | contig 12677 bp, 16 predicted proteins | sample 329191 | NCBI WGS metagenome assembly LBBO01 (sample SAMN03174413, study PRJNA266758) | hydrothermal vent metagenome | biome: marine hydrothermal vent; feature: marine hydrothermal vent chimney; material: microbial mat material; isolation source: microbial mat from marine hydrothermal vent chimney...
TGCTTTTTGAGAGCCATCAGGAAGATTGATTTTCTCTTCATAATGCATAACAGGTATGGTAATCATAAATATCGCCATAAGTACCAACATTACATCGATTAACGGTGTAATATTTAGGTCAGGAGCTTCATCCCATTCATACATGATTAAGCCTTCTGAGAGAGTATCAAGTCAGCTTGGCTATCAAGCAGCACATTTAACTCATAAGCTTTACGTTTTAAAATCAAATGAAAAGAGTAAGCAAATGTTGCCACAGCAATACCAGCAGCCGTTGCCACCAATGCTTCTGAAATAGCAGGTGCTACAATGGCGATGGAAGTACCACCACTCTCTCCACCTAGCTTAGAAAATGTTTCTAAAATAGCAACAACCGTACCAAAGAGTCCTATGAACGGAGAAGTAGAAGCAATGATAGAGAGTGCAGTAAGCCCACCTGTTGCATTTTTAATGGCATCATTTTGTGCAACTGAAAATATAGATTTATTAGGAACCAAGACTTTAGAAAGATAAATAAAAAGTAAAGAGTCTTTCTCTACACTTTTAGAACGACCCATATAGAGTTTTTTTAAAGATCTCTCTTCCGTTGAGAGTTTACTATTTAACGCGAAATAACGATATATAAAAATCCAGAGTACGATAAAGAGATAAACAGAAAGAATTGCCAAAACAAAAATAGTAATAGCCGAACTCTTGTCGAGGTATGCAAATAAGCTTTCAAAAAGTCCCATGGTTAAATACGCCCTATTTTAGTGATTATAAATTTCATTTTAATTCTCCATTTTATTACACATATGGTAATAGTTGAAAAAATATTATCATATTTGTCCTCTGTAAAGGCTTGTTTTGTTATAGAAAAGATGGAAATAGAGTGATGATATACTAATGTTCTATGAGAGTTATTAGGAAGCTAATATATTATGTTTTTATTTGATTTTTTTAATATAGAGTTCTATTTGGTAAGCCAAAAGCCTACCAAATATTTTTATCTTTTTTTAATTTGATCAACTTTACTAATAGCTGCAGCAATTGTTGTACTTGATGTTTGAGCTTTTTCAAGTAAAGCTTTTGCATTGGCCAGTGCTTTTGCAAGGTTTGAACCTTCACCTGAAAGTGAAACTGCACCATCAACCATACATAAAGTTTTCTCTTCTTCAACTTTAACGTAACCACCATTGATAGCAACAGAAAGTTCTTTTCCATCAGCTTTTTCAATGGTCATTACACCAGCATCTAAAAGAGAAACAACAGCAGCGTGTCCAGCTAAAACACCAAACTCGCCTTCGCTACCAGGAATAGTAACTTGTTTTACTTCATCATCGAAAATAACACCCTGAGGTGTTACTATTTCAAGTTTCATGAGTTCCATAATTAAACTCCTTACGCTTATTTATTTTTCGCTAAAATTTTCTCATTTTTAGCGATTGCTTCGTCCATATTTCCTACCATGTAGAATGATGCTTCAAGCATATCGTCATATTTACCTTCGATAAGACCTTTAAATCCTGCCAATGTATCAGCAAGCTCAACATAAACACCAGGAGAACCTGTAAATACTTCAGCAACGTGGAAAGGCTGAGAAAGATATTTTTCAATTTTTCTTGCTCTTTCAACTGTATTTTTATCTTCTTCTGAAAGCTCATCCATACCAAGAATTGCAATAATATCTTGTAAATCTTTATACTTTTGAAGAATAGCTTGAACACCTCTTGCAATTGCGTAATGCTCTTCTCCAATAATTGAAGGATCTAACATTCTTGATGTTGAATCAAGTGGATCAACTGCTGGGTAAATACCTTTTTCTGCAATAGAACGGTTAAGTACTGTTGTTGCATCCAAGTGAGCAAATACAGATGCAGGAGCGGGATCGGTCAAGTCATCTGCAGGAACGTATACTGCTTGTACAGAAGTAATTGAACCTTTGGTTGTTGAGGTAATTCTCTCTTGAAGTTTACCCATTTCAGACGCAAGTGTTGGTTGGTAACCAACAGCTGATGGAATACGACCAAGAAGAGCTGACATTTCAGAACCTGATTGAGCAAATCTAAAGATGTTATCAATAAACATAAGAACGTCAAGACCCATATCATCTCTAAAGTACTCAGCCATTGTAAGTGCAGTTAAAGCGATTCTGTTTCTTGCTCCTGGAGGCTCACTCATTTGCCCATAACAGAGTGCAACTTTGTCAAGTACATTTGACTCTTCCATTTCAAAATAAAGGTCATTTCCTTCACGAGTTCTTTCACCAACACCAGCAAATACTGAATAACCTGAGTGTTTTAAGGCAACGTTGTTAATAAGTTCCATAATAATTACAGTTTTACCAACACCAGCACCACCAAACAGTCCTACTTTTCCACCTTTGTTATAAGGAGCAAGAAGGTCAACTACTTTGATACCTGTTTCAAAAACTTCTGTTTTTGTACTCTGCTCTTCAAATGGTGGTGGGTCTCTATGAATTGAACGGTACTCTTTAGAAGAGAACTCTGCACCATCATCAACAGTATCACCTACAACGTTGAAAATTCTACCAAGAACTTCTTCACCAACTGGAACTTGAATAGAATCACCTGTTGCCGTAACCTCTTGACCTCTTACAAGACCTTCACTCATATCCATTGCAATGGTTCTTACACGATTATCACCCAACTGTGCTGCAACTTCTAAAACCAATCTTTGGTCACCAATTGTTGTCTCTAGTGCTTCGTTGATAGCTGGAAGATAATCCGTAAAATCAACATCAACAACTGGACCTAGTACTTGTACTACTTTACCTGTCATAAATCTATTCTCCTATTTATTTCAACGATTCCATACCACTGATAATCTCAATGAGTTCAGTCGTAATCGCTTCTTGTCTAGCTTTGTTATATTTAACTGTAAGCTTGCCTACCATATCTTTTGCATTGTTTGTTGCTGCATCCATTGCTTGCATACGAGCAGAATGCTCAGCAGCCAATGAATCGAGCAGTGCGTAATACATTGAGAAGTCAACATATTTTTTTACCAATGCATCCAACAATGTATCGTCATCATCTGGTTCAACATCTATCTCTGACATTGAAACACTCTCTGTTAAGTGAAGTGCCGAAACGTCAACTGGTAAAAGTTGTTGCTGTTTAACCTCTTGCATAATCATGTTTAAATATCCATTATGAATAAGTATGATTTTGTCTGTTTTCCCAGCCACATAATCTTCTACCAAAGCAGAAATCAATGCTGTTGAATCTTCATAATTAGGTTTAGAGCTTAAATCATTAATCTGATTTAGCATCTCAACTTCATTATATTTAAAAAATGCTACACCTTTTTTACCAACACCAGACAAACGTACTTCTATATTAGCATCGTTAAACTCTGCCATAACTTGATTTGTACGTTTAATGGTTTGGTAATTAAATCCACCACAAAGACCTTTATCTGATGTTACAAATACAATGTCAACTTTTTTAGGATTTCTATTCTCTTTAAAGAAAACATTGTCAATCCCATCAGCATTGTTTTGTTGCATCTTCTGAGCAATTTCACCTAAAAGTTCTGTTAACTTCGATGCATAAACTTTTGAACGTTTAGCCATCTCTTCAGCTCTTTTAAGTTTAGCCGATGAAACAAGTTTCATCGCACGCGTGGTCTTTTGAGTACCTTTGACACTCGAAATTTTACGCTTTATATCTTTTAAGTTAGCCATTTTTTAGCCTTATGCTGAAAAAGATTCTTTAAAATCTTCTAATGCGTTTTTCAAATCAGCTTCATTTTCATCAGTGATTTTTTTATTATCTCTAATGCTATCAAGCACAGCAGCATATTTAGCATCCATAAATGGATATAACTCAGCTTCAAACTTCGTTACAGAATCCACAGCTACATCATCAAGGAAACCTTTTGTTCCAGCAAAAATCATAATAACTTGTTTCTCAATAGCAATTGGAGAGTAAGGTCCCTGTTTAAGTACTTCAACCATTCTAGCCCCTCGTTCAAGTTGATTTCTACTGTGCTCATCAAGGTCAGATGCAAACTGTGCAAACGCTTGAAGCTCACGATAAGAAGCAAGGTCAAGTCTTAATGTACCAGCAACTTGCTTGGTAGCTTTAATCTGTGCTGCACCACCAACTCTAGATACTGAAAGTCCAACGTTAATAGCTGGTCTAACACCTGAGTTAAATAGATCTGTTTCAAGGAAAATCTGTCCATCAGTAATAGAAATTACGTTGGTTGGAATGTATGCTGCAACATCACCAGCTTGAGTTTCAATGATTGGGAATGCAGTAATAGAACCAGCCCCATTAGCATCTGAAAGTTTTGCTGCTCTTTCAAGAAGTCTTGAATGAAGATAAAAAACATCACCTGGATAAGCTTCTCTTCCTGGAGGTCTTCTAAGAATTAGTGACATCTCACGATAAGCAACAGCATGTTTTGTAAGGTCATCATAAAAGATAACTGCGTGTCTGCTAGAGTTCATATAGTACTCAGCCAATGTAACACCTGCATAAGGAGCTAAAAATTGGAAAGCAGCAGAATCAGCAGCAGATGCAGATACAATAATTGTATACTCCATTGCTCCAGCTTCTTCTAACTTCTGTACGATAGTCGCAACAGTTGATTGTTTTTGACCAATCGCTACATATACACAAATAACATCTTGACCTTTTTGGTTGATAATTGTATCAATCGCCAAAGTTGTTTTACCTGTTTGTCTATCACCAATAATAAGTTCTCTCTGCCCACGACCCACTGGTACCAATGCATCAATCGCTTTAATCCCTGTTTGAAGTGGCTCATGAACTGACTTTCTAGCCATAATTCCAGGAGCTTTCTCTTCTAAAAGTCTACTTTCTGTAGTCTCAATTGGACCTTTACCATCAATTGGCTCACCAAGTGGGTTAACAACACGACCTACCATTGCTTCACCTACTGGCATTCTAAGAAGTTCTCCTGTTCTTTTAACGCTCATTCCCTCTCTGATTCCTGCCATTGATCCTAATACAACAATACCAACACTTGCTTCTTCAAGGTTAAGTACCATACCAGTAACACCAGTTTCGAACTCTACAATTTCTCCAGCCATAACGCTGTTAAGACCATATACAGATGTAATACCATCTGCAACACCTACTACTTTACCAACTTCGTTGATGTCTACATCTACCTCAAAATTTTCAATTCTCTCTTTAATTATCGAGCTGATTTCGTCTGCTTGTAATTTGTTTGCCACTGCAACTCCTTCCGTTTAGATTACTATTTTATAATGATTTCGTAATGAAATCAATTAATTGTTCTTTAACTCTCTGTTTAGAAAAGTTTACCTCAATACCCAAATCATCAACCGATACTTTAATTCCATCAAAATCTGATTGAACTTGAGTTAATTTAATGGTTGAACCTGTGTATGTTTTTAATGAAGCTTCAAGGTCAGCAAGTTCTGCATCACCCAAAGTGTTAGAACTTGTCACAACACCTTCATATTCATTTGTCTCTTTTTGAATAGCCTGATTTAACTTCTTAGCAAGAGTTGGAAGTAAATCTAAACGACCATTCTCACCAATAATTTTAATGAAGTTTTGTAACTTAACGTCACTCCCCTCACCCAAACCATCAAGTACAAATGATGTTTTTTGATCTGCCAAAACCAATGGAGACGTTAACATTTCAGCTACACTATCATCTTCAAAAAGTCCTGCAATAGCAGTTAATACTTCTGAAAATTCAGTTCTTTGCTCTGCTGATGTTACATCAACAAGTGCATTCACATATCTGTTTGCAATTAACTCTTCCATTAAGCAACCTTTTTAGCGATAAGTGAAACCACTTTTGCTTCGTCAATAGCAACATCAGAAGTTTCAATACCATCATTTAACATCTTATCAATGGTCGATCTTGTAGCTTTTTTAGACTCTAAAGCCTGTTTTTCTACAGATTGTTTCTCTAACATTGTTAAAGTATAATCATTTTTTTCTGCAATATTTACCGATAAAATTTTAGCTTCATTAGACGCATCAGCAACTATCTCTTTTGCTTTCTCTTCAGCTTTTAGCAAATTTTCTTCTGCAGCTAAACGTTCATTTTTAGAAGCTTGTAGTTTCTCTTCTATCTCTTTAAGCTTATTTGCAATTTCTTCTGATCTTCCCGTAAAGAAAGCCTTAATAGGATTTGCAGCTAGGTAATAAAGAATCCCTGCAAAAATAGTAAAGTTAAAAACTCTGTAAAAAAAGTCAGAGTTAAACATGGTTACGTCATGATGCTCAGCACCTGAAGCAAGTACCAATGATGGCACAAGAACAGCTGTAAGTAGAGCTATATTTTTAATTCTCATCATCATCTCCTATAAGCTACTAAGCTTTGTTTGTAAACTCTCTTTAATAAGAGGCAACTCAGAAGCAAGTGAATTTTTCAATGCCTCTTGGTCAGCTGCAAGTTCAGCTAAAAACGACTGATGCTTATCAGCAATCTCTTTTACTTTACTTTCAATTTTACTCGCTGCTAAAGCTTTCGCTTCGCTGGTAGCTTTTTCTCTGATAGCGTTAGCTTCTGCCTTCGCATCACCTAAAAGTGCATCAGCTTTTGTATTTAGTTCATCACTGTTACCAGACATCTCTTCAGCATTTTGTAAATTTTCTGCTATCGTGTTATTTCTATCATCCATAAATTTCAATAATGGTTGAAATAGCATTGTATTTAACAAAATTAAAAGAGAGAAGAAAACAACAAGAACGAACAACATCAAACCGGGATTCAAGTCAAGCATTCAAACTCCTCCAAAAAATTTTGCGTATTATAACTTGGAAAATGTAATAATTTGATTAATATATAGTTATATAATGGGGATTGAATAAATTTGGAAAAAGCATTGAGTAAATTGGTAGCAGAGACAAACTTCCATTTTAAAGTTTGTCTATTTTTGTAACATTAATAAAAATTTCTCTATTTCATCATCGTTTTTAAAGTTTATCTCTAAACTGTTATTTTTGACTTTAAAGGCAAAAGGGAGTTGCTCTTTAAATGAACTTTTATAGTTATCAATAAAAGAGAGAGGCTTCTCTTTTGGAACTGTTTCTTTCTCACTGTTTTTTTTACTTTTTGCCAAAAGTTCACTCTCTCGTACACTCAATTTTTGACCAATAATCGTATCGACTAAAAGTTTTTGCTCTTGCTCGTCAAAACCGACCAATATTTTTGCATGTCCTTGAGAAATACCACCAGAAGTTAATTTTTTCTGAACATAAGTAGAGAGAGCTAAAAGTCTTAATGTATTGGTAATTTGGGAACGACTTTTATTGAGCACATGAGAAAGCTCATTATGCGTAATTTCATACACTTTAATCAGCTCATCATACGAATATGCCAACTCCATAGCATTTAAGTTTTCTCTTTGTATATTCTCTATTAACGCGAGTTCACGCAGTTTAGCATCGTCAATGTCAACATCAGCGATAATGGCTTTAATGGTCTCTAAGCCTGCCAGTTTATGTGCACGAAGTCGTCGTTCACCTGCAACAAGTAGATAGCCATCATCTTTTTCAATAACAACAATGGGTTGTAGCAACCCATGACGTTGAATCGATTCACTCAACTCTTTGAGTGCCTCTTGTTCAAAAGTTTTCCGAGGTTGATAAGGATTAGGTGTAATCTCATCAACGTCAATCTCACGTATTTGATCAGATGAAGTTTCACCTGTTCCTGCTTCACTCTCATACGCTTGACCAACCTCTTCTAATATTGCACCAAGTCCTCTACCTAAAGCCATCACTTATCCTTTGAGAATACACTTGGCCAAATTGTTATAAGCAATGGCACCTTTTGATTTCTGAGCATATTCAGTCACAGGTTTTCCATAACTTGGACTCTCTGCTACTTTAATGTTCCGTGGGACAATAATAAACTCTTTTTTCTTGTCTAAAAAAAGATTGTCTTTAAAATGGTGTGCCAAATCTTCAAGTACCTGTTTAGAGAGGTTATTTTGACCTGAATACATGGTTGGTAAAAAACCTTTGATACTCAACTTAGGATTAATTGATTTTTTAAGAAGATTAATCGTATTTAAAAGTTGAGCCAAACCTTCAAGTGCAAAATATTCACACTGAATAGGAATAATAACCGAATCAGCAGCACCCAAAGAGTTAATGGTGATAGGTCCCAAAGCAGGAGGTGAATCTATAATAATATAATCATAGTTCTTTTTAATCGGTTTAATCGCTTGTTTCAAAAGCAGTTCACGATTTTTCTTAGAAGGGTCATAAAACTCTTTTTCTACACCCACCAAACCTATGTTCGCAGGTACCAAGTCAAGATTTTTAAATTTTGATGTCAAAATCACTTCAGACATTTTTTTAATACCTATCAAAACATGATAAATATTGTACTCATAATCATTACGGTTAAAACCCAAACTTGTGGTTGCATTTGTTTGAGGGTCAGCATCAATTAAGAGTACTTTTTTTCCATTTTGTGCCAGTGCAGCAGAGAGGTTAACAGCTGTTGTTGTTTTCCCTACTCCACCTTTTTGGTTTGCTATCGCAATTACTTCACTCATCTTATATTATATACTCTCTTATTTTCAATTATTAGTGAACCATCTTCCCACAGAATAGCATTTTTAAGAGATTTATACTCCCCATCAATATGTGCAAAAAATTCTTTAGTTCTTCCGAATTCTATCCTATATTGACTAAATATTTGCTTCCAAGAGGGGTACTCTTCCAAAGCTAAAAGATACTTTTTCAATAAAAATATAGGCTCAACGTTGAGATTTAGTGCTTCAAAGCTGTTTGATTTTTTTTGTAAATTGACACCCATCCCACAGAGTAAAATATTATCTATTTTTTTTGTTATGGTTCCACCAATTTTACTCTGATTTTGATATAAATCGTTAGGCCATTTTAACCAAATATCATCACAATATTCCGACAAAACCTCCTTCATAAAAAAAGAAAAATAGATAGAAGCAGAACTTATGGGCAAATCATCAGGTAAATCATCAAGGCAAAGAGCCAAAGAGAAAAAAAGATTTCCTTCACCTCCCTCCCAAGAGTTATCACGACTGCCTACTCCTGAAGTTTGCTCTTTTGCTATAACAGCAATAGGAACAGAAACTCTATTCTCGTTCAACGCTTCTATCAAATAAGTTTGTGTTGATGCCAATTCGTTAAAGTAAAGAACTTCCAACTTTTAACCCTCTTCCTACGCAATAAGCTTTTGCATTAACAGCTTTTTTAGATGCTGGTTGTAACGCTCCAACTTCTAAAGTTCCTTGCGTACAAGCAACTACCACAGAATTATCTTTAAGTTCTAAAATCATCCCTTCTCTGTTTTCACTAAGGATTTCAATTAAAGTCACATCTTTAATTTTCATACCACCCTCTAGAAAAATTCCAGGCCACCCTTCAAACGCTCTATATTTATCATAAAAATCTGAAGCATTTGAAAAATCAACCAAGCCATCAGCTTTTTTAATTTTTTTACAATGGGTCGCCTCAGCTCTTACCTGTTCCATTGGTGCAAGGGTCTCAAACCTATGAAGTGTATCTATAGTTAAAGCACAGGCATCATCACTCAATCTGTTCATTAAATCAGGTAGTAACATCGTCTCTGGAATCTTAAAATATCTGTATCCTAAAATAGGTCCAGAATCCAGCCCCTCTTCCATAAGCATCGCAGTAACTCCTGTAAACTCATCACCATTAAGCAGTGACTGTTGTACAGGACTTGCACCACGATACTGTGGAAGTAAAGAGGCATGAAGATTAATACAAGGAGCAATATCTAAAATAGACTTAGGCAACAACTGACCAAAAGCAGCCACAACAATATAGTCTGGTTTAGCAGCAACAATCGCCTCATAAATCCCCTCATCTGAAAGTCTTTCAGGTTGTAAAATATTTAAATCATATTCAATAGCTAAAACTTTAACCTCTGGGGATTTCAACTCCTTCTTACGCCCTGCTTTTCTGTCTGGTTGCGTAATAACCAAGGGAACCTCTATCTTATCATCATCTATAAGTGTTTGTAAAATTTCTTTTGCATAGTGGGGAGTTCCCATGTAGACTATTTTTATCATTTTTTCTCTTTTGTTATCTGATTGTTTTATTGTTGGCTGAAGCCAAGCCTACAAATTATAAACATTAATAAAGTTTGAAAGCTGTAGGCTTGGCTTCAGCCGACAAAATAGCAATATTTATAAAATAATTATTTAGAAAAAAGCGTTCCACCTTTTTGAATACCATCAAGCAAAAAGCTTCGTACATCATCTAAGCCAAAACCTGTAGCCAAAAACATTTTTTTATTATTTTTCAATAAAAAATTGGCTGCTTTTAATTTGGTTACAATTCCACCCGTAGCAAACTCATTATTTGCTGTTTTAGGTGCATCTAATTCTTCTGCTGTAATGGTAGAAACTTCCCTACGAATAAGAGCATCATCAAACTTATTTGGGTCTTTATCATATAAAGCATCTATATCTGAAAGAATCACTAAAAGTTCAGCATCAAAATTTTCTGCCACATAAGCTGAGAGTTGGTCATTGTCTCCAAACTCCAACTCTTCAGTGGCTATCACATCATTTTCGTTAATAATCGGCACCACTCCATTGGCAAGTAAATTGTTAATTACCACTTGTGCCAAATGGGTTCGTTTTTTAGAATCAAATCCTGCTTCACTCAAGAGTACCTGTGAACACAAAATATCATACTTGGCAAACTTCTCTTGATACATTTTCAGTAAAAGAGGCTGTCCAATGGCTGCTAAAACTTGTTTATTTCCAACACTCCATCTATCAAGTGGCAGTACAGTATAACCAGCTGAAACAGCTCCTGAACTTACCAAGATAACCTCTTGTCCTTTTAACATAAGAGAAGCTATCAGCCCAACCAAGTCTCGCATTCTCTCTTTGGCTACTTCTCCATTTTCGGTAAGTACATGAGATCCAACCTTTATAACAATACGATTATAATTCATTAGTCCTCTTTCTCTTGTTCTGAAACAGAGTTAACAAAAGACTTCATTGTATAACGCAAAGCTTCTGTATTTAAATGAGAAACAGATGAGATAGGCAGAACAAATAGAGGTTCATCTTTTGGTAATTCAACTCCAAAATCTTCCACAAAACCATAAGAGCTGTACTCTTTATTGGCTTTAAATTTATTCAGTGTTTTATTGACTTCTAAGCCGATATCCTCTAAAAACTCTTCTGTTAATTCATTGACCTTTTCAACAGGGAAACTGTCACACTTTGTAATGGCAACGGCAAAATTTCTTCTTGCTAACTCTTCAGAGTAACGCTGTAACTCAACCAAAAGTGTCTCATACTGATATTTCATTTCACGGTAGTTTGCTGCATCTACAAGTAAAAGCAGTGTTTTGGTTCTCTCAATATGTTTTAAAAACTCATGACCCAGTCCACGACCATCACTCGCACCTTCGATGATCCCAGGAATATCAGCCATCATAAATGAATCATACTCTCCTACCATCACCACACCCAAGTTTGGTGTTAGGGTTGTAAACTCATACGATGCCACTTTTGGACGAGCATTTGATACAGCAGCAATCAGTGTAGACTTTCCTACGCTGGGGTAACCTACCAATCCAACATCAGCGATAAGTTTCATCTCTAGGCGAAGCTCTTTGGTTATACCGGGTAACCCTGGTTGTGCATAGGTAGGTCTTTGGTTGGTTGAACTTTTAAAGTGCATGTTTCCAAGACCACCTTTTCCACCTTCTAAGAAGAGGATTCGTTCACCCTCTTCTACCAAGTCATACAGCACTTCATCTGTTAAAGCATCTACAACTTGTGTTCCAGGAGGAACAACAATATCAACACTTTTTCCCTTACGTCCATAACATTTACGACCTTCACCAGGTTGACCACCTTCTGCTTTAATATGGTTTCGACCTCGAAGAGCTGAGAGCGTATCGGTATTGTTGTCTACCACAAAGTAAACATTACCACCTTTTCCACCATCACCACCATCTGGACCACCTTGGGCTACAAACTTCTCTGTCCAAAATGAGACACAACCTGCCCCACCTTTACCCGAACTTAGCATTAAATCTACACTATCTACAAACATGAACTTCCTTTGTTTTATACATAAAACGTTATTACTTTTTCATTCTTAAATAATATCATAGAACGAAATGCAATATTTTTTGGGATTATATCTAAAAGAGGATGTAGGTTTGATTGGAACTAAAACTCCTTAGATAAAATCTTTTCCATCATTCGCCAAAAGCTTCCATGATTACTCTCTACATCATAATGTTCATCAGCTCTGCTTCGCATAGATTTTCCCCATTTCCCACCGATAAATGCAATGTAGTCACTTATATCATATTTTAAAGGAGTAGCATTAATATTTATCCACCTCTTTGCCTTTGGCATCCGTTTACTCCAAACTCTACAGACGGGATCAATGGTTATGAGTAAGTCAACCTCTATATTTTTTAAAACCTGTGTTGCTGTTGCTCCTCCATAAGAGTGACCAACAATAACAACCCTTTTATCAATGTTCGCTTCAACAACACTTTTTACTCTCTCTTCTAGCTCTTTTTTCTCATGCCATTGAAAATACTCTGAACTGTACAATGGATATACTTGAGCAAACTCTTTTTGATAATTTTTGACAATTCCTATGCTGTTATCAGCCAAGCCACCTATAAATATAATGTGCATATTTACATTACCTTTC
>LBBO01000001.1_pt76 | contig 12615 bp, 13 predicted proteins | sample 329191 | NCBI WGS metagenome assembly LBBO01 (sample SAMN03174413, study PRJNA266758) | hydrothermal vent metagenome | biome: marine hydrothermal vent; feature: marine hydrothermal vent chimney; material: microbial mat material; isolation source: microbial mat from marine hydrothermal vent chimney...
AAGATAAACGACTTTTAATGAACCAACTCAAAGTTCAACTTCGAGAGATGAACAAAGAGAATCGAAACAAAGCGATGATGGAATTAAAACAATCTTTTTCTAAAAATGGTCAGGGAATTCAGCAGCATCAACATCAACAAAATAAACAAATTCAAGAGTATCAAATGAAACATCAACCTCAATACCGACAACTACAAGGTGGTCAAGGTAGAGGAAATAGACGTAAATAATATTACACCTGATGCACGGTGAGTTGAGGAAATGGAATTTCCCAACCATTTTCTGTACAAGCATCTACCGACCAACGTCCTATGGCTCTTTTTAAACGATTATAGAGTGGTGACATGTCTCCTGAAAAGTTGGCAATAATGTCAATATTAAGAGAGGAGTCACCTGCTTCTGAAAACTCAACCAAAAGTTTTTTAAGCCCTTCCTCGTAGCCTTCCTCTTTAATCTTCTTATTTATAAACTTTTCTAAAGTAGCTACAATCTCTGTTGTACTCTCTTTTTGATGTCGGTAAGAGATACCCAAAGTAGTGACAATTCTAAAGTCTGTCGATAGGTTCAAAGGTGAGAGCGATAAAAATTCAGAGATAATAAAAACCCTATGCCCTCCACCAATGTCCACCAACTCTATAAACTCCAGTGAGACACCCACTACTTTTCCATAATAGTTATTTGATAGGAGTACCCAGTCATTTAACCTACAAGGAAACCATGGCTCATATTTCGTTGATGGGCGTGAAGCCAAACCAACCAACTCTTCAATAGGGAGACGCAACCTCACACCAGAGTCAGGATTCTCTAAAACAGTAAAAATATTAATATTTTTCACCCTCCATGGAAGATTCTGGTAGTAAATTCTCTCCTCTTCGCGAACAGAACCGATGTTAAGAAGCAGTCGTGCCTGTTGCCAAAACTTGGGCATAAGGTATCTAAATGTCCACGCAATTCCAAAAAGAACCAAGAGTCCAATACTGAACAGCACCCAATCCTCTTCATAAAAGAAAATCGCCATCGGTGCAAGAATTGCCAAAATAACACTTAAGACCTTAAAGAGCAATCCTCCAAATCGAACATAAAAACTTCGATTTGTCTTGATGGTTGACGGGAATAACTTAACAAAAAGTAAATAAATAAGCTCAAACAGTACCAACACGACAATAAATGCAACCAAACCTTCCAGAAGAAAACGTCCACGTTCTTCAAAAAACTTTTTACTGTTCTCTTCCCAAGACCTACTAAATGAAACTTCATTTTCATCTATCATGGTAAGTTGATATAGTGTGGCATTTAAATTAGAAGTATGCAGTAAGATTTGCTGTTCCCAATACTTTTTTAAAGTTGTTAAATCTTTTTTGAGTATAGAGTCATTTGACTGTTCTAAAAGTTTATTAATATTTTCATAAGCTATGGCAGATTGAGGCAATACTGTTTTATAATGCTCAATATCCTCTTGGAGTTTTGCTTTTTTTCTCATACCTTCTGTCGCTTCTTTTGCCCCAAAGACAAGGGGTTTAATCAGTAACTGTAAATCATCGCTTAAGCTCTCTTCTTTGGCTTCGGTACTGTTCATCCCTGAAGTATCAATACCTGTGGCAATTTTTTCAAAAGTGGTTTCAATATAGTCTAAATGACTGTTTAACCCTCGAATCTCCTCTTTTAAGCCCTCTCTCTCATCATCTAGTTTTGAAGCCCTGCGTAATTTACTCTTCTTTTTAATCTCGTCAACCAATATATCTTTTGATTTTTTCAACTCTATTAATGTATTGATTCTATCTTCGTTGGCACTCACCGTAGCAAAGAAGGTGATTAAGCACATTAATAATAAAGCTATCTTTTTCATAATTTCCCTTTATGTATTTTACTATAATTTAAGTTATTTTAATAACATGATATAATTAACCCAAAATATACAATAAAAACTAGGGATAAATTTTGAACAAACTGCTCCTACTTGAAGATGACCCAAACCTCTCTAAAACCCTCATCAAATACCTAAAAATAAATGGCTATGAAGTAGACTGGGCAAAAAATGGTGAAGAGGCGATGGATTTTAGTTATGATAATGACTATGCACTCTATCTCTTTGATATCAATGTGCCTCTACTTTCAGGAGTTGACCTATTAACAGCCTTACGTGAAGCAGAAGATTTTACTCCCACCATTATTATCTCAGCCATGCTTGATGTAGCAACGGTAACAAAGGGGTTCATAGCAGGAGCTGATGACTATGTGAAAAAACCTTTTGACCCTGAAGAGTTGCTCATACGCATCAAAGCCAAAACAGCCATGCTAAAAGAGAAGATAACCTTTAAAGATTTTGAAATAGACCTACAGAGCCAAGAGATTCGCTACAACAAAGAAATTTTATATTTAGCAAATGTTCAAAAAAGTCTGCTCTTTTCCCTCATTCAAAACTACCCCAACCCTGTCACCAAAGATGAACTGATGCTTCTCTTAGAAAAACCTACCGATTTGGCACTTCGGGTCAACATTGCCAAACTAAAAAAATCTCTCAATATTGAGATTAAAAACATACGAGGAGTGGGTTATAAAATTATCTGAAAAAGAGTCCCTGCTAAAGGGCTTTGCCCTCTTTTTTGTGGTCATAGAACTCTTCTTGGGATTCATCTTCTTCAACTACTACAAATTAGAAGAGGAGCATCTTAGTGAACAGCTCTTCTTAGAGATGAAAAACTACAGCTTCTTTTTCGACGATGAACGCTTTGAGATGGACATCACGGCCAAAGTAGCAGACAACCAACTCTATGAACTCTATTTCGATGAGACCCACCTCTACATTTTAGTACCCTTCATCCCAGATGAAGAGAGTACACTGCAAATCATGTACCCTTTAGAGTCCTATAAAAGCCTCTTAAACGACATTAGAGCTACCCAACTTTGGCAGTTTTCCCTGCTCTCTTTGGTTGCCATGTTCATCTCTCTTCTTTTTGCACTCTATGCACTCTCACCTCTGCGTAATGCTTTGGTTCTTTTAGAAGAGTTCATCAAAGACATTATTCACGACCTCAACACTCCCATCACCTCCATACTCATCAACCTAAAGATGATGGAGAAAAACGAAGAGGTAGAGAGCATCGCCCAAAGTGCCAACGCCATCTCAATGCTCCATAAAAACCTAGATATCTACCTCAAAGAGAATATTTTTGAAGAGGATAAGTTCTCCATAAAAGAGACTATTGATGAACAAGTTCTATTTTTTGCTTCTCTTTATGACTACTTAAAGTGGGAAATCGACGTTAAAGAGCAGATAATTTACTCCAACAAAAATGCCCTCAGCCGAATACTCTACAACCTACTCAGCAATGCCTGTAAATACAATACAAGCGATGGTTTTATTAAAATTAAAATGGAAGGAAATACCCTCTCCATAACCAACAGCTCCTACGGCATCAAAAACCCTAAAAAGGTTTTTGAAAGATTCTACAAAGAGAGCGACAGAGGGCTAGGCATCGGGCTTCATATTGTTGAGAAGCTTTGTGATGAGTTGGAGATTGAGAAGAGGTTGGAGATTAGAGATAATGTTGTGACGGTTTCTTTAAAGTTTCCTCTTTAAACGAAATTACTCCACAGGCACTCCCAAGTTCCTCATAAAGTTCCCAGCAATCATCTCACTTCGCTCTTTAAACTCAGCTCCAAGTTTGGGGATAAACACCTCATCAACCGTTTCAAAAAAGAGTTTAAGCCACTGTTTAAAAGCTCCGTGGTTAAGCTCTCCTATAGAAAAATGAGGACGCATAGGGTTACCATAATATGACTCATCTTGCAGTATCATCGAAGACCAAAAATTAATCAACGTATCAATATGTGGTTTCCAGTAGTCACTCTCTAAATCATCACCCAATTTAGCGATGAAAAATGGACCTACGGTTTCATCTTTTAAGACTTTGGTGTAAAACCTTACAACCATGGTTGCGATGTGTTCTCTGTTTACTGTTGTTGCTGGATACATTTTTGTCCTTTGTGTAACTATTTTTATTTATGGTTATAACGGAAGAGTCTGAAAGTAAAGCCTTGGGTGGTGTTTATATTTAATTAACAAAAAAAGAATACAAGAGATTAATCTCTTAAAAGGATACTATACACACCCTAATATAAAAAAGTAAATTGAATTTTATGATATAATTAAATTAAATTAAAAAAGGGAAAACCTTATATGTTATCAAAACCAGACTTTACTCAGATTATAAAGAACACGCCTCTTATCTCTATAGATTTGATTATTGAAAATGAAGAGAAGAAGATTTTATTGGGGAAGAGGGTCAATGAACCTGCTAAAAATGAGTGGTTTGTTCCTGGTGGGCGAATTTTTAAAGATGAGACTTTAGATGCTGCCTTTACGCGAACTACTAGAGCTGAGATAGGTATTGAGTTAAATAGAAAAGAGGTAGCGTTTTATGGCTTATATGAACACTTTTATGATAACAATGTATTTAATGATACGTTCTCAACACATTACATTGTTTTAGCACACAAGTTTCAAGTCCATGAAAAAGATGTGCTGCTAAACAACCAACACGAAGCCTATCAGTGGTTTGATGTTGAAGAGATACTAAAAAATGATAAGGTCAATCAGCACACTAAAGACTACTTTTTATAAATTAGAACTCTTTAAGTGTTTTATTTAGATCAAAACTCTCAAGCTGATCTCTTAGGTTTTGTAAATGCTCTTCAATATTATCTTCTGTAACAAGCACTCCAAAATCGCTAGGAGTATTTGCTGACTTATCATTAAAAACTCTTGCCATAAGGGGTTTGGTTACTTCAACTCTTAAATGTGAACTGTCCCAATAGTTCTCTTTATTGGTTGTAATACTATTATGTCCTGTAAAGTCAATATAGTTTGTAATTTTTACCAATTCTCTTTTAAAATGTTCAAAGTCATCAAAATAACCAGCTGAATTAAGAGAATCAAAATGCTCACTCATCATAGGGGGAATATAGACCCATGTTTTAATGTTGTTCTTTTTAGATTCATCTATTATTTTTAAAAAATAGTCTAAATAAAGCTCCGAAAATTCATAGTTTTTATAAATTCCATTTTCATTATTGTAGTACTCTCGAAATGAATCATTGATACTTCTCTTTGAATCATAGAGCCCCTCTTTTAACTTCTGTTGATATTCAGTATAGGTTCTCATACCATTTTTAGCTAAATATCTATTTTCTACTATCTTCTTATTCATTAAATTTCTATACAGAACCGTAGAGCTGGTTTTAAAAGTCTCCAAATTAAAATATAAATCGTAATTACTAATCCTCTCTTTAGCAACTATCTTTTCATCCAGTTCATTGAACTCAGGAAAAGTCTTTTCTAATGTACGACTTTTATTAAAGGTCATAAAATCAATACCATAAACCAAGTTTTTGATATCATTATGTTTTAATGTATACATAAACAACTTATACTGCATCTCTACAGTTGAAGCTGGGGATTCAAAATTAAATGATTTTCCTTTTAGATAACCATCAACAACTTCTGGATTCATTACCCCAATTCTTGAAGTTCCAAGTAGTAGGGTATCGAACTCTTTATCCATCACTATATTGGTTTTAAATCTATAGGTATACCCTGTATTTGTCTGCTTATATTTATTAATGCCATCAATCATCCACTTTTCATTCATACCATAGGGATCTATAATATAATTAAATAGAGCTACTGTTGGAACCAATATTATTATTGTAGCCCAAAGTTTAATCCATTTTTTTTCACTTATCATCAATCATCCCTTTAAAAATTAAAATATAAAAATTCTGATACTTTGTTAAGTGACAACACACTCACTACAAATGCCATACCAGCCCAAAGGGCTGTAAAATAGGTGAACTTAAAATCATCAAACTTCTCAGTACTGTTCTTAAATAGAAGTACAATAATGAATCCAGCAAAGATCCAAGGGAACATAAATATATTCCCGTCTAACCTATTTAACCACTCATTAAATGTCACGCCATAGGGTGTTAAAAATGCAAGTTTTGTTGCAAGGAAACTTGGTAAAGCAATACCACTTAAACCTACCATACCTGACAATACTTTAATCGCATCACTCCACTCGGTTGCTCTAAAGAAGACCCAAGAGACATTAATAAAGTTAAAGGTAATAAACCACGCAATCCATGAAGGAAGCCGTACACCCCATTGCTGCCATATACGATGGATAACCAATGCACCACCATGTAAGAAGCCCCAAAGTATAAATGTCCACCCTGCACCATGCCAAATTCCTCCAAGGATAAAGGTTATCATGAGGTTGTTATAGGTATTAAAGTTCCCATGTTTGTTTCCACCTAAAGGAATATAGATATAGTCTCTTAAAAACCTGCTTAATGTTATGTGCCATCTTCTCCAAAAATCTTGTATATCCAGTGCTTTATAGGGACTATTAAAGTTAATAGGGAGTCTTATATTAAACAAAAGAGCCAAACCTATGGCCATATCGGTATATCCTGAGAAGTCAAAATAGAGCTGGAAAGTATAAGAGAGACTGGTAATCCATGCTTCCAAAAAGTTTAAGTACTCGGCTGTGTCAAACCCTCTTGTTGCCCACTCTGAAAAGGTATCAGCAATCATCACTTTTTTGAATAAACCTATAGAAAAAATGAAGAGTCCCAAAGAGATATTTCTATAGTTAAACACTCTATTTTGAGTATCTGCAAACTGAGGAATCATCTCTTTATGATGAACAATCGGACCAGCAATAAGCTGAGGGAAAAAGGTAACAAAGACACTATAATCTATAAATCTGTACCCCTGAGTCTCTTGCCGATAAGAGCTTAGCAAGTAGGCTATCTGTTGAAAGGTAAAAAACGATATTGCTAAGGGTAAAGCTAAGTGTAAAAGTCCTATATCTGTGTTGAATGTAAAGTTAACATTCTCCAAAAAGAAATCGGTATACTTAAAATATCCTAAAAGTAAAAGGTTCATTACTATTGCAAAAGTCAATATGGTTTTTCGTTGAAATAACTCTTGATGCTTCTGACCTAAAGCTCTACCCATCCAATAGTTAAAGAGTATCGAAGAGATAATAATTGGTAAATAAACAATATTCCACCAGCTATAGAAAAATAGACTACTCACTAGTAAAAAATATTTACTCTCTTCAACCAGACGTTTATGGTTTAAATAAAAATATATTAAAAATGTTATTGGTAAAAAAAGAAATATAAATTCGTAACTGTTAAATAACACACTATCTCCTAATGATTGATTTCAACATTATAACAGATTTAATTTAAAAATATTTGCTTTATATAACTTTTATATTAATATAATCTTTTTAATATTTTTTAATAAAATTAATAATATGTTATTAAGTTTATGCTAAATACCCTCACAGTCAACCCGATGTATAATCAATATTAGTAAAATTTAACAAGGAGTCTGTAATGCGTCTGTTATTAATCACACTTTTTTTATGCTCTTCTCTGAGTGCAGAGAGTGGTATCTTAGATATTAAATGGCCAAAACCAAATGCCAAACATCAAAAACCTTCAAGCCCTTATCCTGCTGTCTTAACAGAAGGTATAGAAGAGGTAAAACTACCTGTCTACCTGCCAAGCTCTTATGCTTACGATAAGAACATGGTTATTGTAGCAGATAACAATTTTTATACCATCTCTTTTATCTTTAAAGGTGCCACCGTAATGGTTTCAGGAGACAAGACGTACCAAGAGAGTGTCTCTTCTTCCAATCCTGAGTTTAAAGCCCTACTAAAAGCCACTTCTGAAGTAGAATTTCAACAAGAAGAAGGCATTATGACAGCTGAATTTAACAGACATGGAGTAAACTACTCAATGGCTATTGAGTGTGATGAACCAAAAACAGATGAAAGATGTGCAGAACCTAAACTCATTAAAGAGCTTTACAATCGGCTTATTATAGTAGGGGGTCGACCATGAGAATCCTTTTAGCTATTCCACTATTATTTCTGGTTTCTGCTTGTGTTCAAAAGACTACTGAACTACCCCTTACAGATGAAGAAAAAAGGTTTTCTTTTTCTCCTGCTGGAAAACTAACTCCTGCAAAAAGTGGACAAGGTCGTCTTGGAGACAACTACATTTATGCACCCAATATTCGTTTTCCTATTGAGACTGCACCAGCATACATAAACTCACAAGTTTATGGAATAGGAGGTCTCTATGGAGCAAGAGGTAGCTTATGTGATGAAAAAAACTACCGATACCCATGGAATGACAACTATTGTGAAAAACGTCGATGGGATATGCCTCTATGTCCCGGAGGAAAAGGTCATCAAGGTGTAGATATACGTACCTCAACCTGTGAAAAGAAAAAATACTATGCTGTAGCAGTTGAAGATGGAACCATCACTTACATAGGTAAATATACTGTTAAGCTAAGAAGTGACTCAGGAAAAACCTACCGTTACTTACATTTGGACTCACCAAGTGTTCTAGTACGTAGAGGGCAAAAGGTCAAGAGAGGAGAAAGACTAGGGTTGGTATCCAACAATATGGGAAGTACCAAAACATCTATTCATTTACATTTTGATATGAAACAAACCATTAAGATAGATGGAAAATCTACAAAAGTTTATGTACCCCTCTATACATCGTTAATTGACGCATACAAACGTTTACTTCGAGGTAATCCTTAAAAAAAACACTATAAGAGTAGACACAATCTGTCTACTCTTAAATTCTAATCCCGTATCGCCTCCCTATCCAACTCACCAGACTTCAATTTTTCCAAATAATCTTTTAACATCATTTTCACATCACCTGACATTATCACTAGTCCAAATATATTTGGTAACGCCAATGCCAAGAAGAGTATAGATGAAAAGTCAACCATCGTTCCTGTGTCTACCATCGTGGCGATGATAATAAACGATAAAAATATAAGTTTAAAAATAATCGATGATTTAAGACCAAAAAGGTAAACCCATGCTCTCTCTCCGTAGTATGACCATGAAATCATGGTAGAAAATGCAAACATGAAAATGGCAAAACCTAAAACAGTTGGGAACCAAGAGACCACTGAACCAAAGGCTGCTGAAGTTAACGCTGCCCCCTGCTTTGCGTCTATAATGGCTTGAAGTTCAGAAGTTCCACCCGTGTAAACACCTGTTAAAATAATGACCAATGCCGTCATGGTACAGACCACAACGGTGTCTATGAATGGCTCATACAATGAAACCAAACCTTGACGAACAGGGTATTTTACTCGTGCTGGTGCATGAGCAATACCTGCTGAACCGAGACCTGCCTCATTTGAGAAAACAGCTCTTTGAAAACCTTGTGCCATTGCTCCAAATATACCACCTGCAACAGCTGTTGGCGTAAATGCTTCCGAAAATATGAGTGCAAAAGCATCAGGAATGGCTGTGAAATACGTTCCTAAAACCCAAAAAACCATAATCAGATAAAAAACAACCATAAAAGGAACAATAGCTTCTGCCACATGAGCAATACGTTTAATCCCACCGATGATTACCATACCCGTAATAACAGCCATCAATATACCAAAGGCATAAGGATAACTCTCAAAAAATGGAATCTGCCCTTGCATAATGGTTAACGATTGAGAGATTTGAAAAGTATTTCCTGCTCCAATGGCTCCAAGTATCATAAAAAATGCAAAAACCATTGCCATGCTTTTACCTGTTTTCACCATTCCTTTATCTGCCAAACCACGAGAAAGGTACTCCATACCTCCACCCATAATGGTTCCATCAGGTAAAAATTCTCTGTATTTAACCGACAACGTTACTTCGGTAAACTTCAAAGTCATACCCAAAAACCCTGCCATTATCATCCAAAATGCAGCCCCTGATCCACCCAATGAAATAGCAATAGAGACAGCAGCGATATTCCCTATCCCCACCGTCGCTGAAAGTGCAGTTGCTAGTGACTGAAAAGGACTAATGACCCCTTTGTCCTCTTTTGTCTTGTACTTTCCTCTTACAATATTAAAAGAGTGACCCATCATCTTAAGATTTACAAAACCCATTTTAAAAGTAAGATAAACTCCACCCACTATCAACCATGCCACAACAAAAGGCATTTTAGTACCCTCAATGGCTCCAAAAAAGATATCAAACATCAATACACTATCAGCAAATGTATTAATGGCTAAGAACAATTCATTCATATAAGCTCCAAAAATTAATTCTTAACATTGTATAGAAAATAATCTAAGTTTTGCTATAATCTAAGCAAATATTTTAAAATTACAAAGGTTGAAAATTATGGCATTGGTATTACTCCCCCTAGCAGCAGGATTTGAAGAAGTAGAAGCAGTTTCCCTTATTGATGTATTACGTCGTGGGGGTATTGAAGTACGTATCGCCCACATGGATGGTGAAACTGACAGAGACATGGTTTTAGGAGCCAATGGCATTACCATTAAAGCTGACACCTCCATCGCCAATGTCATTAGCGAAGAGTTCGACATGATTTTACTTCCAGGTGGTTGGGAAGGTACCTATACGTTATCAGAAAACGAAACTGTTCAGAGACTACTTAAGGAGTTTAAAGATAAAGAAAAAGTAGTTGGTGCCATCTGTGCAGCACCTTATGCATTGAAACAAGCTGGTGTTTTAGGCAGTGATTATACCTGCTATCCAAGTGTGGAAGATGAGATAAAACAAGAGGGGTACAGAGACAACGAAATGGTTATAACCGACGGAAACATCATGACTTCACGAGGACCTGGAACAGCTTTATGTTTTGGACTTGAGATTGTAAAACGTTTGGTGGGCGTTGAGAGTTACCAAGCTGTAAAAGAGGGGATGCTTTTGGATTTTTGTGAATAATATATTAACCTAATTTAAGCACAAAGATAAGAGAAACTCATTTCATTAGGAAGTGTAAAATAATAAATCTTTCCAAATTACACAGGATTTTTGTTTCTAGTTGGATTATCTCATGAGGAGCATAGTTATTCTATGCGACGATTGAGAGAATTCAAATACGATATTTTTTGGTAAAGTATGCTATATTCAAAATAAAACATATATTTTTAAGGCAACCCATGTCCCAAGAACCAGAAAATTTACCCCAAGAAAATTTACATATGAAGAATAAACCAAAATTCACCCACCTACACCTACACACCGAATACTCTATGCTAGATGGTGCCAATAAGATTGATGTACTTGCTAAAAAGATTAAAGAGCTAGGTATGGACTCAGTTGCTATGACCGACCATGGAAATATGTTTGGAACCATTACTTTTTATAATGAGATGAAAAAAAATGGAATTAAACCCATTATTGGGATGGAAGCCTACATTCATAACGAAGAGGAGATAGGTGACAAATCGACCCGTAAACGTTTTCACCTCTGTCTCTATGCCAAAAATGATGTAGGATACAAAAACCTTATGTATCTGAGTTCACAAGCATACATGCACGGTTTTTACTACTATCCACGGATAAACTGGGAGATGCTCAAAGAGAACTCAGAAGGTCTTATCTGTTCTTCTGCTTGTCTACAAGGGGAGATTAACTGGCACTTGAACCTTTCAGAACGTAATGTTAAAAATGGAGCATTGGGCTACGACGAAGCAAAAAGAGTTGCACTTAAATACAAAGAGGTTTTTGGTGATGACTTCTATATGGAGATTATGCGTCATGGAATTGACCATCAGTACAATATTGACAAGCAGATTATTCAGATAAGCAGTGAAACTGGTATTAAAATCATCGCCACCAATGACACCCACTATACACTTCAAAAAGATGCTGATGCACATGAGGCGTTTATGTGTATTGCAATGAACAAACTCTACGATGATCCCAACCGTATGCGTCACTCTGTACATGAGTTTTATGTAAAATCTCCTGCACAAATGGCTGAACTTTTTGCTGATATTCCTGAAGCCATAGAGAACACCCAAGAGGTAGCTGACAAGTGTAACCTTGAAATTAAACTGGGAGACCCAACACCTCCTAACTTTAAATTTGCACGAGAAACGGCTAAAGAAGAGGGTATAGTTCTACCTTTTCCTGATGAAGAGTATTCTCTTGATAATGATATTGTTATATTTAACCATTTATGTAAAAAAGGTCTTGAAAAACGTTTAAAAATTGTTCCCCAAGAGCGACACCAAGAGTACCGTGACCGACTACAAGTAGAGATGGATATTATTAACAACATGAAGTTCCCTGGTTATATGCTTATTGTTTGGGAATTTGTCGATGCTGCCAAACAGATGGCCATTCCCGTAGGTCCAGGGCGTGGTTCAGCTGCTGGTTCACTTGTTGCCTACTCTTTAGAAATCACCGATATAGACCCCATTCCTTACGGCTTACTTTTTGAGCGTTTTCTAAACCCTGAACGTGTATCTATGCCCGATATCGACATGGATTTCTGTCAAGCTCGTCGTCAAGAGATTTTAGATTATGTTATTAACAAATATGGTCGTGTGAATGTCGCTCAAATTATTACTTTTGGTAAACTCCAAGCCAAAGGGGTCATTCGTGATGTTGCTCGTGTGCTTGACATGCCCTATTCACAAGCTGACGCGATGGCAAAACTTATTCCTGATGAGTTGGGTATTAACCTTACAAGTTCTTATGAAAAAGAGCCTAAAATAGCAGAGTTATGCAACAGTAATCCTTTGGC
>LBBO01000001.1_pt37 | contig 12585 bp, 16 predicted proteins | sample 329191 | NCBI WGS metagenome assembly LBBO01 (sample SAMN03174413, study PRJNA266758) | hydrothermal vent metagenome | biome: marine hydrothermal vent; feature: marine hydrothermal vent chimney; material: microbial mat material; isolation source: microbial mat from marine hydrothermal vent chimney...
TTTATTGCTCAGTCGTACAGTTTTGTGATTAAGCGTAAGCTTTGGGGCGAATTTGCATTAATGTTGTTGCATTGGCCCATTATTTGGGGAACTATTTTTTACTCATTGCCATTTACTGATGCACTTATTGTCTTTTTGACACTAAATTTTACTGTTTCACCTTGGTTGGCATTTGGTTTTATTACCAACCATTTGGGTTGTGAAGTATTTGAAGAGGAGGAGGGGAAAAAACTCTCATGGATGGAGCTTCAAATGAGAGGAAGCCGTTCGCTTTCTGGTGGGGCTATTGTTCACTGGTTTTATGGTGGGTTAAACACACAAATAGAGCATCATCTTTTTCCTAAAGCACCACGATTTAACTTGCTTAAAGTTCAAAAAATGACAAAAGATTTTGCGAAGAAGTATGATATTTTTTATTTTGAAACCACACCTTTGCAAGCATATGTTCAAATCAATGATGGATTGAAGGCTTATAAATAATTTTATAATTATTTTTGTGTAGGGTATTTTTTCCTAAAAACACCCTACGGATTTTTAATAAAAAATACTAAACAAAAATTATCTAAGTGAAATGTGAAGTGGTTAAAATTGGTTAAACTGTTTAAGATGAGAGTGAAACGATCTTAACCGATCACTTCCCCAGTTTCTGTGCAATAGCCCTAATCTCATCATCAGTGAGTTTGGCTGTTTGCCAAGACATTAGTGCATCCATTTTACCAGTTGTTGAGTTGTATTTGTAGTTAAAAAGGGTCGCTTCTATGTACTCTTTTGTCATATCTTTGACGATTTGAGACATACCCATGGCAGGTTTTTCAAAATCTTCACCGTGACAACCTATACAGTTTCCTGTGTTTACTTCTATGGTGCTATTTTCATCAATAGTGATGTTATTCTCTTCCGTGGCAAAAGAGTTAATGTTCAGTAGGATTAGTAGGATAGTGGTAATTACTGTTTTTTTCATTATCTGTTCCTTGCATCTATAAATGTTAATTATTATAGAAGATTATATTTAAAAGTGCTTCAAATATTCCTTAAGCTCATATATCTATGGTTTAGTTAAATATTTTAACTTTTCATTAGATACATTAGATATAATCAGAAAAATTAAAACATGGAGAAACAGTAATGAAGTCTTTTAATGACGAGTTAGATGAGATGGATGATGGCGACTTTGATGACGATGAAGGTTCATTTAATGGAGGAACTTTCGGAGGAAATCCAAAAGACCAATATTTCGCAATCTCAAGAACGGCCAATCAAAATATCGTAGATAAAGAGATTGATATATTACTTAGACGTTTTGCAGTAGCTGAAAAGATAATTGAAGAAGCTGGGCTTACAGAAAAGTGGGAACAGATGATAACTGCAATGGTTATCGACAGTGAACTGGACGAAAGAACAGGTAGTTTGTATATAGAACTTATGGGTAACATTGTTACTCAATGTGAATAAAAATATAAACCAATAACAAGGAATTAATGGTGATAAATGCCGTTGAACGAAAGATAGAACAGTATGTTCAAGAGCTTGGTGATACTTATGTATCATCACTCTATCATAACTTACCACATGGTAAACGCTTACGTACAAAACTCATATTAAAAATTGCTGGAAATGATTTAAAAGTTGTGAAAACAGCTGCAACAGTTGAGATGATTCATGCTGCAAGTCTTTTACATGACGATGTAATAGATGATGCCAATACCCGTAGAGGTAAAGTCTCAGTCAATGCCAGTGAAGGTAACAAAACAGCCATTATGATGGGTGATATACTCTATTCTAAAGCTTTTTTTGAATTAATCAGTATATCTACAGAGGTAGCAAAAGTGATTTCTAATGCTGTTGTTCAGTTAAGCTTAGGAGAGCTTGCCGATGTGGAGCTTTCACGTAAGTTTCATACCAATCGAGATGCATATTTGAAGATGTTGTATCAAAAAACAGCATCACTGATGGAAGCTTCTGCAGAAGCAGCAGCTATTTTAGTAGGTAAATCTCGTGAGCCATATAGAACTTATGGTCGTAGTTTAGGTATTGCTTTTCAAATGATAGATGATATTTTAGATATTACAGCTGACACTCAAACTTTGGGTAAACCAGCACTTCATGACTTTGTTGAGGGGAAAGTAACTTTGCCATATATGTATCTTTATGAAAAATTAGAGAGTGCTGAACAACAAAAGCTTGTTTCGCTGCATAGAAAACGATTGAGTTCTGAAGATGAAGCGTGGATTAAAATGAAAATGGCAGAGCATAAGATAGTTGAAAAATCTTATGAAGAGGCAAAAGTTTTAATCGTAGACGCGATAACACTTATGGAGTCTTTGGGTGAACAAGATTTGTCCAACATAGCCAAAGCGATGATAGAAAGAGAGTTCTAAGTGTATTATCAAGTTATTTCATTTACGCATAAAAATTGTGAACAAGAGATTCGAGAGAAATTGGCTTTTGCATCTGATGATGAGAGAAGAGAGATGCTCACACAGTTGACTGATTTTGATTTCATAGAGGAAGCCTATATTGTCTCTACCTGTAATCGTGTTGAGATAACTGTTTCAACCAATGATGGTTTTTCATCGTATCATACCATTTTAGGTCTACTGAGTAAACGTTCAAAAGTTGATTTTTATGTGCTTAAAGAGTTGGTTCATCGTTATGACAATGAAGAGGCTATTTTACATATATTTTCGGTAGTTTCGTCGCTAGACTCTATTGTCATTGGCGAGTCTCAAATAACAGGACAAGTAAAAGAGGCGTATCGTTTCTCTTTTCATCATGGCACAGCAGCACGGAAACTGAACCGTGTTATCTCTTATGCCGTCAAGTGTGCAGCCGAAGTTCGTAACGTTACGAATATTTCTAAACACCCCATATCTATAGCTTCTGTTGCAGTTACTCAAGCCCATAAAATTTATGGTGATAACATTTCAGGTATGACAGCTGTTATTGTTGGTGCTGGAGAGATGGGGATTATTGCAGCGAAAAATCTTCTACGTTTGGGATGTGATGTTCTGCTCTTGGGTAGAGATAAAGAGAAAACAGAGAAGATTGCCAATGAACTTGGAGACAATGCACGAGCTGATACCATGGAGAATTATCATAAGTATATTAACCGTTATCGTCTTCTCTTTTCTGCTACTTCATCGAAAGAGATTATTATAAAACCACACATGATAGAGAATGAGAACCTTGACAGAGTCTGGTTTGACATGGCGATTCCTAGAGACATAGATGATATGGGACTAGAGAGGTTACAGCTTTTTAGAATAGATGATTTAAAGGCTATATCACAAGAGAATTATGCATTAAAAGAAGTACAGGCAACAAGGGCTGTTGATATTGTTGAAAAGTTTAAAGACGACTTCTATAAGTGGCTTCGTAAACTCTCTATTGAACCTATTATTAAAGATATGAGATTACAAGCAAATGTTGCCATAGAGAAAGAGTTGAGTCGTGCGATAAGTAAAAAGTTTGTACCCGAAGAGTACAAAGAGAACATGCAAAAAATGGCAGAACAGATGTTTAACCGATTTTTGCATGATGCTACGTACAATTTACGCCAATGCTCAGCCGAATTAAATTCAACCAAAAGGGTTGATGCTATAAAAGAGATATTTAAAATTACAACCGATGGCGTTAATCTTAAAAAGTATAAGAAAGAGCATCATGTTAAAGGATACCAAAAATGAAATTTTCAAGACTATTAATACCAACTTTAAAAGAAGCTCCAAGTGATGCAGTTTTAACATCGCATATACTTTTGCTTCGTGCTGGATTTATCCAGTCGTCGGGAGGTTCTGGACTCTATAATTTTTTACCATTGGGAAAAATTACACTGGACAAAGTAAGAGCCATTGTTAAAGATGAGTTGGACAAAGCAGGGTGTAATGAGGTTCATTTGCCTATGGTTACGCCACTGGCACTTTGGGAAGAGACAGAACGTGCAGAGAAGTTTGGTAAAGAGTTGCTTCGATTTAAAGATAGACATGATAATGATTTTACCTTAAGCCCGACCAATGAAGAGGCGATGGTCAACTTGGTTCGTCAAACAGTAAAGAGTTATAAACAACTCCCTCTGAATGTCTACCAAATCAACTGGAAGTTCCGTGATGAGGTTCGTCCTCGGTTTGGGCTTATGAGAGGTCGTGAGTTTCTTATGAAAGATGCCTACAGTTTTCATGCTACTGTAGAGGATATGGAACGTGAGTTTGCTCTGATGGAAGAGACTTATAAGAAAATATTCAGACGTTTAGGTCTGGACTTTAAAGTGGTAGAGGCTGATTCTGGTGCCATTGGTGGAGCAGGTTCTAAAGAGTTTATGGTGTTGGCTGATTCTGGTGAAGATACCATTATGGTATGTGATAGCTGTGACTTTGGAGCAAACTTAGAAGTAATAGCAGAAGATGAAAAAACATGTCCTAAGTGTGGTGGTGGACTGAGTCAAACCAAAGGGATAGAGGCTGGACATATTTTTCAACTGGGGACTACTTACTCTAAAGCGATGAAAGCAGAATTTTTAAATGAAAATCAGAAGTTAGAACCTTTTGTTATGGGAACGTATGGAATTGGTGTGAGTCGTTTACTTGCTGGAATTATTGAACAAAATCATGACGAAAAAGGGTCTGTTTGGACAAAAGAGTCGGCACCTTTTTTAGTTGATATCATTGTTGCTAAAGCTAAAAACTCAGAACAGATGGAAGCAGGAGAGAAGCTTTATGCTGAACTTCAAGCCAAAGGTATTGATGTAATTTTAGATGATAGAGCTGATAAAAAAACAGGTTTTGGTGTGAAGGTAAAAGACTTTGAGCTGATTGGAATGCCTTATGCTGTGGTGATTGGGAATGACATTAGCGAGGGTAAAGTGGAACTTATAACAAGAGATGGGCTTGAAAAAGAAGAATTAGCTTTAGATACTGTTGTTGAAACTCTCTTGGAGAGGTTAGCCTAATGCTAATTATTATTCCCTATTTCTTTTTAGAACTTTATTTTTCACTTGCTGTAGGTTCAGAGATAGGTTTTTTAGGTTCTGTTCTTTGGATATTTATAACATTTATTGTAGGAATGGGGCTTATTAAAAACTCTGCGATGACCATGCAAAAGAGTATGGCTAAGTTGGCAGGTGGAAAGTTAAACATGAAAACATTTCATGACTCTGCGACTTCATATTTTCTAGGAGCGATACTTCTAATTATTCCTGGAGTTTTTTCTGATATTTTAGGATTAATTGCACTTTTATATACTTTCTATTTACAATTAGGTGGTACAATACTGAGTTCAAAAAATAAAACGAATATAAATAATTTAAATAAACAAGGAGACGATAATGTCATTGATGTCGAAATTATTGAGTCTAGCAGTCATAACAACATTAAGCCTTAGTGCTGCAGCAGCAGATGAAGATGATGTAAAAAGTTATATAAAAAACTATATGGTAAAAAATGACCAAGTTAAAGTAACAAGTGTTGATATTATAGATACAAAACTTTTAGATGATCCAAAAGGTTGGGAAGTATTTTTTGTAAACATTCATGCCAATGTTAAAAAAAGCCCAACCATATTTGATAAAGTAACAGTACCTGAGACGCTATTTGTTAAAGATGGTTGGACTGCTCCTGTATTGATTAACATGGAGACAGGTGAAGATTATAAAAAAACTATGAAGCCTGAGCTAAAATCTGAGGTTTATGATGCAAAACATTTAATTGCTGGAAAGAAAGATGCCAAGCATAAGTTGGTTATTTTTTCTGACCCTCAGTGTCCATTTTGTCAAACCATCGTTCCAGAGATTTATAACGCTGTAAAAGCCAATCCTGATACATTTGCACTCTACTATTACCATTTCCCACTTTTAAGAATTCACCCAGTTTCTGACATTATTGCCAGAGCCATGTTGGTTGAACAGAATAAAGGTAATAATGACAAAATGATCGAGATGTATAACTTTAAAGTTAATCCTAGAGAAGTGAATGCAACCAAAGTATTGGCTGATCTGAATAAACAGTATACGTTGAATATTACTGAAGCTCAAATTGATACAGAAGAGATTCAAAAAGAGGTGACATTTGACAAAGATATGTCAACCAAGTCAATGGTTTCTGGTACACCAACCGTTTATCTTGATGGTAAATGGGATCTAAGTCGAACAAAATATAAAAATCTATTGAAGTAAAAGAGAGTTTTTTTGGATAAATTAACCATAGCAACCAGAGCAAGTAATCTTGCTCTTTGGCAAGCCTACCATGTAAAAGATAGAATCGAAACAGCGTTTCCACACATAACTGTGGAGTTAAATAAAATCACCTCTCAGGGGGATAAGATTTTAGACAAACCCTTGGCACTCATAGGGGGGAAAGGACACTTTACCAAAGAGCTAGAAGATGAGATGTTGGCAGGAAATGCCGACTTGGCTGTGCATTCACTCAAAGATGTTCCAACTTATATGCCAGAAGGGTTAGAGTTGGCAGCCATTACTGAGCGTCAAGATCAGTCAGATATTTTTCTTTCTCATACCTATGCTTCGTTTCATGCTTTGCCAAAAGGTGCTGTGGTGGGTACAACAAGTCTTCGACGTAGAATGCAACTACTCTCTGTGCGTCCAGATCTTAAAGTTAAAGATCTTAGAGGAAATGTCAATACCCGTCTTAGAAAACTGGCTGAAGGTCAATATGATGCGATTATTTTAGCATTTATCGGTCTTGACCGTTTAGATTTACTGAAAGAGATTCCTTTTACAGAAAAACTACCTCTTGATATTATGATTCCACCTATGGGACAAGCAGCATTGGGTATTCAGATTGTCTCTGCAAATGATGAAGTTCGTGAAATAGTCAAAGTTTTAAATGATGAAGATACTTTTTTATGTTCAACTTTAGAACGTGACTTTATTGAAAAAATCGGAGCAGGATGTTCTGCACCAGTGGCTGTTAATGTAACCATTGATGAAAATATTGTTACTATTCATTCCATGATTGGTTATCCTGATGGTTCAAAAATTTTAGAGAAAAAAATAGGAGCTTCAAGAGCTTCGTGTTCTCAACTTGGTAGCCTACTTGCTAAAATAGTAATGGATGAAGGTGCCATGAAAATTCTTTCAAAAGCTGAAAAAATGGCGTTTAAAGAAGAGATGCCTCAACGAATATAACACTTTTTCTTCATATACTCTTTTCTTTAAAATCGTATATGAAGGAAGCAAATGATAATAAATAAAAAAACTCTACTGCTCTTAACACTCTTTTCTACTTCTCTTTTTTCTCAGTTTAATTCAACAGTCTCTAAAATAACTCCAGATATAAAAAAACGTATGATTAAGGGGAATTCTTGGAGAAAAGGTTGCCCTGTCTCTTTGGTTGATTTACGTTACATACAGATGAACCATTTAGATTTTACGGGGAACATAAGTACGGGGGAGATGATTGTTCATAGAGATGTAGCCCAAGAGGTGGTAACTATTTTTGAAGATTTGTACAACATAAACTATCCCATTAATAAAATGCAGTTGGTCAGTGACTATAAGGGTAATGACTGGCAATCGATAGAAGCAGACAACACCTCTGCATTTAACTGTCGACCAACAACGGGAAATAAAAAAAAGTGGTCAAAACACGCCTATGGAAAAGCGATAGATATTAACCCCATAGAAAACCCTTATGTTTCAAAAAAAGGATACATTTCTCATAAAGCTTCTTTAAAATATAAAAAAAGAGTGCATAAAGATGCAGATAATTTGAAAGACAGAGCAGTGTTACTTAAAAGTGACCCAGCCACAAAAGTATTTAAAAAGTATGGTTGGAAATGGGGTGGAGATTGGAACACGGTTAAAGATTATCAGCATTTTGTAAAAAAATAATAGATTTTTATCCTAAAAATTAACATATAATATTTTAAAATATTTTTATAGTTATTGTATTTTATTTAATTTTCAATAAAATCTGTTTCTCTACAATCAAATTTCTTTTTTTAACATTTGTCTAATATCTCAAATGTTAGTATTTATATATATAGACTAAAATTGATATCATGGGGAGAGATTATGATGATAAATAGCGATAAAAAAATTCTTATAGTTGAAGATGAACTAATTTCTGCTGAGTATTTAAAAGAGATTTTACTTAAAGAGAACTATACAGTCACAGATATCGTTAATAATGGTGAAGAGGCTGTACAACAAGCGAGAATAGAGAAACCAGACTTGATACTAATGGATATTATGCTAGAAGGTAAAATGAGTGGTTGTGAAGCAGCTGTTCAGATCCATCAAGAGAACAACGATATAAAGTTTATATGTTTAACAGCCTATGCTGAAGAAGAGATGGTTGAATATGCGATTGAAGCAGATGTTACGGCGTATCTTTTAAAACCCTATCGAGAGAGTGAGATATTGGCGACCATCAAACTTATATTCGCTCATAATGAGATACCTATACTTGAAGTTGATGATGAGAATATCCCTTTAACTCATGGCTACAGTTTTAATACCAAACAGCATCGTCTTTTTAGAGAAGAAAAAGAGGTAAAACTGGGTAAAAAGCCATTAAAATTAATTGAAATTTTAGTGAAAAATAAAAATATCTCTGTTTCAAATGAGCAGATATGTAATCATATTTGGGGAGAAGATAAAAATGACCGTACTTTACGTTCATTAATTTATCGAGTCAGACAAATGATAGATAACGATTTGATTCAAAATATCAATGGCTTGGGGTATAAGATAGTTTAAAACGAAACACTTATAAAACTTTTTTCTAATATCATTTTATATGAAGGGAATAGATACTTCATATAGGTGTAGTTGTTTTACTACAGATTGATTTGATGAAAAGGAAAAGTTATGAAAACTATTAATGATGTGTTAAACCAAAAACATGAGAGTAAAAGCAAAGCTGAATTGGTGAGTTTATTGAGTAATCTTTCTGAGTTAATAACTGTTGAAGAGTATCAAAAAGTAAGTGGTGTTGACCCAAAAAATGAACTTGATAAACTTACAAAAAAAGAGTTGGTCTCTGTGATTGATGATTTTAGAGAGAACTATAATGCAAAGTGGGAAGAAAATCTTGCCAATGCTTCAACTGAGATTATGCGTGGTGTCTTTGGTATGATAGAGGCTGATGAAGCTATGTTTGGAGCGATGGCAGCAGGAGATGCTGACTTTGCTGCAGAGTTGGGTAGTATAGATTTTGAAAATTTAATTGGTGGACCAATGCAAGCAGCAGTAAAGGCTCAAAATAGTGCTTCTTTAGCTACTGTTGCTTTTATTCAAGAGATAGGATTTGTAAAAAGTAGTGACCCTGAAGCAAAGCAAGAGATAAGAATGGTAGACTTTACTTATACAAAAGATGTACCCGATACATCAGAAGGTGCTGCTGAAGATGCAACAGTAAAAGAGACGGTTATTATTGAGGTACCATTTATTTCAATTTTAAATATTCCATCACTTCGGATTGAAACATTAGATATTGATTTTAATGTCAAACTAAGCTCAACATATAAAAGAGATATTTCTAGTTCGTTTGGTATTAACTCATCATTCGGATTAAATCTCTCTGTGGTTAAATTTAAAGTCTCTTCTTCATATAAAAGAGCATCTAGTACAGGTGTAAAGGTTGAAAAAGAGTACAGTATGAATGTAAAAGTAAAAGCAACCAATGATGAAATGCCAGCAGGACTTGAAAAAGTGTTGGGCATGATGTCTTCATAAAGGCTGTTGTATGGTTAAATTATCAGATTATTTGAGTTATCTTAGTAATGAGATAGCTCAAGCGAGAAAAAGTATGGATTTAGAAGCCATTAGAAGAGCGAAAGAGTATGCGGAAGATGAGTATTTAAAATATTTCAAAGCCCCTCGCTTTACTATGCCTTCTATCAAATTAGAGTTGCCCATTAAAATCTCTTCCATAGACAGTAAGGTTACCTATACTTTTAGATTGGATAAAGATGATTTTAAAAAAAGGTTAAACGATAGAGTTTCTCTTATAGAAAATGAATATGGTGTTAAGTTAAAACATTTTACAAGAGATGATTTAGATAAAAAAGATTTTACAAACTTGGTAGAAAATCTTAAAGAAAAAGATGATAAGTCTATTGGTAAGGTTGATTATAATTTTAATAATTTGATTTTAAAAGAACCGATTAAAGAGATTATTAGACCTATGAGACCGATAAGAGATTTCACTACTATGGATAACCGTTCTAGTGATGAGATTAAAGATAAGATAGAAGAGGCTTTTAGAGAGACACTTTCTGATCAGTATCGACCTACTAGTGCAAAGTTGAACAATATATTGATTCAACCAGATACTAACAGTTTAAAAAAGAGTGGAGATGATAAGATACTGGTAAAATTATCTGTGGAACTTGTAGAAGAGAATCTGCAAATAGTTAAGCTCATAGACAAAGATGGCAAAGAGTATGAGGAGATAATAATTGACTGATGAAAACTTTAGTACATTACAAAAAACAGAGAGTAGAGGAGTTTATAGCTAAACTCTCTTTGCTTAATGAACTTTATATAGAGAGGTCTTTCTCTTTTGATACTGAACTCTCTAAGTTTCTACAAGAGCTTATTGAGTTTTTTGAACAACTTGGAGAGTCTCTCACTGTGTCAAAACTTTCTCAGCTCAATATCTATGTTGAGACAGCTCAAAAAGGTATAAACCCTCAAACACTTGAAAAACTTAGAATAGGTAAGAGAGAAAATGTTTGGATTGCTTCTTATCATTTACTTGATGAGGTAAGTACTTTGTTGCAGAACAGCATAATGGAAGTTGAAGTAAAAATTTCAGAGGCTAGAGTGCTTGTCGAACAAGTCATTATCTCTGCCATACAGTTAAAACTTATTGGTGATGATGAGTTAAAGAAACTTCATACTCAAAAAGAGATTAGTGAATTATGGAGTAGTCTGTCACAAAATGAACAGGTAAAGCTTATAGAGAGGAAATTAAAACTCTCTATTACACGAGAAGACATTATTATTTTATGTGATAAAGTCTGTAGCCAAATAGAGAGTTGAAAATGGAAAAGAGATATATTATTGTACCTAAAGATGATAGGCTTCAGAAGGGAATGAGTAGTATTCAAAAAGAGTTTGATGTGAAAATGGTTTCGTCTGAAGAGTTAAATTCTAAAGTAAGGTCAAAAAATATTTTAGCGTCAGACAGAGGTCTTTTTTTTAAAAACTTGGGTGTTTCTGTAGTAGATATTGAAGAGAAAAAAATGATGGATGTTTTAAGTAGAGAAAACTCTATTTTACATTGGGAAGAGGAGCGAGAGTTTCATCCTGTAGGCGAGAGTGAATATTTAGATGCCATTAAAAACACATTAGAGAAACTTAATCAGCAAATAAATGAGTTAGAAAAAAGTTTAGAAAAAAAAGAAGATACCCATGAAGAGGTAGTTGAAGAGTATCGGTATAATTTGAACTCTTTACTGCTTGAAAAGAGTAAATACTCTGGTAAAGATATTAATGTGGCCATACTTGATACAGGTTTTTATGTTGAGCATCCTGATTTTGTTAATAGGCATATAGAGGGCAAATCTTTTATAGATGCAGAAGCATGGGATTTTGATGGATATGGACATGGAACACACTGTACTGGTGTTGCATTAGGGTATTTATCTTTAAAAGATAATAGACGTTATGGTATAGCTTATGAGTCCAATATTTTTATAGGAAAAGTTCTAGCAGATTCAGGTAATGGATTTACAAGTAGTATTTTAGATGGTATAGATTGGGCTTTGGAGAAAAATTGTAGAGTTATCTCTTTATCTTTAGGTTCTTCTGTCAAAATCGGTGAAAAACCATCTGCAATTTTTGAACATATTGGGCGAAAAGCTTTAGCAAAAAATACGCTTATTATTGCAGCATCGGGAAATGATAGCCAAAGACCTGACTATATGCCAAAACCTGTAAGTAGCCCAGGGAATGCAGAGTCTATCATGGCAGTTGCAGCCATTAATGAAAGTTTAAATATAGCCAATTTCTCCAATGCAGGACTTAATGCTGGAGATGGAGGTAGAGTAGACATATCTGCCCCTGGTGTAAATATATTTAGTGCTTATAGTAAAAATGGAAAATTATCTACACTTTATAAAAAAATGAATGGGACAAGCATGGCAACACCTCATGTTTCAGGTGTCGCAGCCTTATATTTTGAAGCATTTCCAAATTTGACTGCTGCTGAGATATGGTTGAAAATGGAAAAAAATGCTAAACCATTAGAAAATCAACGCTTTAGAGATGTTGGTGCAGGAGTTATTCAAGTAGTTTAAACTTTAAAAGTAAGAGTAAACAACAACCCTCCATTTTGCTCAACTCTGCACGTTCCACCCATCTGTTTAACCGTTAAGTTAATAAGTTTAATACCCAGTGCCTTACTATGGCGTATCTTTTCTAAATTGGCATGAATATTATAAGGGTTATGATATTGAAATATATAGTTTTCATCTTGTTTAATAAGTCTCATATGAATAGAGTTTTTTTTATCAGACTTTGAAAAGGAATGTTTTATGGAGTTGGTTAAAAGTTCATTGATAATAATACCTAGTCGTAGCATGGTGTCTTCAGGGAGAATAGGTACTTTTGTATCTATTCCC
>LBBO01000001.1_pt23 | contig 12308 bp, 14 predicted proteins | sample 329191 | NCBI WGS metagenome assembly LBBO01 (sample SAMN03174413, study PRJNA266758) | hydrothermal vent metagenome | biome: marine hydrothermal vent; feature: marine hydrothermal vent chimney; material: microbial mat material; isolation source: microbial mat from marine hydrothermal vent chimney...
GCCGTGGGGCATGAGGTTGATGTGCAGATATCTGACTTTGTAGCAGATTTAAGAGCTCCGACACCCTCAGCTGCCATGGAGATGATACTTCCTGACCAAAATGAAGTACTCTATACTTTAGACGAGATGGAAGAGCGATACCTACGTACGATGAAGCAAATAGTAGGAAACAAAGAGCAAAGTTTAAAAGCTTTAACAGAAGAGTTTCAGCGTCAATCTGTTTCCCGTAAAATAGCCATGGTTGAAAAAGAGTTTGAGAATTTAGAAGATGAGTTTAAACGGGTAATGAACTATAAACTCTCACAATATGAAGCTCAAATAACACCATTGCCTTTGCAGTTAAAAGAGAACTTGGAGTATGCTTTGCAGGTGAAGATGCAGAATCTTGCCTCTTTAGAACAGAAGATGAAACTCTATGACCCAAAACTAAAACAGAAAGAGGGGTGGGCTGAAGTGCTGTTTGATGGAAAACGTGTTGATTTAGAGAAGATTAAAAAAGATGATAACTTTGTGGTGATGGATACAAAGGTAAAATTAAAAGTAAAATGTATAAGTAAGGAAAAAATATAGTGAAAAATATATCAGATAAACTGTTTTGGGTTGCGTTGATTTTGATGGGAGTATATCTACTCTATCAAAAAGGGATGATAGGTGCTAATTTTGAGTCCATCACTCCAAAAGTTGCCTATGAAATGCTTCAAAATGACAATAATGTTACGCTACTTGATGTACGAACCATTGAAGAGTTTAAAAAAGATGGAAAGATAGCAGGAGCAAAACTTATTCCTCTAGGTCAGCTTTCTGCTAATTTGAATATGTTAGACAAGTCTAAAAAAGTTTTGCTCTATTGTCGTAGTGGAAATCGCTCGGTTTCGGCTTCTCGGATATTGGAAAGTAATGGATTTACAGCTGTTAATATGAGTGGTGGTATTCTGGAGTGGCGTTCTGATAAGTTGCCTATAGAGTAGGTTAGCATAAGGATATGTTAAGAGAAAAATTTTCTAAATTTATTGTTATAACCTCTCTTGGAGAGCAAAGAGTCTTAACGGATGATGAAATAGATAAGATGTTAAAACTTTGTCAAAAACGGAAGAATCCAAGTTACTATAAACTGCGTCATGCTACAGGACTCTCTGAAGAGTACTCTTTTAAAGGGGTTGATTATTATATTGTTGATATGTCTGGGAAAAAGAGCATGAGGCGTTTAGAGGAGGGATAGCATTTACTTCAACCTCTAAAGAACATTAAAGTCTTTCTAGTTTCACCTTAACCTCTTGATAACAAGCAGAGTTACCCTCTTCAGAGATGATGCTTGGTGTTAAGAAGTTTACTCCTGTGGCATTGGCTGTGATGACGACGGAGTCTACTCTCATATCTTCAGAGTTTTTTACTTCAAACTGATGTTCTCCCCATTCTGAGTAAACTTTTACGGTTTCAGCATCTTCAAAACCTAAGCTTGGATGCGTGAATACTTTGTTGTCTCGTTGAAACTGAGTATTGAGGGCTTTGTTTGCTTTTGGGGTGATGAGCCAATAATCTTCTATGACTACCTCTTTTTTACTTTTTCTTCTAGCCCTTGTGAACTGTTTGGTTTTAATGAAGTTATCACTAAATTCGTCAGGGAAAATAAACTCTTCTTCTTCATCTTCTCCAAAACCATCTTCATAAGGAATAGCTTGATACGCAGGGTGAAGATAGTAGTCACCCTGTTTTTTACATTGGTCTAGCCAAAGGTTGAGGTAATGCTCTTCAGACTCTAAGGCATCAAATCCAAACTTTTGAAGTAGGGTGTTGGTAAAGTCATATTCTGAAATTCCATAGTCACACTCATGGACTTTTCTCATGGGGTTGACGATGTGATGTGCATAACTTAGGCGAACATCCTCTTTTTCAAAAAAGTTTTTCGCAGGAATAACAATATCAGCCATGGCAGAGGTCTCATTTTCATAAAGACCGTAGTAGATGATGGTATTGGTCTTTTTAAGCTCTTCGATGACACGATTAGAGTTTGGCATAGAAGCCACAGGGTTTCCACCCTGAATGAGTACGGTATTAAAATGACCAAAGGCTGTGTCTACTTTTTGTACCTTTGTTGTTTTTACCTCAAAAGGATTTTTAAAGTCAAGTTTTGAGTTCCCTAAAAAGCCTACACCACAACCTTCTTTAGCAAATTTACCAAGAGTAACAGCCAGTGAATCGATGGCTTGAAGTACATGGTGTCCTGTGGAGTATTTTTGTACACCATTTCCTATAAGAAATACTGTTTTTTTATCCTTTATCATTTCAAGAATATGCCCCAACTCTTGTAAATCGGTACCGATGTAATCTAAAATAGGACGAATTCTAAACTCTTGAGTAAATTCATAATAATCTTCATGGTCAGGTGCATATTTTTCTATAAATTCTTGGTCTTCAAAGTCTCCCATGTGTGCAAATCTTGCTAACATAACGGCCACAAAAAAGTCTGAACGTGGTGCAATTTGAAAAAAGAGGTCAGCTTTTTTTGCAATGGCTGTTTTGACAGGGTCAATAACAATGATTTGTTTACCTTCTAAATAGGGTATAAGATGGGGAGCTGTAACAGTGATATTTTTACCCCATACCACAACCACTTCGGCTTTGGTGATTTGTTCTGGAGGGAGTATTCGGTTTACTCCTCGACCTTCAACTATTCCTGCATCTCCAGCTCCATCACAAAGGGTTCCTTTGGTGGTGCTTCCTTCTATTTTTTCAAAAAGAAGATTGGTGATTTCTTGCATGACACCAAAGTTTCCTGAACCTCGCCAAAGTAGTTTTGCATGGGTATCTAGGGCTTCCTTTGTGCCATCAAGTGCCTCCTCTAAGCTTACTTTTTTTCCATTGATTTTGGCTGATCTGATACGTGGCTCTTCTAACATATATTTGTTAAGTAAGGCACATAAGGCACCGTTTGAAGCAGGGTGTTTTTTGTCTGCTTGAGTGGTTTCAGACGTGGCAATAATTCCACAAGCATCAGGACAGTCAAGTCCACAAGTTGTTTTAATAGATTCCATTATTTAAACTCCACCTTTAATAATTTTGAAAAACTCTCTTTTGGATTTTTGATGATGATTTCAGTTCGGTAAGAAGAGATGAACTTTTCGTCAGCTACTTCCCAAACTTTAGAGATTTTATATTCACTTACTTTATCATCAATATAAATACTCTTCTCTTTAATATTTTTAAGTTCATCTTTTTCTAAAAAGAGAACCAGTTTGGCAGAGGTTAAATCTTTCAGTTGTGCCAAAGGTGTACCCATGTTGACAAAGTCTCCTTTGTTCACCAAAAGTTTATAGAGAAATTTATTGTTTACTTTTATACTTTTTTTACTTATACTCTCTTTCAGTCGAGATATCTCATAGTTTAAGTCAAGATGCTGTTTTTTTAGTGAGTCTATCTTCTCTTTGGTTGAAAAATATTGGGTTTTAGCATTGGTATAACCATAAAAAGCATTGTCTTTTTGAGTTTTAGAGGCAGAACCTATGTTTGAAATACGGTTGTAGTATGCCTTTTGTCGTTGTAATGACTCACTAAGTGCCAAAAGTATATTTTTGTTGGTCTGAATCATACTTTTAACCAATTTTAGAGACTCTTTACTTGAATTGAGTTTTATAACATCTAGTTTGTCGTCAAGCTTTATAATGGTAGTGCTGGAGAGACTTTTCCCTTCTAAAGAGAGCTTTGCTTCTGTCACTTGGGCTGATACGGCAGACTTAAGGGTAATGTTTTCAACAGGTTCTACTTTCGCATAATGGACTTTAGAAAAAAGGAGTAGGGGAGTTAAGAGTAAAATTATATATTTCATTATGGTATCTCTTTTTTAGATTTTAGCGATTATAACAATGAAAACTTTAAAAAGCTGTTTAAAGTTGAAATATACATTTTTCAAGTGTGCTTCTATGGAGTTTTTTCACAATAATGTTAGTATCTGTATCTTTTATGTTGGGTTATATATTGTAAATTGTGTAATCTTTACTTGAATCATCATGACATTAGTACAATTATTCTACAATAATATGTAAAAATCCAATTAAACGAAAAGTTTATAATTTTAATACAAGGGACATATATGAGATATATACTATTTTTTCTTTTAACACTAAACCTTTATTCATTCGATGCTGTGTTAAATATAGAAAAAGATGTTGAGTCAAAAGCAACACTATCATTGGTGGAAGATACAGCTACAGCAGGTAGTTCTGCAAATCATTCAAAAATGTTTAATCTACTATTAAATGACATCAAGATGAGTGGACACTTTGTTGTTGATGAACAGTTAAGACGTGCTCCATTTAATGATGGAGTCCTTCCTGTTGAGTTACATGATAGAGAGTATTTAGTAAAGTACAGCTATGGTGCAGGTGGAACAAGTTTACAAGTTAAGTTGGTACGTGTAGCAGACAACACGGTGATGTATCAAAACAACTATAGTGTGAATACTGGTGCAAGATATCCATTTTTAGCACACAATGCTATTGTAGAGATGAACAAAGCTTTAGGATATGAAGATATCTCATGGATGAGACGTAATATCATATTCTCTAAATATACAAGTTCAAGAAAAAGTGAAATTTGGATTGCAGATTATACTTTAACCTTCTCTTCGGTATTGGTACGTGGAGGGTTAAATTTGTTTCCAAAATGGGCAAATCCTAATCAGTCGGCTTTCTATTATACCTCTTATAATGAGATGTTACCTACTCTATATAAGGTAAATATGAGTTCTGGTTCTCGTCAAAAAATTGTTACTTCAGAAGGTATGTTGGTGGCTTCAGATGTCAGTTCAGATGGAAGTAGGGTTCTTTTAACCATGGCTCCTAATGGACAACCAGATATCTATGAAATGAATGCTAATACAGGTTCTAAAAAGCGTATTACGAACTTTAGAGGTATTGATGTTAATGGAAAGTATTTGGGTGATGAGAGTCGTATAGCCTTTGTCTCTGATAGAATGGGACGAGCAAATATTTATACGAAATCTATTGGTTCAAGTTCGGTATCTAAAGCAGCACACTATGGTAACAACAACAGTTCATGTGATGCTTCTGGACACAACTTACTCTATACTGTTAAAGAGGGTGGTTCGGATAATGTCTATTTGGGTTCTGCTAGTAGTTCTTATGTACGACCATTAACCTCTAATGGAAAAAATCAACTGCCACGTTTTTCAACAGATGGAAAAGTAATTCTTTACATTAAAGAAAATGGTGGAAGTAACTCTATAGGTTACATGAACTTGGCTACAAAACAGAGTGCACTCTTTAACATGCAGAGTGGAAAAATACAATCTATTGATTGGTAAATTTATTCAAAAAGAGAAAAAATGAGAACAACAAGAATATTATTGGCAGCAGCGACAATTTCGCTACTTATGACAGGATGTGCTCAAAAGAAAGTAAACACTGGTTTAGATGGTGCAACAACAGGTGTTAACGGTGAGTATGAAATGGTAGAAGGATATAATGACGGTACAACAACCCAAGCATATGATAATGTAGACCCTTATGGTAATGGTAACTATGGTACAAATGGTGCCAACGGTGGTTATGCAAACAATGGAATCAACGGAAATGTAAACAATGCATCAGGAAAGTATGGTGTTGGAGCAGGTGGCGTGCAAAATGTATACTTTGATGTTGATCAGTATGCCATTACTTCAGAAAAGTTGGCAATTATCTCTAATAATGCAAACCTACTAAGAGATGATCTTTCTCAAGGTGAAAAGTTGAAAATTGAGGGACACTGTGATGCTACAGGAACAGATGAGTATAACTATGCTTTAGGTCTTAGAAGAGCAAAAGCTACCAAAGATACTATGGTTTCACGTGGTATTAACCAAGATAATATATCATTGGTGAGTATGGGTGAAAGTTCACCAGAGTGTACAACAAGTTCATCACGAGAATGTTATTCTCAAAACAGACGTGTAGAATTTAAAGTTATACAGTAGTTTTAACTGGATAAGAAGATGAGTAGAATTAAAATTCACTACAGGGAGGCACTAAATGCCGAGTCTTAAAAAAGTAGCTTTATTTGGATTCATTAGTATTGGTTCACTTCTCTATGCCTATGAACCTTCAGTTTATGGTGCAGGAGACATCAACAGTGGAATCCCTTATGGATTAACAGAGACTGAACAAGCTGTCGTTGAGAATAAAAATGCCTTACAGTTGTTATTAAACAGAGTCAATGAACAACAACGAAAGATGGATGGTCTTATGAGCATCATCGAAGGACAAAATAGAGAGATTCTTGAGTTAAAAGAGCAGTTGTCAACGAAAGATAGTGGTACGGAACAAGAGAGAGCAGATTCTGAGAAGAGATACAACCTTCTATTGGAGATGGGGCAGATGCTTGATACCATCAATAACTCTTATGTAACAAAAGATGAATTAAAGGAAGCATTGGCAGGAAGTAGATTACGGGAAACACCTCGTAGTTCTTCAGATTTGGGCAATCAAATCAGAGGTAACTCTGCCGACACCTATAGAAAAGGTGTTCAACTCTTTAGTAAAAAAAGCTTTGCTGCTGCAAAAGAGCATTTTGAAGAAGCATTAGCAGCCAACTATAAACCAGCTGCTAGTAACTACTATTTGGCTGAAGTGGCGTATTACACTTTTAATTACAAAGATGCCGTAGCGCATTATAAGCAGAGTGCTTCACTTTATGATAAAGCAAGTTATATGCCGGTACTCTATTTGCACACAGCCATCTCATTAGATAAGAGTGGAGAGAGTGAACAAGCTGACAGTTTTTATCAGCATGTTATCTCAACGTATCCAAATACGCGTTCTGCAGCCATTGCTAAAAAGAGAATATAAAAATATAAAAAGAGCATAAGTAGCAATAAAGTTTGCTTTGCTATCATGTTGAAAAAATTAATAGGAGATTCTATGACAATTACTAATGAAAATTGTGTTGTAGGTATTGAGTACGAAGTAAAAGAAGCTGGAACAACTGATGTTGTTGATAGTAATAAAGGTTCAGGTGAGCCATTAGAATTTATTATGGGTAAGGGTCAGGTTATTCCTGGTCTTGAAAATGCTTTATGTGGTATGAATCCAGATGAAGCTGGTGATATTATGGTTCCAGCTGCCCAAGCTTATGGTGAGTACAATGAAGAAGCACTTCAAACACTTCCCGTTGAACAATTTGAAGGTGTTGAGCTTAAAGATGGTCTAACACTTTATGGTCAAGGTGAAGATGGTCAAACTGTACAAGTAACCGTTAAATCATTTACAGAAACAGAAGTAAACATTGACTTTAATCACCCATTGGCTGGTAAAGATTTAATGTTCTCTGTAACTGTTCTTTCTGCTAGAGAAGCAACTGCTGGAGAAATCGAAGCAGGTGTAGTTGGTGGTCACCAACCAGAAGGTGGATCTTGTGGTACAGGTTGTGGTTGTAACTAAGCCTTAACCTTTTTCTTAACACGGTACTGTTCTTAAGTATCGTGTTTCTCTTTATTATTTTGTTATACTCCTTTTATGAAACCCTTAAAACCTATCATTTTTTCTCTATTGTTATTTATCTTACCGATATCGTACATACTCATTGATAGTAGTCTACATAAAGATAGCATTAAAATGGCGATTGGTGCAAAAGATGGTACCTACTACCAAGATGCATTAAAGTATCAAAAAGAGTTGAAAAAAGAGGGCATTGAGTTAGAGATTGTCCCAACAAAAGGTTCTGTTGAAGCACAAGTAATGCTGCTGAACTCGGAGGTTGATTTTGCTTTTGTGCAAGGGGGAACAGAAAACTCTAAAGTGTTGGCATTGGCAAATGTAGAGTACGAACCGATTTGGATTTTTTATAATGATGAAAACATTAGTGAGTTAAAAGATTTACAAGGAAAAAAGATTGCCATCTCTCAAAAAGGGAGTGGTATTCGACCTACAGCCATTGAGTTGTTGAACCTAGTAGGGGTCAATGGATTTAATAGTACGTTTAAAAATTTGGCAAATCACGAAGCCCTAGAACAACTAAAAAATAAGCAGATAGATGCCATGTTTTACGTTGCCTCACCTTATGGTTCATTGGTTCCAAAACTTATGATGCTTCCCAACATTAACCTTATGAGCTTTAATGAATCGGAATCGTATAAACAGTTTTTTATTAGAAAAGGTAAAAACTTTCAGATTGTTCATCTTTATGCAAATGGCTTTGATATACAAAAACAGATTCCGAAAACAAAACATATGCTTTTAGCCACAACAGCCATACTTGCAACCTATAAAAGCTCTGATGATATGTCAAGATTGATGTTACAAGTAGCAGCCAAAGTACACTGTCATGTGGGTATTTTTCATGATGAAGAGACCTTCCCAAATGCCTCCATGTTGGCGATAGAAGAGCATCAGGCTTCAAAAGATTATTTTAAAGAGAAAAAGCACTACTATGAAGAGCATTACAGCTTTTGGAAGGCTCAAAGTATGTACCGTTTACAAAACTTTACTTTTAAATTTATCTTGCCAATAGTAACTCTGTTTGCCTTTTTCATCGAAGTATTTATTCCTGCTTATAATCTCTATACCCGTAGAGAACTTGATAGGTGGTATTACACCATTAATGAAATAGATACAGAGATAGAAAGTTTAAACCTAAAAGAGGCAAAAGAGAAAAGAGAGATAGTGCATGAGCTCTTTTTAGAAATAAGAAGAACAGATGATATTCCAGCCACACACATGGAACTCTTTTATACCTTACAAAACCAAATGGTCAATGTACTTAATGCTCTGGATGAGCAGATAGAACGATTAAATAATTAGTTTTTATATAAAAGCAAAAACTTATCTATATGAGAGTAGAATTTACTCTTAATTTATTATACGAGGATATGAACATGAAAATAATAATTAGTTTACTATTAACAGGAAGTTTGGCTGTGGCTGGGAGTTTGGCACAGGTGGGTGCAGGGTACTCAAAGGGTGATAACGATGGAGATATCGGGTCTGCTTTTGTAGGTGTGAATGTACTTTCAAACATTGGACTGCGTTTAGAGTACAGTAAAAATATTTCAGAGAATCCAGAGTTTTCAAAAGAGGACATTAGCCGTTATGGACTTTTTGCTACCTATACGCTTCCGTTAACTTCAGCATTTTCTGTAACACCAAAAGCAGGGTTAATTAAAACAGATGGTGACTTTACTGTTCTTGGTGCTACTGAGGAAATTACAGATTCTTCTACAAACTTCACTTATGGACTGGAAGTTAATTACCACTATAATGATTTGATTTCTCTCTTTGTAGGTTATACTGACTATGGAAATAAGTTTGATGATATAGGTTCGGTTAAATCTTCAGAACTTGATAGTCAGAATTATACTTTTGGTATTAAGATAGATATCTAAAATAGAATCTGTTCCCCAGATAAATCTTGGGAACTTTTATCTGTGTAACCCTAATACTCAAAAACCTCAACTTTTACTTCTCCATCCCAATCTGCACCTGATATCTGATGTGTACCATTTTCAATAGGGATATCAATGCTTCCAGCACCTAAGTTTTCTGTTTTATGACCTGTTAGTTCTTCTTTATTGTATCTAATATCCAAGTCAATCTCATGTGCGTTAAGGTGAAGTGTGAGTGTAGTTTCCTCTTGATTGACAAAGTCATTAAAGAGTTCTTGGTTTAAAGTATTGGTGTCACCATGGTTTTTATACTTATAAATGGTTAATGCACCACTCTCTAAAGATCTGAAATCAATAGGGTTACTTATGCCCCAAAGTTCATCAACCTTTGGTGAGACGACAGAACTTTCAAAGACAATCTCTGCTGGTTTAAAGTTGTGTGATGCAACAACACGTCCGAAAATCTTTATCTCTTTTCTCTCTTCATGTATATCATTCACCGTTGCTTTGGTAAGGGTAATACGTACTCTTTTTTTAGAGGTTAAAAAAGTGATAGCCTGAGCCCATGCTGGTTTATGGTCGGACAAATTTAAATGGTTTTGATGAAAGTAGGTGTGGGTAGGAGGAAGGTCGTTAAAAAGTTTTTTTGTATCGTTTATCTCAAAGTAAGTATCTCTAGCAAGTTGATATCCATCATTTGGCTTATATCCACCATTGAGTACCAAGTATCTAGAAAGAAGTTTTTCTATAAGATTGTCATCTGTTGAAGTTTCAAAACCCAGTAAAATATCTTTATAGTAAACACTGTCACCTATGGCACGGCTTGAAAACTGTTTGTCTATCCAGTTGTAGCTCATATGTTCAACATCGGGAGATTGCTTTTCAAAAAACTCGGCTAGGTCTATAAGTGTGCTACTACTGGCAGGGTAGTTTCCTCTAACAACACCTTCAAATGAGAGCCACTTTGCAATCTTCTTATCAGAAGCCAAATCTTCAATGTTGTTTTCAATTAACCATCTGGTAACAAGTGAACCCATGCTGGCAGAGAGGAAGTTTACTTTTGTAACATTATGTTCAGTCATAACATGTTTAGCATACTTAGCAACGATAAGGGAATAACGAGGAATACCTCCACCATGAAGTGCTGTAATCTCTTCTATATCTTTAATATCTTGTTCTGTGTAGTAGTCAGGTGCTTCATTGCCATAGTAGTTGGTGGCTAGAAGTAGATTGTTTTTAAGTTCTGATTGACCAGCATCATTGAGTGTAGAAAAGCCTACAAGGTCTACAACGTCTGCGTGTTTCTCTAACGCCTCATCGTTTCCATAAAGTGCCTCTTTTTTATAGCCTGTTTTATCATATCCATGAATAAATATGGTAACAACTTTTTCTACTTTAGGGGGTTCAATGGTGGTATTGAGTTCTGGAACGGGGGTCTCACTGCTATTGTTCTCAACAACCTCTAGTGCTACACGACTGGTTACGGTACTGTCTATTTCTGTAGTCTCTATGGTTGCTGGAGCTATTATGGTATTAGTAGTTGTATCTGAATCTCCTCCACATCCTGTTATGGAGAAGAGTAGAAGGGCTGAAAATATAATATGTCTCATCGGTGTCCTTTTTTAAAGTCGAAATATATACTTTTAAAGTCTACCATAAACTCTATAGAAATTTTAGAAATTCATTCATAAATGGTGACTATTTCATAGAAAATGAGACCGGTTATATAAAAAAATATTAAATAAAAAACAAAAATTAACGAAATGGAAGAGTTTAATAATTAATGAAGTAAAGTAGTTATCTTGTGGCAAAGTTCTTTGAACATTTTGATATAGAAGTCGAGGTAGAAATTTCTGAAACTTATCTCCACAAAGCTTGTGGAGATAAGAGAACCTTTTTATAGAGAAGCGAAAATTAAACGAGTGCCAATTTTTTCTCTTGGATAAAAGGTTTAAGATCTATTGAAATTTCAGAAAATTTCTTAATAAGCATACTTAGATTACCACTGTTATCTATCCAGTCATGCATGTTATCTTGGGCAAATTTTTTCTCAGATGATGTAAACCCTTGGTATGATTGAATAGCGTTACAGATAGTTTCTATATAACTTATTTTCTCTTGTTGACTCATTAAAACTCCTAATATGGTGATGTGTATGTAAGTTTATTATACATACGAAATATTAAAGAAAACTTATATTTTTATAAATGAAATAATATTTTATTATGTTTCTTTTTTTTGATAATTTTTATACAGTTTTTTTGTTTATTTAACTTTTTTACTTATATTTTTCTCCACACCCCCTACACAAACTAAACGCTAAACTACTCCTAACAATATACTTTTATATTCAGGAGTCCCAAAATGATAGAGTCCCTCATAAATTTCTCATGGAAAAATAGATTTTTAATTGTCGCTACGACCATACTACTTTTATTGGCTTCCATATGGGCTATTAAAAAGACTCCACTTGATGCACTTCCTGATTTAACTCCACCACAAATTATTGTCTCTGTTAAATGGCAAGGGCAGTCTCCTCAACTTATCGAAGATCAAATAATTTACCCATTGACCAATGCACTCATGTCGGTAGCAGGTGCTAAGACGGTTCGGGCTTTCTCTTCGTTTGAGAACGCTTTGGTCTATGTTATCTTTGAAGAGGGGCATGATATTTATTTCTCTCGTGACAGAGTGGCAGAGAAGATTAATGAACTTTTACCTACTTTCCCCAAAACAGCAGAGGTTAAAATGGGTCCTGATGCCACAGGAATAGGGTGGGTTTATGAGTATGCTTTGACCTCTCAGACCAAAGATTTGTCCGAGCTTTATGACTTGCAAAAGTATTACTATAAATACGCACTTTTAGGTATTAACGGCGTTTCAGAAGTAGCAACGGTTGGTGGGTTTGAGAAGAACTATCAGGTTACCATTAATGAAG
>LBBO01000214.1_pt20 | contig 12203 bp, 12 predicted proteins | sample 329191 | NCBI WGS metagenome assembly LBBO01 (sample SAMN03174413, study PRJNA266758) | hydrothermal vent metagenome | biome: marine hydrothermal vent; feature: marine hydrothermal vent chimney; material: microbial mat material; isolation source: microbial mat from marine hydrothermal vent chimney...
TTTTCTTTTTCACATAAGAAAAAATAAAGACTTTTAATTTACGGTAATTTCAATTCAGAACTGGTATTATTATCGTTTTATAATGCAAGCTTTTGTACTGACATCCCTTTTATCCTTGCATTTGAATAGTCGTTAGCCTAAAACACACACTCTATTTCGTTGCCTGCAAATCGCTGTATAAAGATACAGCTTCTTTTTGTAGCCTCATATAATGTGATTTTTAGACTTTTTCAGTGAACCCTCTCTAACGAAGACAAATATAATTAAAACAAAAAAGGCGATTAAGATTTATCTTAATCGCCTTTTATTATAAAATAAATTTAGGTTATTTACTTACAACTCTAAATTCTGTTCTTCTATTATTTCTGTGTTGAGACTCAGTACAAGATTTCCCATTAGAACAATGGTTTTTCAACATTGTTTCTCCATAACCTTTAGACATTAATCTACTAGCATCAATTCCTTTTGCTAATAAATAATCAACAACTGATTGAGCTCTTCTTTGAGAAAGATCCATATTTGAAGCATCGTCACCTCTAGAATCTGTATGAGAAGAAATCTCAATTACTTGATTAGGATGAGACTTCATGTAAGCATATAATTTAGTGTCAATTATTTTCTTAGAAGCTGAAGTTAATGCAGCACTTCCTAGGTTATAATAGATCGGTAAAATTTCTCCTGAAATTTTAGTACAAGCAACTTCTTCCCAAACAGTAACACCACCTTTTTTAGCTAAAACTCTTTTTGTGTAAGTTTTATACTTAGCTGGTATTTTAGTTTCTGTAACTTTAGCTGGAGAAACTAATTTCTTTTTATAAATTGTTTTGTAAACTGCTGGTATTGCAATTTCTTTAGTCGATGCTGGTGTTTTAATTACACTTTTTGTATAAGTACTATTTATAGCAGGAACTGGCTTAGAAGATTTACTTGCGTCAGTAACATCATATAAACGCAATGTTTTAAACTGAGCAGGATATTCTTTCCAACAAATTTATTCTCGTCTAACAAAAACGTTAATATTTTGTTATTTTTTTACTATTCTTACCCCTCCAATTCTTCTTTGTCGTTGAGCAAGACTTTTTCTTGTGCTTATCTTCTAGCCATTTTGGTTTAGGGTTGTAGTTATTCTCGTCTCTTTTTAATAACCTTTTTAATAAAGTCCCGTCAGCAGCACTTGCTAAAGTATTTTTAATCCAATCTGTATTTTCTTTCTTATACCAAAAGAAAAAACGATGCTGTTTCTCTTTTTCTTTTTTGTTTTGGGAGTATAATATTCCTTACCTGTATAAGGGTGATAACCTGAATAATATATAACAGTAGAAACTGTCATTGGTGTAGGTGTAAAATCTTGAACCTGCTCCAATTGAAAACCTAACTCTTTTGTTTCTACAGCCAAGTTTGCCATATCTTCTTCTTCGCAACCTGGGTGACTCGATATAAAGTAAGGTATCAGTTTTTGATTTAGATTAAATTTATCATCAATTTTGTCATATATCTTCTTAAATTCTTTAAAATGTTCGAAATTTGGTTTTCGCATTAATTTTAAAGTTTCGGGCGCCGTATGTTCAGGAGCAACTTTTAAACGACCAGAAACGTGTCTTTTTTGCAATTGCTCCATATACTTACGCATCTCTTCTTTATTTCCGTTTTTGTTATAAGACGGAGTTAGCAAATCGTATCTTATTCCACTACCTATAAAGGCCTTTTTTACCTTAGGATGTGCATCAACCTTTTTATAAAGGTTGGTCATATTGCTATGATTGGTGTCTAAATTGCTACAAACCACAGGATGGATACAAGAAGGAGCAACACATTTGTCGCAAATATCTAAATCTATACCCTTTAGCTTGTACATATTTGCCGAAGGACCTCCTATATCCGAAATATAACCTTTAAAATCGGGCATATCCGTAACCTGTTCTACTTCCTTTAAAATAGATTTTTCGGATCTACTTGCTATAAATTTTCCTTGATGAGCCGAAATTGTACAAAAACTACAACCTCCAAAACAACCTCTATGCGTATTGATCGAAAACTTAATCATTTCGTAAGCAGGTATTCCTCCTCGTTTTTTGTACTTAGGATGAGGAAGTCTTGTATAAGGTAAATCAAAGGAGTTGTCTATCTCTTTCTCTGTCATTGTTGGAAATGGAGGATTGATAATTAGCTTTTTCCCTTTTACTTCTTGTATAATTCTTTTTGCAAATGCTTTGTTGGACTCTTGCTCTACATGTTTAAAGTTGGAAGAAAATTTCTTTTTATCCACCAAGCAAACTTCGTGAGAAACTAATTCTAAATCAGTCCATTTTTTATTAACGGGTAATTTATCATCAACTGATCTTAGATAAGCCGTTTGTTTTATCATTGTTAATTGATGAAAAGGAACTCCTTTTTTTAGTAGTTTTAAAACCTCTCTTAAAGGTTGCTCCCCCATTCCATAAACCAACAAATCTGCCTTACTACTTTCTAAAATAGAAGGAAATAATTTATCTGCCCAATAATCGTAATGCGTAATTCTTCTCAACGAAGCTTCTATTCCCCCTATTAAAACAGGAACATCTGGATATAATTCTTTTAGTATTTTAGAATATGTATTTACAGCGTAGTCGGGTCTATGTCCAGAATTACCTCCTGCTGTATAAGCATCGGTCGAACGTTTTCTTTTTCCTGCTGTATAATGATTTATCATCGTATCCATACAACCAGAAGTAACTCCAAAGAAGTACTTAGGTTTACCAAACTTTTTAAAATCCCTTAAATCATCGGTCCAATTTGGTTGAGGAACAATAGCTATTTTATAACCTTCACTCTCTATTATTCTAGCAATAACAGCTGTACCAAAAGAAGGATGATCAACATAAGAATCACCTGAAATTAAAATAACATCTAGCTCTTCCCAATCTCTCAATTTTGCTTCTTTTACCGTAGTCGGCAACCAATCTGTAACAGGCCTATAATTTTCCATTGATTCAAAAGTAGTTAGAAAACTAGTTGCGACCTCCTAAATTCGTGATAAATTCATTAAATTGTGAAAAAAAACAATTAAAATAGGTCAAAAAATTTTGTTTAATTGATTTTCGTTTTATCTTTGTGTTCTCTTTGTAGAGAATAAAAGATTAATTTTAGACTGAAAACAAATAAAATATGTTACAAATACCAGTAAAAGAAGGAGAGAACATCGAAAGAGCTCTTAAAAGATACAAGAAGAAATTTGACAGAACTAAAGTTCTAAGACAATTACGTGCTCGTAAACAATTTGATAAGCCTTCTGTTTTAAGAAGACAAGAAATGATTAAAGCTACTTATGTCGAAGGATTGAGAAGAGAAGAAATGTAATTAATATTATATTTTTAATACATTAAAAAAAGAGGTAAATTAATTTACCCTTTTTTTTGCTTAAAAAACGAAAAAAGGCTTCATTTAAATTATAAAATACATTTTTATACTATATTTATGCTTCTAGAGATATCAAATGAGTAAAAACTTAACACCTATAATTCTATTCTTACTATTTTCTTTCCATTCTTATGGGCAAGAAAATACAGCTTTGGTAGATTCTTTAGGGCGAAATAAAGTAGAAACTACTCCTTTAGAATTTAGGCCTCAAGTTAGTTTAGGTACAGGTATGTTCACTTTTATAGGCGACGTTGCGAATTCAAACAATGGATTTCACCCTACCGTTAGCCGATTGGCAAGAGATTTAAGAATTACTCAAGCGCTAAACACTAATTTTGACCTTAGTTTTTATGTTTTATTTGGACAAGTCAGTGCAAACGAAAGAACATTAACTAGAAACTTAAACTTCAATGCAAACATAACGACAGGTGGAGTTACAGTAAATTACAACTTTTTCCACATATTAAACCCGAAGAGAAAAGTAAATCCATATATTTCGTTAGGAATAGAATCAATAGAGTTTTTGTCAAAAACAGATTTGAAAGATAAAGACGGAAAGCTTTATCACTACTGGTCAGATGGCTCAATAAAAGATAAATCCGAAAATGCATTCGATGCTTCATCGGCACAAGAAATTTTTAGAGATTATACTTATGAATCTGATTTGAGAGAGGCAGATATAGATGGTTTTGGAAAATATCAAGAAAGAACGCTAGCCATCCCTATTGATATTGGAGCGAACTTTCATTTAAGTAAAAGAATAAAAGCCAGAGTAGGAACTTCAATGCATTTTACTTTTACAGATTTAATTGATAATGTATCTGACGAAAGTATAGGAACAAGAAAAGGAGATAAAAACAATGACAAGTTTTTATATACTCACTTTGCATTAACTTATGACTTTGGAATAAAAAATAAAAATCAAGAAGCTATTGAAGAGTTTGAAGTCCTAGAGGAAGAATGGTTAGCTTCAGACACCTCCGATTATGATAAAGATGGAGTTGTCGATTTTTTGGATGAATGTATAAAAACACCTAAACACGCATTTCCTGTTGATGAAAAAGGATGTCCTTTGGATTTAGACCAAGATTTTGTTCCTGATTTTAGAGACGATGAGAAAAATACATTATTTGGAGATTTAGTTAATTTAAAAGGTGTAACTCAATACGATGATGATTTAGAAAGGTTATTTAAAATCTATATTGACTCCAATTTTTATATAAACGAAAGACACATTACTAAATCAGGTGAAGACGGTTTGCCTAGAGAAAAAAGAAAGAAAAGTAATTTAAAATACACAATTGTAATTGGAACTGATTCAAAAGAGGTTTCAGCAAATGATTTACACAAATATTTGAGTTATAAAGACTTCAAAACAATAGAAAAAGGAGATTCTGTGTTTTATGTAATAGGAGGTTTTGAATCGGTAATAGAGGCTATCAAGGAAAAAGGACAATTAGAAAAAAATGGGATCAATACAGAATCAATAGCTCTAATAAATGGAGCTCCAGAAGAAATTCAGAAAATATTATCTAACAAAAATATTAAACAAATAATAAAAGATGAAAATATTCTAATCACTGATAAAGACAAAAAAGACAAAAGTAAAACACTATACAGAATACAACTAGGAGCATTCAATATAAAGATCTCAAAAGAAGCATTTGGAAGTCTAAATAAAATAGAAGAAGTAAAAGGAAATGACGGATTGTACAGGTACTATTCCGGAGCTTTCTATACTAAAAAAGAAGCAGCTGAGCATAAAATAGATGTCCTTAGCAAAGGGTATTCGAATTCATATTTAGTTGCTTTCAAAAATGGAAAAAGAATTACCTTGGAAGATGCAGGTTTTGAAGTTAAAGAACACTACAATGATATAATAGTCGAAAGTTCAGGACCAACAAAAGAAGCTATAAAAAAAGAACTAATTAAATTTAGAATTCAAATTGGAGCTTACAAGAATGATATCCCAACAAACATTCTTGATGTCTACCTACAACTAGGGCAAGTACTTCCTAAAATAGATGCAACCACAGGGATTACCAAATACTTGGTTGGGAAATTTGACACCTACGAGGAGGCAAATAAGCATAAAAATGAAATCGTCAAAAAAGGAATTATAGATGCTTTTATAATTGGTGACTTTAACGGGAAAATGATATCAGCTAGAGAAGCGCTAGAACTTACAAAATAACACTATGAAAAACTTATACATTTTAATACTAATTATTATAACACTATATTCTTGCAGTAGCAACGAAAAAAAAGAGCTAATAATTGATGGGGATATTGATCCAGTAGAGCATATTGATTCAATATCTATAGTATTAACAAAATGCGATTGTATAGACCCTCTAGAAACAAATAAAGAATGGTGTCAATCTAATTACAAGACAGATTTTACAATCCAAGAACAATTTGAATGTACTGGAGACTCAAGTTTATTAGACACAATTCCAGAAATAGTAAAAGGTTCTTTAAGAAATGATTATGAAAATGATTTAACACTAGAGATTAAAGAAATAGAAGAAGAAAAAGAAGACCCAATATCAGAAGATTGCAAACTATTTTTGGAAGATTACGCTGGAGCAATAAAGGATTTTAAACATTTAGTAGATAAAATAGAAAAGAATCCTACAGATATTAGTTTAAAAATTGCATATTCCTCTCAAAGTGACGATATGGAGTCTTGGACTTCTAAACCACAAATGTTTCAATGTTCTCAAACAGAATCATTTAAAACGCAAGTAGAAATACTAAACACAAAAAAAGATAAATTACTCGAAAATTAAAAACAAAAATAATCTATAATAAAACAAAAATGAATAATAACATTACATTAGGAGTAGCTGGTCTAGCACTAGCTTTAGGAATCTATAACACAAGTCAAGTTTCAAATTTAGAAACAAAAATAGAAGAAAAAGTTTTTATTACACCTGCCATTTCTGCGCCTGTAGTAAACAATAATGGAGTAAGTAAGGCTAACCCAATAGAAGTAAATGATTCGCCACAATCAAATACTCAAGCTCCAAAAGGACCATCGACAAGAATGAAGTTTGGAAAGGAAATTCACGACTTTGGAACATTAGATGTCAATACAGATAATCCTTACTCATTTGTTTTTACAAATACAGGAAAAGAACCTTTATTAATTACAAATGCAAGAGGTTCTTGTGGTTGTACAGTTCCTAGTTGGCCAAAAGATCCTATTATGCCTGGGAAAATAGGTAAGATTGACGTTGTTTATAGACCAAGTAAAGGTCAAGCAGGAAAACCTCAAGAAAAAACAGTTACAATAACAGCTAATACTGAACCAACAAATACGGTAGTTAGAATTAAAGCCATTATAAATCCAATTGCTGAATAGATTTATGCAAAAACGTTTGGACTTTAACCAAGTTTAACATACATTTGCACATCGAATTTTTAGATAACAATAAAAAAGAGGGGACAATTGTCCCCTCTTTCTGTAACTCAGCAATGATAAAAAAAGCAACAATACAAGCATTAGCTCAAGAAAGAATGGATGAAATGAATGATGGAACTTATTTAGTTAGCATCGAAATTTCTAGTTCAAACCAAATTCTTGTAGAAATAGACAACATGGAAGGAGGGTCATCTATTCATAACTGTATTAGAGTCAGCAGAAATATTGAGCACAATCTAGATAGAGAAGTAGAAGATTTTGAACTCTCTGTTACAACTCCAGGTTTAAGTAATCCTTTTAAAGTTCACCAACAGTACATTAAAAATGTAGGAAGAAATGTAAAGGTTTTATATAAAGACCAAGGAAGTGTTGAAGGGAAATTGATTGAAGTAAACGACAATGATATAACTGTCGAAACTGAATCAAAGGAAAAAATAGAAGGTAGAAAGAAAAAAGAATTAGTCGTGAGACAGCATAATATATTAATTGAAAATATTAAAGAGACTAAAATAGTTATCTCATTTAAATAAAAAATAGACAAATGAATGCTTTAAATTTAATAGAATCCTTTTCGGAGTTTAAAGAAATGAAGAACATCGACCGTGTCACAATGATGCGTATATTGGAAGATGTCTTTAGATCTACTCTTAAGAAAAAATATGGAACAGACGAACACGTGGATGTGATTGTAAATCCAGATAAAGGAGATTTAGAAATTTGGTTGAATAGAGAAATTGTTCCCGATGGAGAAGTTGAAGATTCTAATATAGAAATTGCATATTCTGATGCGATTAAAATAGAACCAGATTTTGAGGTAGGAGAAGAAGTGTCTGAAGAAATTCAAATGCAAGATTTTGGACGAAGAAATATATTGTCTTTACGTCAAAATTTAGTTTCTAGAATATTAGAATTAGAGAAAGATAACGTTTACAAAATCTATAAAGATAAAATTGGAGAAATTGTTACGGGAGAAGTTTATCAAATTTGGAAAAAAGAAATCCTTGTGTTGGATGACGATGACAATGAATTAATCTTGCCTAAGTTTGAGCAAATTCCTTCAGAATACTTTAAGAAAGGAGAAACATTAAGAGCTGTAATATCTAGAGTAGAATTGAAAAATAATACTCCTGTAATTATTCTATCAAGAACAGATACAAAATTCTTAGAAAGATTGTTTGAACTTGAAGTTCCAGAAGTATTTGATGGTTTAATTACAATTAAAAAAATAGTAAGAGAACCAGGAGAAAGAGCAAAAGTAGCAGTAGAGTCTTACGATGAGAGAATTGATCCTGTTGGAGCTTGTGTTGGAATGAAAGGAGCTCGAATCCACGGAATTGTTAGAGAATTAAGAAATGAAAACATTGATGTGATTAACTATACAGAAAATGAAAAACTTTTAATTCAAAGAGCACTAAGTCCAGCAAAAATAACTTCGTTAGACTCTATAGAAATAAACGAAGAGGAAAAAAGAGTAAATGTATATTTGAAACCAGATCAGGTTTCATTAGCTATTGGAAGAGGAGGTAATAACATTAAGTTAGCTTCAAAACTAGTTGGTTACGAAATAGACGTTTATAGAGAGGGAGCAGAAGATATTGACGATGTAGATTTGGATGAATTTTCAGATGAAATCGATAGTTGGATTATAGATGAGTTGAAAGCAATAGGATGTGATACAGCAAAATCTGTAATAGAATTAAGTAAAGAAGAGTTAGTAAAAAGAACTGATTTGGAAGATGAAACCGTTGCTGAAATAATTAAAATAATTAAATCAGAATTCGAATAAAACTGATCCTAAATCAAAACTAAAATATTATTTAGTTTTAATAAAGATAGAATCAGACTAAATAGCGAAATTACTTTAGTAATTTCGCTATTTAAAACAAACGAAGATGTATATTTACATCGGATTATTATCTCTAAATCTAAAGGTAGAGAAGCATAAAATAAAACAACCAATTTTTAAATAAATGGCCGTTAAAAGATTAAGTAAAGTAGCAAGAGAACTAAATGTAGGAATTTCAACTATCGTTGACTTTTTGGATTCTCATGGAATAGAAATGAGTACTAGTCCCAATACAAAAATAGAACCTGCTACTTACGAAAAACTTTTGGATGAATTCCAAAAATCTAAATCAGTAAAGGAAAAAGTAAACGAAGTTCGTACTGAAAAAGAAGAGCAAAGAGAAATTGATGCAAAGAAAAAGCTTATAGAAAAAGAAGCTGCAGAGGAAGCTAAAAAACAAGCGGAAAAAGAAGCACAAGAAAATACTCCTGGCTTAAAGGTTATCGGTAAAATTGATTTACCTGGAAAGAAAAAGCCAGCTAAAGAAAAAACTAAAGAAGCTGCACCAGAAGTGATTGAAGAACAGCCTAAAGTTGAATCGAAAGAAAAAAAACCTACCGAAACAATAAAAGCTGAATCAGCAAAACTTACAGGTCCTTCAGTGCTAGGGAAAATAGAGTTACCAACGAGACCATCTAAAAAGAAACCTCCTAATAAATCTATTGAAAAACAACCTAGAAAAGCTGAAACACCTAAAAAAGCACCAGTAAAAGTTGAGCATAAAAAAGTAGTAGAGCCAAAAAAGGTAGAGCCAAAAAAGTAGAAATAGAGACCATTAAGGCAAAAGCTGAGAAGCTTACTGCTCCAACTGTTTTAGGTAAAATTGTTCTTCCTGTAGATAAAGCAAAGGAAAAAAGAAAAGAAAAAAGAGCTGCAATAGAAGAAGCTAAACAAAGACGTAAAAGAAAACGAATTAAAAAGGTTAACGTCGAAAAAGCTGGAAAAAAAGTAACTCAACAACATCGTGCTAAAAAGAAAAAAGAAGCGAAGCCTGAAATTACAGATAAGCAGATTCAACAAGAAATTAAAGATACGCTTGCACGATTAAGTAAAAAAGGGAAAAATAAAGGAGCTAGGTTCAGAAAAGACAAGAGAGCATTGAAAAGTGCTCAACGTGAAGAAGAATTGAAGCAAGCAGAAGAAGATTTAGGAACATTAAAGTTAACTGAATTTGTAACTGTATCAGAATTGGCTACAATGATGGACAAACAAGCAACCCAAATTATTGGTACGCTTATGTCTATCGGTATATTCGCATCAATAAACCAACGTTTAGATGCAGATACGCTTAAAATGGTAGCTGAAGAATACGGTTTTGAAGTGGAATTTGTAAGTGCAGAAGTATCTGACTCTATTGAAGAGGTAGAAGATACTCCAGAAAGCTTAGAAACGAGATCTCCAATAGTAACCGTAATGGGACATGTTGATCATGGTAAAACTTCATTATTGGATTTCGTTCGTAACGCATCCGTTACAGAAGGTGAGGCAGGTGGAATAACACAACATATTGGAGCATACAGAGTAACAGGCGAAAGTGGAAGACAAGTAACTTTCTTAGATACTCCAGGTCACGAAGCCTTTACAGCAATGCGTGCTCGTGGTGCACAGGTTACAGATATTGCTATTATTATTATCGCAGCGGATGATGATGTAATGCCTCAAACAAAAGAAGCGATAAATCATGCACAGGCAGCAGGCGTACCAATGGTATTTGCTTTTAATAAGATTGATAAACCAGATGCTAATCCAGATAAAATTAGAGAACAATTATCTCAAATGAATATTCTTTTAGAAGAATGGGGAGGTAAATACCAATCGCAAGAAATTTCAGCTAAAACAGGTCAAGGAGTTGAAGAACTAATCGAAAAGGTATTGTTAGAAGCTGAGATGTTAGACTTAAAAGCTAATCCAAATAAAAACGCAGTAGGTACTGTAATTGAATCAACTTTAGATAAAGGTAGAGGTTATGTAACGACACTACTAGTTGAAGCTGGTACACTTAAAGTAGGTGATGTGTTAATTGCAGGAACACAATACGGACGTATAAAAGTGATGCATAATGACAAAGGAGCTGTCTTAAACGAAGCTACACCTTCAGTTCCAGTATTAGTACTTGGTATGAACGGAGCATCATCGGCAGGTGATCGTTTTCATGTAATGAAAGATGAAAAAGAAGTTAAGAGTATAGCTTCTAAACGTCAACAACTACAAAGAGAACAAGGCCTTAGAACAACTAAGCACTTAACACTTGAAGAAATTGGACGTAGATTGGCATTAGGAGACTTTAAAGAACTTAACATAATTGTAAAAGGTGATGTTGATGGATCAATAGAAGCTCTTTCTGACTCGCTATTAAAACTATCGCAAGAAGAAATACAAGTTAATGTTATTCATAAAGCAGTTGGTCAAATTACTGAATCTGATATATTATTAGCATCAGCATCAGACGCTATTATAATTGGATTCCAAGTTAGACCTTCTATGCAAGCAAGAAAATTAGCTGAAAAAGAAGAAATTGACATCAGACTTTACTCTGTTATTTACAAAGCAATAGAAGAAGTTAAAGATGCAATGGAAGGAATGCTTTCTCCTGAAATTAAAGAAGATATAATTGGTACTGCTGAAGTTAGAGAAGCATTTAGCATTTCTAAAGTTGGTACGGTTGCAGGTTGTTTCGTAATTGAAGGTAAATTAGTTAGAAGCGAAAAAATTAGACTTATTAGAGATGGTGTTGTAATTTACACTGGAGACCTAGGATCTTTAAAACGATTTAAAGATGATGCTAAAGAAGTCGCTAGAGGTTACGAATGTGGACTTAATATAGAAAAATACAACGACATTAAAGTAGGAGATCATATCGAATGTTTTGTTGAAGTTGAAGTTGCTAGAAAACTTAAATCTTAAGAAAAAAATAATATATTTTTACAAAAGCAACTAATTTCTGATTAGTTGCTTTTTTTTTGTCCTTCTTTTTTAGGCTTTTCAACAATTAGACTCTAAAATGTTGAAAACAATAATAAAAGACATGTAAGTATTGAAATAAAGGACGAATGACTTAGATAAATAAACAACTAAATATAATTCATACTAGTTTTATCATACTTTTTATTAGTTTTAGTTAGTTTATTCATATATTTGGGTAAACCCCAATTAGTTATGAAAAATTTAACATACATATTAATAGCCCTATTATTTTCAACCTCATGTAAAAAAGCCAAAATCACTAAAAAAATGAATGGAAGTTCATGGGAAATTCAACAAATAATGTTGGAAGGTGAAGATGTAACAGAATATGTAAAAGCCCATAAAGCAGTATATTTACAATTAACTTATTCTGAAAAAGGAAAAGAAATTATTTTTGAAAATCCAACGCAGACCTATGCAATAGAAAAGAAGTAGGAACATGGGAATTAGAAAAATAGTTCCAACAGTTGGAAAAACTATTTTATGATTATAAATACAATTCCATATAATTTTGAAAGAAGAAAGGTGTTTAACTTAACAGAGTATGGTAATAATGTACAACTAACAGAT
>LBBO01000234.1_pt2 | contig 12159 bp, 5 predicted proteins | sample 329191 | NCBI WGS metagenome assembly LBBO01 (sample SAMN03174413, study PRJNA266758) | hydrothermal vent metagenome | biome: marine hydrothermal vent; feature: marine hydrothermal vent chimney; material: microbial mat material; isolation source: microbial mat from marine hydrothermal vent chimney...
GCATAATTTATTTTACTTAGGCGATAAATAAAACTAGCATAGCCTTAGCTATGCTAGTTTTATTTGAAGAAGTATAAGTGAATAAAAAACTATTTAATTCTCGTGTTTCATGATTTATTTGGTATAAGTGTGTTCTCTACCTAATTATCCTTTTTGTTTCACCACAAAATCAGATTATTTAAAACCACTCACAAGATTCATTTTGCTGTACGCTTACGAAGAAGTGTTCATTATTTAAAAGTAATAGGATTTAAAATTATTGTTTAATCAATTGAATTGTTTCTGATTGATTTTGAGTCTGTAGTCTAATAAAATAAACTCCTTTTTCAAATTGTTCAGTTGAGATCTTTAATTTCAATTGATTTTGAACTTTCTGACTATAAATCACTTTACCTGTAACGTCCAATATTGTTAACGAAGAGTTAGAGTAATTCTCGTTTAATTCAATAGTTATTTTGTCTTCTGTGGGGTTAGGATAAACAGAAACTCTATTTTTTATACTATTTTTCATGCCAACGATATATGGTAGTTCATTACAAATAGAAGTATCAGTACAGTTCCCAACAGTTATTACTACAGCATAAACTCCAGGAGAAGTTGCTGTATATGTTGAACTATTAGCTCCTGCAATAGGTGAATTATTATTCTCACAATCCAACCATTGGTAAGTAGCTCCAGAAATAGTAGCAACTTTAAAAACATCATTTAATCGTTCAACATAAGTATCTATTTCAGATTCAACAGTTAAGTTTGTCGTTACAATAGAATCACAACCACTTGCTGCAATTAATACATCAGTATAGGTGCCAGAAGTTGAATGATTATTTGTCCCGACAGTAAATATTTCACCTCCACAAATGGTAGCATTTTGACTAAATGTAACAGCTGAATTAATGGTTAAGTTCAGTGTAATAACAGAATCACATCCTGCAGCATTTGTTAGTGTATGAGTAGCAGTATTATTGTTGGTAGTATAAGTTACTCCGTCTATCCACGTATAATCAGAACAAGTGATTTGAGTATCTATACCTGTTGATGGCATTCCAATAGTCAAGTTTAAAGTGACAACCGAATCACACCCTACAGCGTTTGTAAGTGTATGAGTTGCAGTAGTATTATTTGTAGTATAAGTTATTCCATCTATCCATGTATAATTGTTACAAGCTGATTGAGTATCAGTTCCGAGCGAAGAGTTATTAATCGTTAAATCTAATGTAACGATAGAATCACATCCATATTGGTTGGTTAGTGTATGCGTAGCAATGTTATTACTAGAGGTATAGGTATTTCCATCAATCCAAGTAAACGAATTACAAGCAGCTTCTGTATCAACTCCATTAGAAGAATTATTTAGGGTTAAATTCAACGTAACGATTGAATCACACCCTTGAGATGAAGTTAAAGTATGGGTAGCAATGTTATTATTAGATGTGTATGTATTTCCATCGATCCAAGTATAAGAGTTACAAGCTGTTTGGTTATCTATAGCAGTTAAGGTAGTAACAATCGTTAAGTTTAAAGTGACAATCGAATCACATCCATTGCTATTCGTTAATGTGTGAGTTGCTATGTTGTTAGATGTAGTATAAGTTACTCCATCTATCCAAGTAAAGCTATTACACATTGTTAGAAGGTCAACCCCCGTATTAGAATTGTTAATAGTTAAATTTAAAGTGACAACCGAATCACATCCTATAGTATTCGTTAGGATGTGAGTAGCTACGTTATTACTAGATGTGTATGTATTTCCATCAATCCAAGTATAGGAGTCACAAGCAACTTGTGTATCAATTCCTGTATTCGAATTGTTAATTGTTAAATTTAGAGTAACAACCGAATCACACCCATTAATATTCGTTAAGGTATAAGTAGCAATACTATTGTTAGACGTGTATGTATTCCCATCAATCCAAGTAAATGAATCACAAGCTGTTTGTGTATCCATACCTGTATTTGAACTATTAATAGTAAGGTTCAATGTTACGATTGAATCACATCCTAGAATAGAGGTTAAAGTGTGAGTAGCAGTATTATTATTAGTTGTATATGTATTACCATCAATCCATATGAATGAATTACAGGCAACTTGTGTATCTGTTGATGTTATTGTTGTCAAAATAGTTAAATTTAAAGTCACAATTGAATCACACCCTTGAATAGAAGTAAGTGTATGGGTAGCAACGTTATTATTAGCTGTATAAGTATTCCCATCAATCCAAGTATGAGTGTTACAAGCAGTAATTATATCTATTGAAGCTATTGCATTCGGTTCGGTAATTGTAAAGCTACTTGTTCCAATACACCCGTTGTTATCAGTCACAGAAACACTATAATTATTAGTTGTTAAATTGTTAATCGAAGAAGATATAGGGACTAGTTTAATGTTGTCCCAACCGCTAAAGTCACTTGAACCATTTTGTTTGACTTGAATCCTTAAACGGACATAATTAGAAGGTGCAGGAACGTTTATAGAAACAGTTTCCCATGTTAAATTGTTTTTTGATAACCCTGTTCCTATTGGACTCCATGTCGTACCATTATCAAATAAAATTTCATACTCTAATAAATCTGTACCATCAAACCCTTTAGAGTAATAGTCAAACTCTAGTTTTAATTGCCCTTGAGTAGAAACATCTATAGGGTCAAATGTTATAGTATGATAATTACTACTTCCTCCATTAGGATTGTTAAGGTCTTGTGTTCCCCAAAAATTAATACCGTTTGATGCGGTGTCAATATCGTTGGTAAATTCTCTAATTACAGCCCAAATATCCTCAGAACCATCAATGACAGAATCTGTTTCTGTAGCATAAGTTACAGGAGATACTGTATAGCTCCATGTGTCTAAAACATTACTTTCAAAACTCTGAAAAGCTAATGTAGGGTTTATATTTGTGTTAGCATTATCATACCATGAGTAAAAGAAAGGACTAGAACCATTTGTAATAGTTGTAGAAGCGGCTCCATCATTCCCTCCAAAACATGAAACATCAGTAGTTGAAACTGTAAACTCTACTTTGTTAATAGTTAAGTTTAATATGACTAGAGAGTCACATCCTAAACTATTTGTTAAGGTATGGGTAGCGGTATTATTACTAGCGGTATAAGTGTTTCCATTAATCCAAGTGTAAGAGTCGCAAGCTGCAATAATATCATAACCGATTGTTGTGCCTCCGATTGTAATATTTGCAGTAGAGCTATCAGGACAAGTTCCATTTGTGACATATTTTACATTGTATATTCCAGAAGTACTAGCAGATAAGTCAATAATACCAGAAAAAGTATTTAAACTTAATCCAGTTTCTGCAGAAAAAGTTCCTCCAGCCAGACCTGTAATAGTAGGAGTAGGATCAGTACCAACTTGACAATAAATAGCATTACTGTAATTAAAAGCTGGACTATCGTTAGTAGTCTGAGTTACAGTAACTGTTCCACAACTTCCAGAAGAGACACAATTCCCAAGTCCTCTTATATAGTAAGTGGTACTAAGATTAGAAGGAGTTACTGTAAGGGTATTAGTCGTTGTAGCTCCAACTAAAGTTCCACCACAGCTTCCAGTATAAACAGTCCATTCTGTAGCATCATTTAGATTTCCTGAAATTGTTAAAGTAGTAGTATTTCCATTACATATAGTTGAAGGGGAATATGTAGCTGTAGGAATAGTTGGATTGTTACAAGTACTACAAGTTATACTAGGAGAAAAAGTAGTAGCAGAATTGTCATATATAGTGCTGGTTGAAGGGCCATTGTTGTTTAGCCAGTTAGTGTAATCGTTAATTAATAACCTTATAGCAGTAGATGTGCCTGTTAGTGAACCATTGTATCTAAAGTTATCTTTTTCTGGTCCAGTTGGAGTCATAGAGACAGCGTTAAGTCCATTTGTTAAACCTGGAGGAAGTATAGATTCGCTAGTAGAACTAACACAAGCATCTTGTGTCCAACCTGTTGAGTTGTTAATGCATATAGCATCATAATCTGATGTTATAGCTGCAATAAATGTTGCATCGACAAGAGTTGTAGATATTCCAGGGGTTGATTTTTGGTAAGCTATGATTTGGTCTCCACCGCCTAAATTAAAAGACCCCTCTTTAAGAACCATTGACGCGCCTGTAACACCATCTATTGTTAAAACGTCAGGTGATGTTTCAATGAAGTTAACTATTGTTCCACAAGGGATTCCTGTAACTGGAGCAGTAAATAGATATGTTCCTTCAGTTGTAATTCCCCAGCTAGAACTACTTTTAATTCCTTTGTCAGTAAAGTAAAATCTCTTCAGAACTAGGAATAGCTGCTAATGTAATAAATGTATATCCTTCTTGAGTATCTGTGTTCATACCAATAAAGGCAATATCGCCAGCGGATAAAGTTTGAGCATTGCTTTCAAAACAAGAGAAAATTGAAATGAGTAAGGGTAGTAGTATTTTTTTCATTTTATGAGTTTTTTTACGAAAATAGTAAATTAATAGTCAATGGAAGTAAATAAATCTTTAGAAAGTGTTTTTTTTGTTTAAAATGTTTTTTTTGAGTATATATGGTAGCTCGATGAGGAGGGGCAGATGGCGTTTTTTTAAGGAGCTAAACTTGTTTTTAATCTGAAGCTTGCTGAGAAGTATGAAAATGCGAATTTAGTATCCTTTCTAATTTTAGGTTGAGGAAGCATGAAATGAAGGTCTTAGAATTAGTGAGATTAGCAAACTATTCTTAAATTTGTAATGTGAAACTAACTCGAAAACAGCTACAAGTTAATACGATTGTAAATTTACCGTCTTCTAAAAGCGAGTCTAATCGTGTGCTTATTATTCGAGCGTTAGCTAAAAGCAATATTCCAATCGATAATTTGTCGGATGCGGAAGATACCTTGGTTTTGGAAAAAGCATTGAATTCTTTGTCGGATACTAATGAAATTAATATTGGTCACGCAGGAACGACGATGCGATTTTTGACAGCTTTTCTTTCTTTGCAAAATGAGAGGGAGTTCTTGTTACTTGGTTCTAAAAGAATGGAACAACGACCAATTGAAATATTGGTTTCTGCTTTAAGTAAAATAGGAGCGGATATAAGTTACCAAAAAGTAGGAGGTTTCCCTCCTTTGATAATAAAAGGTAAGCAACTAAAGGGGGGCAATGTAGAAATTGATTCTAGCGTTAGTTCTCAATATATTTCTGCTTTGTTAATGCTCGCTCCCTTGCTAGAAAAGGGATTGAATCTTTCTTTGAAAGGGAAGGTAGTTTCTTCTCCATATTTAGAAATGACAATTGATTTAATGCGTTATTTTGAGATAGAAGTTGTAAAGCGTGAAGCTGAAATTAGAATTGAAAAGCAAGCATATAAATTTAGGAATATAAAAATAGAATCTGATTGGAGTGCAGCTTCATACTGGTTCGAAATAGCAGCGTTCTCTTCTTCGTGCAATATTCAACTCAATGGTTTGTTTAAGAATAGTAGGCAAGGAGATTCGGTTTTACCGATTTTGTTCGAACTTTTTGGTGTTGTCACAAGTTGGAATGAGAAAGGGCTTCAATTGACAAAGAAAAAAGGTTTTAGTTTCTTGAGAGAAACAAGATTAGACATTGATTTGACCAAGACACCCGATTTAGCACAAACTTTGGTTTGTACTTGTGTAGGCTTGGGACTTAAATTTATGTTTACAGGATTATCGACTTTGGTCATAAAAGAAACGAACCGTTTGGAGGCGTTAAAAAACGAATTGAGTAAATTTAATATTCCTATAGCTATCAAAAACAATTCGGAATTAGAATTGATAGAAAATTATAAGATAGGAAAACCAAACAAGGAAATAATAACTTATCAAGACCATAGAATGGCAATGGCTTTTGCTCCATTGAGTTTAATTGTTGGGGCATTAGAAATTGAAAATCCCTCGGTAGTAAAAAAATCTTACCCTCGTTATTGGAAAGATATTTCTTGTTTTGTGGAAGAAGTGGAAGTAGAGAATTAATATTAGAGGTTGTTTTCGTTTTATTTAAGTATATTTATCTTTTAATAATAAGAAAAGTGTTTTGTTTTGAGATGAAACCTGTTTTGCATAAAGGATAGAAACGGCATCCTTTTATTTTTTTTAAAATAAAAGATACAGTGGATAGCCTGACCTTTCTCATTTTTTTTAAAATTAGAAAGGATATGCCCAAAGTTAAATTAATTGAAGATTGTAATGAGTAAAATATTAATATTATTTTTGAGTGTAGTCACTTTAGTGTCGTCTTACAGTGGACAAACTTTTGGAAATGAATGGATTGACTATAATCAAAAATATTTTTCTTTTAAAGTTTCAGAAACAGGAATTCAACGATTGGATTATGCATCGGTGCAAACGGCTTTGAGTCAACAAGGGGTTTCTTTAGCTACGATTTCAACTGCTGATTTTCAAGTTTTTGGAAGAGAACAAGAAGTAGAGTTGTTTGTAGAAGATGGTGGGGATGGACAGTTTGATAGTGGAGATTACATAGAGTTTTATGCTCAGAAAAATGACGGTTGGCTCGATTCTTTACTGTTCGACAATCCGAATGATATAGGAGATTCTTATTACAGTTTTTTTAATGATACAATCAATTATTTTTTTACTTGGAACAGTTCTGGCGCTAATAAAAGAATGCAAGTAGAAAACGATGTAGCGTTTGGAAATTATCCTTTGGTTGATTATTGTTGGCGAAAAACGCATAAAAAACATACAGATACTTACAGTCAAGGATTGAAATTGCAAGGTTTGTCGAGTCCTAATTATACTTCGGGAGAAGGATGGATGAGCGCTAGTTTTTCGACGAATCAAACCAAGACGACAGCTGTTGTTACATCGAATGTTTATACTGGAAATGCCAGTTTAATGGCGAAATGTGAAGCCGTTTCTGCAAGTGCGAGTTCTAGTGCATATACGGGAAGTTTTAACCACAATACAAAAATTTTGATAGGCAGTTCCAATACACTTTTAATAGATACGTCTTATACTGGCTATCAAATGATAAAGAAAAACTTTGAGGTCTCGTTGTCTTTGCTAGGAAATTCGGTTACAAATGTAAAGCATCAGATATCCAGTATTGGACAATTGACCGACTATCAGCGCGTTTCTTCTGTTACTTTGTTTTATCCACACACGTTTAATTTTGAGAATAAATCTTATTTTGAGTTTTCTTTACCTGCTAGTTATAGTAACAATAAATCTTCGATAACTGTTTCTAATGTTCAAGGAAATACGCCTTATGTTTATATTTTTAAGAATGGATTATATAAAATTCCAATGGTTGACGCAGGTGGGAATTGGAACGCTGTAATTCCTAACTTAGGTCAAGATTCTTTAATATCGGTGTTAATAGATTCGGCAAGTTATCATTCGGTTGGAAATTTGTCAGCAGTAAATAATACTGGTTTGTTTAATGATTTTAGAAGTTTTTTTGGTGCAAATCCTTATGTGATCGTTACGCATAAAAGCTTAATGAATGGAGCTCGAAATTATGCAACTTATAGGCAATCGACGGGGTGCGATACTTTGGTTTTGGATATAGAGGAACTGTATTTTCAGTTTTCTGGAGGAATCGAAAAACACCCACTTTCGGTAAAACGATTTAATATGCAGGCAATTCAAAATTGGAATACAGCACCACAGCATTTATTTTTGATAGGTAAATCGGTAAGAGACGTCAATGAATTTAGCTTGGGTTCTAGAAGAGGAGGGCTTGCATACAATAGAAATATGGTTCCTTCTTATGGGTATCCTTCGTCGGATAATCATTTTTCTACAGGGTTGGAAAACGGAATGTTGTCTTTTGCTATTCCGACAGGGAGATTGAGTGCTACTCAAAATTTTCAGGTAGATAATTATTTGGAAAAAGTGATGACCTATGAGCAATTGCAGACTCCTTACCTTAACTATACGATACCAGCAAAAGAATGGCAAAAGAATGTATTGCATTTTGGAGGAGGTTCTGATAGTATAGAGCAAGTTCAAATTGGTACGCTTTTGAATAATTTTAAGCAAGTCATTGAAGATACCTTATTTGGAGGGTTGGTAAGTACATATACCAAAGACCCAACTTCTTCGGTGATTAATTCAGACGATTTTTTTGAAGTTCAAGAAAAACTAGAAGATGGAGTTTCGCTTATTACTTTTTTTGGGCACGCTTCTAACGGAGGTGGTTTTAGTCAGAATATTGATAGTCCTAACAATTGGAATAATCAAGGTAAGTATCCTGTAGTTATTGGTTTGGGGTGTTACACAGGAGATGTGCATCAACCAGATACAAGTAGTTATGCCGAGCAGTTAATTGCGCCTTTAGACGAAGGAGCAGTAGCGTTTATTTCGACTGTTAAATTAGGTTTTGTGACTTATATAGCTAATTATACGCAATACTTATATACGGAGTTCTCTAAAAAGAATTACGGAGCATCTTTAGGTCAGCAAATGAAAGAAACTGTTGATTCATTGTATAATATTATTGGTTCAAATAATTGGAGTGTAATTCAAGAAAGTAATTTTAATGGAATGTCGTTGCAGGGAGATCCTGCAATAAAATTGAACACGCATGAAGCTCCAGAGATTGTGCTTTCGAGCAATAGAGTTTGGAGTGTCCCTACTCAAATAGATTTGTCGATAGATACATTTGAATTGTATGTCGTTGTCACTAATATAGGTAGTGCATTTAGAGATTCGTTTAATTTGGAAGTAACTCGATCGTTTCCAAATGGTGTAGATTCAGTTTATTCTAAAATAGTTGTAGGTTGCTTAAATAGAGATACGGTTGTTTTTAGAATTCCGACTTATCATAATATAGCAATAGGAGCAAATAATTATACTATAAGAGCAGATTTGCCCAACTCGGTGATTATAGAACATGTTGACGAAATCATCAATAATCAAATCAGTTTTACAAATTATGTCATTTCAAATGGTATAAAACCAATTTGGCCTTATGATTATGCGATAATTCCAAACGATCAAGAAACGTTAAAAGCTTCAACTATAAATCCTTTTGAACCTTATAATACTTATGTTTTTGAAATAGATACAACCGATTTGTTCAATTCTCCGTTTAAAAGAGAGCAAAGACAATCGAGTATTGGAGGGGTTATAGAAGCTTTACCTACCCATTGGTTATCGAGTTCAACAGAGGCCGCAAATCCACTTACGTTTACAGATAGTACCGTTTATTTTTGGAGATGTTCGCCTGATAGTAGTGTAAAAACGTGGTTGGAATCTTCATTTCAATATATTCCTAATAAATGGGGGTGGGGACAGAGTCATTTTTTTCAGTTTAAGAATAATCAATATGCTAATATTACTTACAATAGACCAAATCGAAGTTTTGATTTTGAACCTTCTGTAGCTAAAGTAAACGTGGTGACAAAAGTGCATTTGAATACCCATTGGACAAGTCCAGAACCTCAAGCAACATTGTGGTCTATCTCTGGTCAAACGCAAGATTATGGAGGTTATGTTTGGCCTGCAATACACGTAGGAGTTATAGATCCTGTAACGTTGCAAAATTGGAAAACTCCTTGGGTAGATGGAAATAACGTGGTGCATAATCCCAATAATTGTTTTGGCCAGTTTAATGGAGACCCTGGCGTTTGTTCTAGTACTACATTGATGGGGAGAAATAGAGAGCATGGTTATTTTATTTTTAATTATAACTCGCCTGATCAAATGGATTCTTTGGCGGTGTTTTTAGAAACCAAAGTTCCTGTTGGCCATTATATAATCGTTTATTCTTATATTCCGAATAATTATAATCAACCAGTATCATTAAACGGAGCAATGCCAAGTGACTTATTTACTGCTTTTCAGAATTTAGGAGCTACTGGATTTAATGCTGGAGATCCAGACGATGGATTTATTTTCTTTTGTAAAAAAGGAGATCCTTCAACGGCACAAGAAATTCATTCTGATCCAATGGCAGGTAATATAGCGTATTCTACTGTTGAATCGTTGGAGTTTGAAGCTTTGGTTCAAGGTTCTAATGTTCAAGGTTTTATTAATTCTACCGTAGCAGGCCCTGCTTTTGATTGGGATGTCTTGCATTGGAAACAAAACACATTGGAAGCAAATACAGGAGATTCTACTTTATTGAGGCTGTATGGAATAACTGACTTGGGAAATGAAACGATGCTGTTAGATACTTTAATGACGAGTCAAGATTCTGTGATTAACCTTCAAAACATAATTGATGCGAATCAATATCCTTTTGCTCGATTAGAAGCTTGGGAAATAGATTCAACAACTTTTACTCCTGCTCAAATAGATCGTTGGCAACTAATTTTCTCTCCTGTTCCAGAGTGTGCTGTTAACCCTAAGAAAGGTAACTATTTTTCGGTGGTTAATGATTCCCTTAGCGAAGGAGATTCTGTAAAGTTTGCCGTAGCTATAGAAAATATAAGTGCCTTTGATATGGATAGCCTTAAAGTTAATTACTGGGTAGAAGATGAGACTCATACTGTAAATCTATTGAGTTATGAACGTCAAGATTCGTTAAAAAGCGGAGAAGTCTTTCTTGATACCATTACTTTTTCAAGTGTTGGTTATCCAAACTTGAACAGCATTTGGTTAACAGCTAACCCTAAGGATCATTTGAATAACCAAGATCAAGTAGAACAGTTTTATTTCAATAATTTTGCCCAGCGTTCTTTCTTTGTATCTCAAGATATTACTAACCCAATATTAGATGTAACTTTTGACGGAATTCATATTTTAAACAAAGATATTATAAGTCCAAGACCATCTATAGTAATTACCTTGGATGATGAAAACCCATTCTTATTATTAAACCAAGATTTAGATACTGCAAACATTAGAGTGTCCTTATTAAAACCAAATTCTTCTAGTTACAAAACAGTAAACTATGTAACCCATGGAGTTGAAAACCTAAGATGGTATCCTGCAGTAGATGAAAAAAACACTTTTAAAATTGAGTATAATCCAGCTTATAAAGAAGACGGTATTTATAAGTTGAAAGTACAAGGAAAAGATAAATCATCTAATTTTTCTGGCGATTTAAGTTACGAAATAGCTTTTGAAGTGGTAAACAAGTCGAGTATTACTAATGTGTTTAATTATCCCAATCCTTTCTCTACTCGAACGCATTTTGTGTTTACTTTGACAGGGTCAGAACTGCCAGATCAATTTCAAATTCAGGTTATGACCATTACAGGAACCGTTGTGAGGGAAATCAGTTTAGCTGAACTAGGGCCAATAAGAATAGGAAACAATAAAACTGAATTCTATTGGGATGGTAGAGATCAGTTTGGAGATCAGTTAGCCAATGGAGTTTACCTTTATAAAGTTTCAGCAAAAATAAATGGAGAGTCGATAGAAAACAGAGGAACTGAAGCCGATAAAGCATTTAAGCATAAGATAGGTAAAATGTATTTGATGAGGTAGTATGTGTTTTATTTAGGTTAGTATGTTTTTTTATATGTAAATAAAATATCGTTTTATTTTGTTTATTAGTTTTTAGGTTTAGATTTGCTGAAAATTAATAAAAACAGAAAATAGAATGAAAAAAGTAATTGTATTAGCACTAAGTGCTACTTTTCTTGCACTAGGCGTTTCTTCGTGTAAGAAAACAACAAAAAGAAAATTATCGAATGATTGGAATGTTGTTAAAATGGATTTTAATGGAGAGTCATTAGATGCAGATGGTAGTCGTTCTAATTATTCAGAAGTGTATTCAGGAAATTCAATTACAATAACAGATCAATCAACAAATGCAAATGGAAATACATCGGTTGATATAGAAAATGGCGCAGTTTCAGAATTTACGTTTACAATAGACAAAGACGGAACTTGGAAAAGAAATAGAGATGTAAAGTATATTTATTCGGATGGTTCTACAAGTCAACAGATTGACGAAAATAAAGGGACTTGGTATTTTTTAGGTAAAAATAAAGGAGAAAAGTTTAAGAAAAATGAAAAAGTACTCTTTTATACCAATGAGAGTTCGTCTCGATATATTGATTTTGATGGGGTAACAACAACAACAAGTTTAAATAATAATACTTACAAAGGTTCTGAAGATGGAGATATTTTTACGGTCTTGGAATCTAAAGGTAAAAAATTAACTTTTGAGGTTTCTTTTAATGCTACAGATACAGGAATGTGGGGTACAGATAAGTGGAGTGGTAAGATTGTTTACGAATTAGAACAAAAATAAA
>LBBO01000001.1_pt77 | contig 12078 bp, 16 predicted proteins | sample 329191 | NCBI WGS metagenome assembly LBBO01 (sample SAMN03174413, study PRJNA266758) | hydrothermal vent metagenome | biome: marine hydrothermal vent; feature: marine hydrothermal vent chimney; material: microbial mat material; isolation source: microbial mat from marine hydrothermal vent chimney...
GCCAAATGGATTTGAAGATATTATTGCCATGTTGGCACTCTACCGACCTGGACCAATGGAGTCGGGAATGCTCGACGACTTTGTAGAGCGTAAACATGGACGTGCCAAAATCACCTATATGTTCCCAGAACTTGAACCTATTTTGAAACCTACTTATGGGGTTATTGTCTATCAAGAGCAAGTTATGCAGATTGTGCAGACCATTGGTGGGTTTAGTCTTGGTGGAGCCGACTTGGTACGTCGTGCCATGGGTAAAAAAATTAAAGCAGAGATGGACAAGCTTAAAGAAGAATTCGCCATTGGAGCAGGGAAAAAAGGCTTTGATATGCATACAGCAAGAGAGCTTTTTGACCTCATCGTCAAGTTTGCAGGGTATGGTTTTAACAAATCTCACTCAGCAGCTTACGCCATGATTACTTTTTATACCTCATTTTTAAAATACTACTACCCAACCGAGTTTATGGCTGCGATTTTGACGCTGGAGAAAAACAATACCGACAAAGTTGTTAAATATGTCGATGAACTTAAAAACCTAAACATTACCCTGCGTCCACCACACATCAACCGTTCTGATTTGGTTTTTCAAGCTGATGAGATAGATGGAGAAAAGCTTGTCTTTTTTGGTATGGGTGCTTTAAAAGGTGCTGGAGATGTGGCGATTAGTTCTATTATCGCTACACGTAATGAGGGTGGTGAGTTTAAAGATATGAACGATTTTGTCTCACGAATAGATGCTTCTAAAGTAAATAAAAGGGTTATAGAGTCCTTATCAAAAGCAGGAGCATTTGACGACTTTGGTCATTCTCGTTGTGCCTTGATTACCCAAGTGGAAGCCATAACCGAAGCAGCAGGAAAAGCGATGTTGGCGAAAAAACAGGCTGTTGGTTCACTCTTTGGTGATGCAGAAGAGATGACCACCGTTACGGTCGACATAAAAGATATGCCTGAATATGAGTTGCTAGAGATTTTAGCCATAGAAAAAGAGTCTCTTGGATTTTACGTTTCAGGTCACCCTTTAGACAAATACCGTGAACAACTCGATGAGATAAAGTATACTTTAAGTTCAGAGATAGACGATTTAGCCGATGGTTCACAAGCCCTATTTATTGGTAAAATAGAAGAGATAAATACCCGTATCTCTAAAAAAGGAAACAAGTTTGGAATTGCCAATATTATGGACTTGCATGGAAACATTGAGTTGATGCTTTTTGAAAATAGATTAAAAGAGTTGGATGAAGATTTTGATTTGAATAAACCTATTGCATTTAAAGTGAAAATTACCAAAGATGGCGACTTTACGCGTATGAATATCTTGAAAATTGAGTCGCTAAAAGATGCGAAAAAAGAGAAAGTAAAAACCATTAAAGAAAAAAAGCACACACCTGAACCTATAGCTGACCCAGTTATTTTGGCGATTAACCTCATGCCAGATGCTAAAGTGGTTGAAGAGCTCTTTTGTTTGGCTCAAAAATACCCAGGAAGACACCCTTTGCAACTTAATATTAAATCCAAACTCTCCGATGTTATAATTGAATCTAAAATGAAAGTAAGTCGTTCTATTTTACTTGAGATAAATAATCTTGGAATTTATGAGGAAGAGAAGTTAGTGATGAACCAATAAATGGTAAACAAAAAGATTCATATTCATAAACTTATATATAAATACAATAAAATAAATTGAGTTGATAACCTTTATTTAATAATATTTAATTATAATAAATTATTAAACAGCCCAATTGGTTACTGTTTTAAATCACTATTTTTCCAAAGGAACAAAATGAATTTTATTAAAGGTATTTTTACCATTGTTGGGGCTATTGTAGTCATAGGTGCTATTATTTTAGGTGTTAAATATGGCGCGAGTGCTACTAAAATGGATTCAAAATCTTTAGGTCTTTATATGAAGATGGCTGATGATGTACTAACAACTGGTGACCCAGCAAAAGGTATGATTATTAAAAGAAAAATGATAATCGAAGAGGGTTCGACTAAAGAAGAAGCCATTGAAAATGCTCTTGAAGTTATGGATGAAGTAGCTGCAGAGTATGGTCTAGCAAAGGTTGATTCTAAAACCATGCCAAGAGATGGTGGTAAGTTTATGAGAGATGGTGGAAAGTATACACATATTCGTTCATACTGTTCAACAACTATTGCTGATATTTTCTTAGAGTTCTCTGGTGAATTTATAGGATTTATGCCTTGTAGAGTAGGACTTGTTGAAGATGAAAATGGAGATATTTGGATTTATACTATGGCTTTAGACATGATGATTCACGGTGGACATACACTTCCTCCTAAACTTCTTGAACATGCAACCAATGTTAAAGATGCAATGGTTGCTATGATTGAAAAAGGTGCAGCTGGAGAGAACTAGTCTTCTCTACACTTCAACATAAGGCTACTCTTTACGGGTAGCTTTACGCTTTTTAATTTCTTCTCTCACAAATTTACTACTTTATTTTGATATAATGAACCATATTCATATAAAGGAATAATCATGCGATATTTTATAATTTCACTCCTCTCTTTTCTCCTTCTCTTTACAGCTTGTGGCAAAAAAAGTGTTTATTCAGAATCAACTGTCTCATCTGATTCTGCAAGAACATCAGCAGCATATGGTGAAGATATTTCACCCTCAGTCATGCCATCACCTGTTATGTCAACTTCTGATGAATCGGTGACTCCCTATCCCCCTTCTATTCCTCCTGTTGAACCCGTTATAATGCCTATACCTCACGAGCATAGAGAGGTGCAATCAGGAATTTTAACAGCTGCTGATATAGACGACAATTTGAACCTAATGTACTTTCAAAAATACGTAAACAAACTGTTGCAGTCAACTGGTGAGAGTGCTTTTCCTTTTATGGGTACCAAAGACCGTGTTAAGCTCACTATAGAAGGAGCCAATGGAAAAGGTATGAACCGTGTTAAAATTAAAATAGGTAATTTCACAGGCTACACCAACAGCCAAGGTGTTCTCTATATTTTTCCAACCATAGACAAGATTCCTACACAAACAACCATAGAGATTAATGGTAAATCAAAACCCATTAATTTAAGTAGTAAAAAAGAGTTTACCATCTCGTTTAATACAAACCAAGAGCTTCCTAAAAGCCTTGACCTGATGTTTGTAGTGGATACCACAGGAAGCATGGGCGATGAGATGCGATACTTAGCAAAAGAGTTTGATGCCATCGTCTCTAACGTAGAAGATAAACACCTCAATGTAGATATTCGTTTTGGATTAACACTCTACCGTGATAAAGGGGATGAGTATCTGGTAAGAGACTTTGATTTTACTGCTGATAAAAATAAAATGAAAAAACAATTAGAAAAACAGTCTGCCAATGGTGGTGGTGATTACCCAGAAGCGATGGAGGAGGGAATAGAGAAATCCCTTGAAGCTTCATGGAAAGCCAAAGATGGTGTGCGAATGATGTTTGTAGTAGCTGATGCTCCTCCTCATGATGAAAAGATTAAGCAAATGGTGCCTATAATAGAAAAAGCTAGAGCAATGGGTATACACATCTACCCATTGGGTGCTTCGGGTGTGGCTGAAAAAGCTGAATACCTTATGCGTCACTTAGCACTCTTTACCCAAGGTAGATACCTTTGGCTAACAGACGACTCGGGTGTGGGTAACAGCCATGAAGAGCCAAAAGTGAGTTGTTATCAAGTAACACGACTTGACCAGCTTATTAGCAGGGTTATTCAAAGTGAACTCTCTGGCAAACGAATAGAAGCTAATAAAGCATCTATAGTACGTACTGTTGGTCAGTATGACCAGGGTATCTGTCAATAAGTTTCTTTTCAGAATTATTGTGATAAAAACTTATAATAAAAATAATAAAGGATTATATTATGAATTTACAAGGTGAACCGTCATTAGAACAAATTGATGACTATAACAACAATGAGACTCCAGAAAAAAGAAGAACCGTACGTTTAGTAATTATTGGTATATTGGTTGTAGGTGTTATTTATGCACTGGTTAAATACAACTTCTCAACACCAAGTGACTATGTTGGTACTCCAGAAAACCCTGGTATCAACACAGCAAAACATTAATTTTAAACGAAACCCACATATTTAGAGTACAATTCACTACTCTAGATGTGTGAGGAATCGCTACATTTTCAACTCCCCTATTTCTCTTTTGTGTAAGAAAGAAACAAATAACAGATATAACTTTCTCCAAATATAACTTTAATTCCACTATCCAAAAAATATTGCTAAACTCTTGCTATTAAACTACACACAAGGAAGACAAATGTCATTACCAAAAATTATATGGTCAAAAATTGATGAGGCTCCTGCCCTTGCTACTTATTCACTGTTACCAATCGTAAACGCGTTTACAAAAGCAGCAGGTGTTGAAGTGGTTACTTCAGATATTTCACTAGCAGGAAGAGTTCTTTCTGCAATGGGTTTGGCAGAAAATGAATTGGCTAAACTAGGAGTTGTTGTTTTAGAAGCAGATGGAAACATCATTAAACTTCCAAATGTATCAGCTTCTGTGGGTCAGCTTAAAGAGTGTATTGCAGAGCTTCAAGGGCAAGGATTTGATATTCCTGATTTTCCTGAAAACCCAGCAAATGCAGAAGAAGAAGCAATTCAAGCTAAATATAGTACTTGTCTAGGAAGTGCCGTTAACCCTGTACTTAGAGAAGGAAATTCAGACAGAAGAGCAGCTGTAGCAGTAAAAAGATTTGCTCAAAAAAACCCACATAGACTTAAAGCATTCCCTGAGAATCCAAAGTCTTATGTTGCACACATGGAAGGTAACGGAGATTTTTATGGAAATGAAAAATCAGTTACTATGGACAAAGCACAAAAAGTTACTATTGCATTAAATGGTACAGAACTAGGAAGCATTGATGCGATTGACAAAGAAGTTTTAGATGGTACATATATGTCTGTATCTAAACTTAAAACATTTATCGCTAAAACAATCGAAGATGCAAAAACAAACGATGTTTTATGGTCAATCCACCTTAAAGCTACGATGATGAAAATCTCTGACCCAATTATGTTTGGTCATGCGTTTACCGTATTCTTCCAAGATGTATTTACAAAGTATGCAGATACATTTGCAGAACTAAATGTAAACCCAAATCAAGGTATGAGTGATTTAGAATCAAAAATCGCTGGTCATGCACAAGAAGCTGAAATCAAAGCTGCATTCCAAGCTGTTGTTGAGGCTGATAGCCCACAAATTGCAATGGTTGATTCAGACAAAGGAACAACAAACTTCAATGCGTCAAACGATGTAATCATTGATGCTTCTATGCCTGTAGTTGTTCGTGAAGGTGGTAAACAGTGGAACAGAAACGGTGATGCAAAAGAGTGTGTTGCTGTTATCCCTGATAGTACTTACGCAATGTTCCATGCAGAGATGGTAGCTGACTGTGTTAAAAATGGTCAATACGATGTAACAACCATGGGTTCAATGGCAAATGTTGGTCTTATGGCTCAAAAAGCAGAAGAGTATGGTTCTCACCCAACAACTTTTGAATTAACAGAAGCTGGTAAAGTTACTGTAACGGCTGAAGATGGTACAGAACTTATGAGCTTTGATTGTGAAGCTGGTGATATTTGGAGAATGAGTAGAGCAAAAGATGTTCCTATCAAAGACTGGGTAAGACTTGCAGTTGAAAGAGCAAGAATTGAAGGTGTACCTACCATCTTTTGGTTAGACGAAAATAGAGGTCACGATGCAGAGATGATTAAAAAAGTAAACATTTATCTTGCAGACTTAGATACGGATGGTTTAGATATTCAATTTATGGATATTACTTCTGCTACAAGATTTACAAATGCTAGAGTAAGAGAAGGTAAAAATACAATCGCCGTAACTGGAAATGTATTAAGAGACCACTTAACAGACATGTACCCAATCTTAGAGTTGGGTACTAGTGCTAAAATGCTTTCAATTGTTCCTTTACTTGCAGGTGGTGGACTATACGAAACTGGTGCTGGTGGTTCTGCTCCTAAACATGTTGACCAATTCTTAAAAGAGGGTCATTTAAGATGGGATTCACTTGGAGAGTTCTTGGCACTTGCTGAGTCTTTAAGATTTATCGGTAACAAACATGACGATGCAAAACTTAAAGCTGTTACAGAAGCTCTTGATGTTGCAAACAACGCTTACCTAGACAACAACAAAGCACCAAGCAGAAAATGTGGAGAGCCTGACAACAAAGCATCTCACTTCTTCGTAGCTCAATACTGGGCTGACGCATTGGCAAACGGAGCTAACGCTGAATTGGCTGAAAAGTTTGCACCTGTTGCACAAGCTTTGAAAGATAACGAAGATACAATTATTACTGAGTTATTGGCTGTTGAAGGTAAAGCACAAGATATTGGTGGTTATTACAACCCTGATGACGCTAAAGCTGAAGCTGCTATGAGACCTAGTGCTACTTTGAATTCTATTATTGATGGGATTTAGGTATTAGTTTTTCTGCCCCTCTTGGGGTGGGATATTTTTTAATTAAATACCGACATTTATCAGCCCTCAAACCTTATTTTTAGATATCAATATATCTCTTTTAAATATTCTAATAAACCTTCTTCTTCCAATTTAACTGTCATTAATCTATCTCGATGTTTTTCATATAAAATTTCTATCATTTTACTTTTTTCATCTTTTAATCCAAAATGAATTTTTCTATGACAATTGGGACAAAGGGAAACAATGTTAGCAGGGATATCTAAACTATAAGAAAAATCTTGGCATACTTCATAAGTAGTTTACACTTTTTTAGATAAAATTTTGAACTGAAATCGGGGTCTGGTGTTGAATGTTTTGCGTAACACAGTGGAGTGAAACATTCAATACCTGACCTCAGTGCTGGGTTCAGGTAAGGAATCTTTCCTCCGTTTCACTACGAAAATATTTCTCACCAGACCCCGATTTCAGTTCATATATTTTAAATCCAAAGTGTCAACTACTTTTAACTGGTTATGAACGATGCCAATTCTTTCCCAGATTTTTTGATTTTATTAATGGAATAAGTTTGTTTCTTCATTTATAATTAAATCCTTATCTTAAGTTATGATAAATTAATTATATCATATTATTTTAAAAATATCATTTTAACTATCTTATTTGAAAAATAAGCACAAAACTAAAGCATATTATGATAAAATTCAATCAATAAGGAGAGATACTATGCTATTACAATTTACCGTAAACAATTTTAAATCTATTAAAAATACAATTACCTTTAGTATGGCAACATCCTCAAAAGATGAAGGAAACTTTTTTTCTGTTAAAAAATATAAACTTCTTCAAAGTGCTATTGTTTATGGGGCTAATGCAAGTGGAAAGAGTAACTTTTTAAAAGCAATGGCTTTTATGCGTAGAGTTGTACTTAATAGAGATAAAATTATTTTATCTACAGATAGACTACCTCACTATCCATTTAAATTAAGTACAGAAACAGAAGATAGCTCTAGCAGTTTTGAAATGGTATTTTTTATTGAGAGTATTAAGTATAGATATGGTTTTGAAATTGACAATACCATGGTCTATGCTGAATGGCTCTATGCTGATGAAAATGGAAAAGAGTCTAAACTTTTTTATAGAGATATTGATGAGAATGAACTTTATGTAAATAGAATAAAATTTAAAGAGGGGCTAAAATTAAAAGTCTCTAAAAATCAACTTTTTATTTGGAAATGTGACCAAGAGAGTGGAGAGATTTCTGCTTCTATTTTACAGTGGTTTAATCGTCTCAATATGATTGATGGAATGGAAAACGAACAGTATATTAACGAAGCGATGAAACAGATGGAGAATGAGCAGTTTAAAAAAGAGCTTGTGGCTTTGGTTAAAACAGCTGATATTGGAATTGAAGATGTTCTTTTAGAGGAAGAGGATATTCCAAAAAGTGTTATAGAAGATATGAATTTACCTCCTGAATTAAAAAAACATTTTTTAGCATCTGATAGTTTAAAAAAAGTCTCTCTTCTCACACATCATAAAAAATATGATGAAGATAACAATGAAATTGGAATTACTATTTTTGAGCTTGATGAAGAGGAATCAAAAGGAACACGAAAATTTTTTAAAATGTCAGCACCTATTCTCAATACTTTAAGGGAAGGAAAAGTTCTAATTATTGATGAGTTAGATGCGAGTTTACACCCAATGTTAACCAAGCACCTTATTAAGCTTTTTCACAATGAGAAAGTAAATAAACATAATGCTCAACTCATCTTTGCGACCCATGATACCAATTTGTTGCATGAGTCTATGTTTAGAAGAGACCAAATTTGGCTAACCCAAAAAGATAAATATGGAGCTACTGAACTTTATTCATTGGCTCAATTTAAAAATGTCAGAAAAAATGAGGACTTTGAAAAGAAATACATTCAAGGAAAATATGGAGGAGTTCCATACCTTAAAGATTTTGACTTTGAGGTTTTATAATTATGGGTCGAAGAAGAGGTGGAGACAAAATTCATAACAAGCAAAAAGAGTTAAAAAAGAGTGATTTCAAAAGAAAAGTAAATGATAAAAGAACCATACCTGATATAATTATTGCCTGTGAAGATAGCATCTCTTCGCCTACCTATTTTAATATGATTGTCTCTAATCTTATTGAAAAAAAGATTATAACTCAAGACTCTTTTGTTATTGCAAAACATAAACATACAAATCCTATGGGGGTTTTGGATGATTTAAAAATCTACAAAGATGAACATGGAAAAACCTATAAAGATTTTGACCATAAATGGATAGTAATTGATAGAGATAGTGAACGCGTTAATGGTGGAGGACATACAAAAGAAGATTTTAATAATGCTTTAAATAGTGCCAAAAGTACAAAATCAAATCTAAATATAGAAGTAGCCTATTCAAATGATTCTTTTGAGTTGTGGTATCTATTACATTTTGAGTATAGAACTACAGCCATAGCAAGAGATAAAATAATAGGGCAGATTATCAACAAATTAAAAGAGCTTGATGCTTATAAATTTGGACAATTAACCAAAGAGAATATAAAGCAGAAAAATTATACCAAACATATTTTTGATGCGTTGCAACCTTTACAACAAACAGCTATCAATAATGCTGAAAAACTTCTTATTTCTTATGGGACGAGTCATAATCCTGAAAGTGATAATCCTTCTACTAAAGTTCATTTGTTGGTTGAGGTTTTAAATAAGCTTAATTGTGAGCTTTAAATTTATTAAATCTGATAGTAGAGGAGATAAACTAACTATGGAGATGATTTATAATGATGAAATTGAGGTTTTTAAATTGGTTCAACAATGGATGCCTTTGATTTCTGTAGTCGATGACTCAGAGAATGCAAGAGAGATAATTACTGGTATAAAAGAGAATTATGTTGATTTTTTAGATGAGTATAGAATAAATACTTTATAATAAATTTGATATAATCAGTAAAAATAAGCAAAATATTAGAGGATTATATGAGTACAGAAGAACAACCTAGCTTATTCGGACTAAAGAAAACGAATAGAGACTTTACAAAAAAAGAGACATGGGGTAAAAATCAATTTAACTCTTCATTTCCTGCATCATTATGTTGTTATTTGGCATCAAAAAATATAGAAGCAAATTATTTATCAATTCAAAATGGAATATTTAAAGCAACAACTATCAATATTGATGATATATTTGGAATAGAAGTAAATAATGAAGATTTATATTTTGCATTTGAATCACAACTTAGTCCAAAGCGTAGATTTGATGCTATTATTTTTAATTCTCCTGAGTTATTCTTATGAAATGTGTAGATTTATTTGCAGGATGTGGTGGAATGAGTCTTGGCTTTCAAAATGCAGGAGTAAAAATTTTGGCTTCTATTGACAATTGGGATAAAGCCGTTGAAGTATATAATAATAATTTTTTTCATACATGTTATCAGCATGATATTAAAGATAAAAAAGGAACATTAAAAATTATTAAAAGATATAATCCTGATATGATTATAGGGGGGTCCTCCTTGTCAAGATTTTTCATCAGCAGGAAAAAGAGACGAAAGTTTAGGTCGAGCTGATTTAACCTATAGCTTTGCTAATATTGTTTGTAATTATAAACCAAAATGGTTTGTAATGGAGAATGTAGATAGAATTAGAAAGAGTGCTATACTCTCTGATGTAGTCAAGCAATATAATGATAAGGGTTATGGACTTACGGCTGTAATAATAGATGCTTCCTACTGTAATACCCCACAGGCACGAAAAAGATTTTTCCTTATTGGAGAATTGGGTGGAAAAAATAATGCCCTCATGATGGAATTAAAAAATAACCTTAATAATAAACCAATGACCATTCGTGATTATCTTGGAGATGAATTAGGTGTAGATTATTATTATAGACATCCTCGAAATTATAATCGTAGAGGTATATTTTCTATAGATGAACCTAGTCCTACGGTTAGAGGTGTTAATAGACCTATACCAGCAGGATACAAAAAACATTCAGGTGACCCAATTTCTATAGAGCTATCAGAGATGCGACCATTGACGACCATAGAGAGAAGCTATCTACAAACATTTCCTAAGGATTTTAAATTTTTGGGTACAAAAACAAATTTGGAACAGATGATTGGTAATGCTGTACCTGTTAATTTAGCAACATTCTTAGCAAAGACCATTTTAGATTATAGTTCAAATATTGAGAGCTATCAAAAAAAACCAATTTTTAATCAAACAGACTTTTTAATTCCTCATACTACTTTACATAGAATGTATTAAGAGACCACTTAACAGACATGTACCCAATCTTAGAGCTTGGAACGAGTGCTAAAATGCTTTCAATTGTTCCTTTACTTGCAGGTGGTGGACTATACGAAACAGGTGCTGGTGGTTCTGCTCCTAAACATGTTGACCAATTCTTAAAAGAGGGTCATTTAAGATGGGATTCTTTAGGAGAGTTCTTAGCATTGGCTGAGTCACTAAGATTTATCGGTAACAAGCATGACGATGCAAAACTAAAAGCTGTTACAGAAGCTCTTGATGTTGCAAACAACGCTTACCTTGACAACAACAAAGCACCAAGCAGAAAATGTGGAGAGCCTGACAACAAAGCATCTCACTTCTTTGTAGCTCAATACTGAGCAGACGGATTGGCAAACGGAGCTAACGCTGAACTAGCAGAGAAGTTTGCACCTGTTGCACAAGCTTTAAAAGATAACGAAGATACTATTATTGCTGAGTTATTGGCTGTTGAAGGTAAGGCTCAAGATATTGGTGGTTATTACAACCCTGATGACGCTAAAGCTGAAGCTGCTATGAGACCTAGTGCTACATTGAATTCTATTATTGATGGGATTTAGGTATTAGTTTTTCTGCCCCTTTTTGGGGTGGAAATTAAGGATAAGACACCAAAGGCATCTCTACAGCAATCTCTCTAAATTTCAAAGCTCTTTCAAGAATAAATGTAGAAAGCTTCTCTATAAAATCAAACTCTTCTTTTGTTAATAAACCTCTATCTAATATCTCCTCTTTCAAAACTTTAATAATCATGTCACACTGCTTTAGTAAAAGCTTAGAAACAAGTTTATAATTTACTCCCACATCTTCAGCAAACTCTCGAAGCTGATAAGCAAAAACTTCATTAGGGTTAAACTCATCGCCATACGCCATTGCTAGATTGTGGTCAAAATCGTACATCATTACACAAAGCATATCATAAAATGGTGTTGGTTTAATGCCTCGTTTATCTACAAAAAAAGAAAAATTTTTACCATGAGCATCAGAGTTTCCAATAATCAGATTGAACATAGCCCAATTAACTAACTCCAACCGTGCTACAGCAGGAACAGCACATTTTTTGCTCATGGAAAAAAGCTTTTTAAAACTTGCACCTTCTCGAATATGTTGTACATCTCGCGTTGTTCCAAAATTTTGTTCGTATTTATAAGTAGGTGGTAAATTAAGCATTTGACAAGCATCAATAATATGTAAGCGTTCCACAAAATCATCTTTATAAATTCTGTCAAACCTTTTGACCAACAACACAGGGTGCGTCTCAAATCGTTTTAGTTCCACATCAGCCACATTTAACCCTATATTTTTTGCCAAAGTCATACAAAAAAA
>LBBO01000005.1_pt6 | contig 11986 bp, 23 predicted proteins | sample 329191 | NCBI WGS metagenome assembly LBBO01 (sample SAMN03174413, study PRJNA266758) | hydrothermal vent metagenome | biome: marine hydrothermal vent; feature: marine hydrothermal vent chimney; material: microbial mat material; isolation source: microbial mat from marine hydrothermal vent chimney...
TCTTCAAATACTCTCTGTTTAGATAAGTCTAAGACTTTTCTTGTTTTACTGAACTATTGTTTGTTAATTGTGAAAACTATGAAGCTTCTGTTAAAATGACTGCTTTACCGTCAATCATTGCAACTGTATGCTCATAGTGTGATGATCGTAGACCATCTTCACAAACCACTGACCATTTATCATCTAAGATAATAGGATTTTCACCCTTTTGACAGATCATTGGTTCTAAACAAAATACCATACCATTTTTAATTTTTGGACCTTGATTTGGTTTTCCATCCACATAGTTAGGAATGTTTGGTTCCTCATGTGGTTTTGTACCAATACCATGTCCACAAAAATCTCTTAAAGGTACATAACCACGATCTCTTATGAAAGTTTCTAAAATATGAGACAACTCTTTAAATCGCATACCCACTCTAATGTTCTCTATCGCATGATAGAGAGCATCTTTTGAACAAGCGATTAAAGCTTCATCTTCTTCAGAAATCTTACCAATTCCCATGCTTATAGCAGCATCACCGAAATAACCATCTATCTTAGTACCCAAATCCAAACCAAGAATATCACCCTCTTCTACTCGATAATCTGTAGGTACACCATGTATACAGACCTCATTAAGAGAAGTACAAACAGAAGCTGGAAAACCATAAAGACCTTTAAAAGATGGCTCTGCACCATGCTTTCGTATAAAAGCTTCGCCCATAGTATCTATCTCTTTAAGAGACATTCCAACAGTAATATTTTCTCGGAGGTGTTGTAGTGTTTTACCGACGATTGACCCAGCTAATTTTAGCTTGGTCAATTCGTCAGGTTTACGAAGTGCTATTGCCATTATAGACCTACTGATCCTAATGTTTCGTATTTGTTCATGTAGATTTGTGCTTCAATCTTTCTCATTGTATCAAGTGCAACTTGAACAATAATAAGTACAGCAACTCCCCCGAAGAAGAATGATGCACCAATTGAGTTAATCAACAAGAATGGTAGAGTAGAAATAATTGCCAAATAGAATGCACCTGAACCTGTTAATCTACTTGCTACTTCATTAATAAACTCTTTGGTATGTTCACCAGGTCTTACTCCTGGAATAAACCCACCTTGACGCTTAAGGTTGTCTGCAATATCTTTTGCATTAAATACAATCGATGCATAGAAAAATGCAAAGAAAACAACCAAAACAAATGTTGCTACGTTAAATGCAAATCCACCTGGTTTTAATGCATCTGCAACCATTAAAGCGTACTCATTGGTACTACTTCCTAGCATAGTAAGTGGGAACATCAAAACAGCTGAAGCAAAAATTGGAGGAATAACACCTGCAAGGTTTACTTTAATTGGAATGTAGTTCATCACTCTCTTATCTTGATTTTGCATAATTGTTTTTCTTGAGTAAGAGATAGGTACTCTTCTCTCTCCAAGTTCAACATAGATAATTGCAAAAATCGTTGCAAAGATAATCGCTATCATTGCAATAACAGCTAAGAATGAAAGCTCACCTGTATTTACTGAGGTTACTGTGTTTGAGATAGCCGAAGGAATCCCTGAAACAATACCAGCAAAGATAATAAGTGAGATACCATTACCAATACCACTCTGTGTTATACGTTCACCAATCCACATTAACAACATGGTACCCGTTAGCATTGACGCTGTGGTAATAATAGTAAATGTAAGAGGATCAATTAATACAGCACCGTCCATCGCTTGGAGTCCCATTGAGACACCAAATGCTTGAACAACAGTAATAAAGATGGTTGCATAACGAATGATTTGCATATACTTTTGCATACCATCACGCTCTTTTTTCATCTGCCCAATAGTAGGGAAAGTAGCAGCAACAAGCTCCATAACAATCGAAGCTGTAATATAAGGCATAATTCCTAGTGAGATAATAGAAAATCTCTCAATCGCACCACCAGAGAACATATTCATCATGTCCCCCATACCTGCACCAGTATTGTTAAAAAATGATGCAATAACTGCAGTGTCCACACCAGGAACTGGTACGTATGCTAAAACTCTATAAGCAAATAGAAATCCAAAAGTAATCAGTATCTTTTGAGTTAAAGCATTACTCATGGCTAGTTACCACTCGTTGTAACAGCTTCATCTTTGATTTTAGCTGCTAAATCTTTAGCACCTGCACCAATAAGCTTTACTTTTGTTACAGACTTTTGAAGTTTATATACAGACTGGATAGTCTCCATAGTAATCTCAGCAAGTTCTGCAACTGCTTTATTTTTATCAACATTGATTGAGTGTGGTTTAACTACTCTAGAAGTAAAACCAATTTTTGGTAATCTTCTGTAAAGTGGCATCTGTCCACCCTCAAAACCTCTTTTAGCTGAGTAACCTGTTCTTGACTTTTGACCTTTGTTACCACGCCCTGCTGTTTTACCAGTTCCAGAACCTTGACCACGACCAACACGTTTTCTATTACGTGTTGAACCAGGGGCAGGTTGTAAATTGTGTAAACCCATATCTACTCCCTTACTTTTTAATCTTTACAAGAGCATCAATTGTTGCTCTTACAAGGTTGTTAGGGTTATTTGAACCCAATGATTTTGCAATTACATCTTTAATACCTGCAAGCTCTAACACTGGTCTCATAGCACCACCTGCGATGGTACCTGTACCTTCAGATGCTGGTCTCAAGATAATACGGCTAGCACCTGTTTTTTGTTGAACATCATGAGCAATCGTTGTACCCTTAACATTAATCTGAACAAGAGATTTGAAAGCGTCATCAACTGCTTTTTTAATAGCATCTGGAACTTCTTTCGCTTTACCTGTACCATAACCAATTGTACCGTTTTTGTCACCAATAACTACAAGTGCAGTAAATCTAAAACGTCTACCACCCTTTACAACTTTAGTAACACGACCGATGTTTACAATTTTTTCTTCGAATAATTCTCTATCGATATTTTGCATCATCTCTCCTTATAACTTAATTCCAGCTTCTCTAAGAGCGTCTGCGAAAGCTGCAACAACACCATGGTAGAGATAACCGTTTCTATCGAAAACAACTGTTTCAATATTTTTAGCTTTAAGAGCATCTGCCATTGCAGCACCTACTTTTTTAGCATCTTCTTGGTTTACTTTTAAACCCATTTTTTTACCATCAGCAGAAGCCAATGTTACACCAGCAATATCATCAATAGCTTGTGCGTAAAAGTGTTTATTAGATTTAAAAACAGAAACTCTTGGAAGTTCTACTGTACCTGAAATCTTACCTCTTACTCTTCTTTTACGTTGAATACGAAGTTTATTTTTTCTTTTTTGAATACTTTTTAACATTATTAGCTCCTATTAACTTGCTGATTTTCCAGCTTTTCTGATAATAACTTCATCAGTATACTTAACACCTTTACCTTTGTAAGGCTCTGGTGGTCTAAAGCTTCTAATCTCAGCAGCAACTTGACCTATGGTCTGTTTATCAGCACCCTTAAGATGAATAAGGTTCTTCTCAACAGTAACCTCTACACCTTCTGGGATAGAGTAGTTAACATCATGTGAGAATCCAAGTTGTAGCTTAAGGTTTTTACCTTCAACTGCAGCTCTATAACCAACACCATTAATCTCTAATGATTTAGCGAAACCTTTATCAAGTCCCTCAATAATGTTTGCAAATAACGCTCTGTAAGTTCCCCAGAAAGCAGCACTCTCTTTTGCCTCACCAGCTTTTGCAAATGTTACTTCAGCACCATCAATAGAAATTTCAACTCTACCGTGAGTTTCAAGTCTCTTCTCTACGTTACCTTTTTTAGCAACAAGAGTTGTACCATCAAGTGATACATCAATTCCAGTAACAACAGTTACTGGTTTTTTTCCAATTCTTGACATATCTACTCCTTACCAAATACTACAAAGTACTTCACCACCAACAGAAAGTTTAAATGCTTCATCGTTAGCAATTACACCTTTGTTAGTAGATACAACTAATGTTCCGTAACCGTTTTTGAAAGATCTAACTTCTGCTGCACTTTGGTAAACACGTCTACCAGGCTTAGAAATTTTCTTAACTTCATTGATTACACTGTGACCATTTTCATCATACTTAAGTACAACTTTAATTGTCTTCTTATTACCATCTTCTTTTACTTTAAAACTCTCAAGGTATCCCTTGTCTACTAAAATAAAAACTGTAGCCTCAATTGTTTTTGAGTGAAGAAGTGTTGTTACGTCTAATCTTCTTTGTGCAGCATTTCTTATTCGAGTAAGAGAGTCTGCAATTATGTCTGTCATCATCTTTTACTTCTCCTTACCAGCTTGATTTTTTCATACCAGGGATTAAACCCTCGTTTGCCATTTTTCTTAAACAAATTCTGCAAAGACCGAAATCTTTATATACAGAGTGTGGTCTTCCACAAATGTTACATCTTGTATATGCTCTTGTGCTAAACTTAGCAGCTCTCTGCTGTTTAGCTATCATTGATTTCTTAGCCATTGGTTTTTCCTTTAGAGAAAGGCATTCCAAGTTTCTCTAAAAGAGTGAATGCTTCTTTATCGTTTTCAGTACTTGTAACAATTGTAATGTTCATACCGTGAGTTTTAATAATGTTATCAAATTCAACTTCTGGGAACATCAATTGCTCTTGAAGACCGAAGTTGTAATTACCACGTCCATCAAAACCTTTTCTAGGTGTTCCACGGAAATCTTTTACTCTTGGAAGAGCAATTGAAACCAATTTGTCATAGAAGTTATACATGTTGGCACCTCTAAGTGTTACACGAATACCTGTTGCAGCTCCCTCTCTAGCTTTAAAACCAGCAACTGATTTTTTAGCATTTACTACCACTGCTTTTTGACCAGCAATTAGTGAGATGGTATCTGCCATATTTTGAATAAGTTTGTTGTCCTTACCCTCTTCACCGGCACCAACAGAGATAACAATTTTCTCAAGCTTAGGTGTCTGCATTACATTTTTAATCCCACACTCCGTGCGAAGTTCTGGAGTAATGTCATTGTACTTTTGCTTCATTCTACTCATAAAATTACGCCTCTACTTTCTTAACATTAGAAACATGGATTGGCATCTCTTTGTTTATGAAACCACCATCTTTATTCTCTTCGCTTGGCTTTACAGCTTTCTTTGCAAGTTTACAACCTGCAACGATTAGAGCATCTTGCTTTGTAAGTACCTTAAGTACTTCAGCAGTTTTACCTTTATCATCACCAGCGATGATCAAAACTTGATCACCTTTTTTAATTTTAAATTTTTTATTTGCCATTACCATACCTCTGGAGCAAGTGATACAATTTTCATAAATCCTGCATATCTAGCTTCACGAGCTACAGGACCAAAAATACGTGTACCAATTGGTGCATTTTTCTCATCAATAATTACAGCAGCATTGTCGTCGAATCTGATTAAAGAACCATTTTCTCTCTGAATCTCTTTATGAGTTCTTACAACTACGGCTTTAACTACTTTACCTTTTTTTACTTTTCCTGTCGGAAGAGCTTTTTTAACAGAAGCCACGATAACATCACCTACTGAAGCATATCTTCTTTTTGATCCACCAAGAACTTTAATACACATAATTTCTTTTGCACCAGAGTTATCAGCTACAGTTAATCTTGTAAAACCTTGAATCATTACTCTTCACCTTCCTTCAAAATCTCAAGAAGTCTAAAGTTCTTTCTTTTTGAAAGTGGTCTACACTCAATTGCAGAAACAGTATCTCCAACTTTTGCAGCAGCATTCTCATCATGGATAAGATATTTTTTAAATCTTTTTACAGTCTTGTGATATCTTGGGTGAATAACTTTACGCTCAACTACCATAGTTGCTGTTTTTTCACCTGCAATTTTAATCACAGTACCAGTTATTTGTCTTTTTGGCATACTCTAACCCCTTACTTCGACGCGTTAGCTGTAATAGCTGTTTGAATTCTAGCGATATCTTTCTTCGCTACTCTTAACTCACTTGTATTCGTAAGTTGCATTGTTTTTTGCTTTGCTTTAAGAGTAAAAAGCTCAAGCTTTTTCTCTTTTAGCAGAGCTGTTAACTCTTCAACTGTTTTAGTTTGAATATCAGTATATTTCATTACTATCCTTCGCAGTGATAATTTTACATCTGAATGGAAGTTTATGTAATGCCAATGTTAAAGCTTTACGTGCGACATCTTCAGGAACACCTGCAACTTCAAATACAATTCTTCCTGGCTTAATGTTCATAACCCACTCTTCAACACTACCTTTACCTTTACCCATTCTTGTCTCAAGAGGTTTTCTTGTTAAAGGCTTATCTGGGAAAACTCTAATCCATGATTTACCTTGTCTTTTCATCTCACGAGTCATGGTAATTCTAGCTGATTCAATTTGTCTTGAGTTGATTCTACCAGCAGATGTTGCTTTAAGTGCAAACTCACCAAATTCAATCTTGTTTCCTCTGAATGATTTACCTCTGTTGCGGCCCTTCATTACTTTACGGAATTTAGTTCTTTTAGGCATTAACATTATTATTCACCTCTCTTTTGATTACGTGATGGCTTACGACCACCTCTTTTTTCTTCTTTTGGCTCAGCCTGGATACCCTTAGCAAGAACTTCACCTTTGAAGATCCAAACTTTAATACCAATGATTCCATAAGTAGTGTTTGCTTCAGCAAAACCGTAATCAATTTTAGCTCTAAGTGTATGTAAAGGAACTCTTCCCTCTAAGTACCACTCAGTTCTAGCCATCTCAGCACCACCAAGTCTACCAGCAACAGCAACTTTAATTCCTTTTGCTCCTGACTTTAATGCACCTTGAATAACTTTTTTCATTGCACGTCTAAATGCAACTCTTCTCTCAAGTTGAGTAGCAACATTTTCAGCAGCCAATTGTGCAGAAGCTTGTGCTCTCTTCTCTTCTTTAATGTTTAAAGAGATATCTTTACCAAACATTTTATTCAAAGTAGTTTTCAACTTCTCAATATCTGCACCTTTTTTACCAATAATGATACCAGGTCTAGCAGTTACGATAGTGATTCTTACTTTTTTAGCTGTTCTTTCGATAATAATAGTTGCAACACCTGCATAAAAAAGCTCTTTTTTAAGAAACTTTCTAAGTTTATAATCTTCAGCAATAAAATCTGCCATTCTCTCTTTTTTAGGAAACCATCTTGATTCCCAGTTTCTATTGATTCCAAGTCTCAGACCAATAGGATTTACTTTTTGACCCATATTATGCCTCCTCTGCTTTTGCTACTTCTACCATGATGTGTGCCGTAGGCTTAAGAATTCTGCTTGCAGTTCCTCTTGCTCTTGGTCTCCATCTTTTCATTACAGCTGCTTTGTCGACTCTACAAGATGTGATAACCACTTCTTCAGGTTCAAAGTCACCATTGGCTACTGCAGATGCAATAACTTTTGAGATGATTCCAGCTGCCTTGTTAGGCATAAATTCTAATGATGCGAGGGCTAGTTCAGCGTTCATACCTTGAACTTCTCTTGCAATCAATCTTGCTTTATTGGGTGCTACACGAATAAATTTTAATACTGCTTTACTCATAACTACCCTTTTCTCTGAACTGAGCCTTTATGGCCCTTAAATGTTCTAGTTGGTGCAAATTCACCAAGCTTATATCCAACATGATTTTCTGTAACAAATACAGGGATAAATTGTCTACCGTTGTGTACGTTGATTGTTAAACCAATGAACTCAGGGAAGATAACTGATCTTCTTGACCATGTTTTAATTGGTTTATGAGAACCTTCTTCTTTCGCCTTAAGAACTTTTTTCTTTAGGTGATCGTCTATGAATGGACCTTTTTTAGTTGATCTTGCCATCTTAACCCCTTACTTCTTTCTCTTAGAGATAATTAACTTATCACTAGCTTTTTTCTTACGAGTCTTGTAACCTTTAGTAGGCATACCCCATGGAGTAACAGGATGTCGTCCAGAGTTGGTTTTACCTTCACCACCACCATGTGGGTGATCTATTGGGTTCATCGCAGAACCTCTAGTTTGTGGTCTAATACCTCTGTGTCTTTGACGACCAGCTTTACCACCAACAACGTTAGCCCAATCTTCGCTCCCAACCGTACCGATAGTTGCTAAACACTCACCAAGAACATATCTCATCTCACCAGATGGAAGTCTTAGAGAAACGTATTTACCATCTCTACCCATAATCTGTGCATAACCACCAGCTGAACGAGCGATTGTACCACCCTGACCAATGTTAAGCTCAATGTTGTGAACCAATGTTCCAACAGGAATGGCTTTGAGTTTCATACAGTTACCTGTAACAATATCAAGACCTCCCTCTGCTGACATAATTTTGTCTCCAACACTCATACCTTTGGCTTGAAGAACATATCTTCTATCACCATCAACGTATTTAATAAGACAAATTCTACAAGTTCTGTATGGGTCGTACTCAACAGTAGCTACTGTTCCTTCGATTCCAAACTTGTTTCTTTTAAAGTCAATAATTCTGTATAACTTCTTCGCTCCACCTTCTCTGTGACGAGATGTGATTCTACCGTTAGAGTTTCTACCAGCTGAACGTGGAAGTTTTTTAAGAAGACTTCTAACACTAGCTTTTGCAGTAATATCACCACTATCAAGGTTAGTAATATAACGTCGACCTGGAGTGGTTGGTTTATATGATTTAATTGCCATCTATTTCTCCTATACTGCTAAACTATCAATTTTTGCATCTTCTGGTAAAAACACATAGAACTTTTTTAAATCTGGTCTTTTACCTTCAATACCTTTAAATCTCTTAACTTTACCATTAACTCTCATTGAATTTACTCTCAATGGTTTAATGCCAAAGTACTCTTGGAAAACTGCTTTTAGACCATTTTTTGTCATTCTTGAACTAGTTTGAACAACCAATACACCATCTTCTTGCATTGCAAGAGTCTTTTCTGTGTACAATATTGCTTTAATATCTGTAATATCTGCCATCTAGCTCTCCTTTGTTACTATTGTATCCCAAACAGCTTTTTCAATTACCACTGAGTGATACGCTGCTGCAAGGTATGCATTTAATTCATTTGGTTCAATAAGATATGCATTCTGAAGATTTCTAAATGCTAAAAATGTTTTATCATCTATAAGCTCTTTAATTACCAATACATCTCTCTGCCCAAGACCATCTACAAATGTTTTTGCATCTTTAGTTTTACCAGACTCAACCAAAATTGAATCTACAACTAAAAGTTTGTCATTTGCTGCCAAATCAGCCAATGCATGCATTAGAGCCAATCTTTTTTGCTTTTTATTTACTTTTTGATTGTAGTTTCTGTTGTTTTTAGGACCAAAAGCAACACCACCACCAACAAAAATTGGAGATCTTAAAGAACCTGCTCTAGCACGTCCTCCACCTTTTTGAGCCCAAGGCTTTTTACCACCACCACGAACATCAGAACGTGTTTTTGTGTGTGCAGTATTTGCTCTTAACCCAGCTGCATAAGATTTACAATACAAGTAAAGGTTATGTGGGTGAACATCTAAAAACGACTCTGGAAGGTCACTTGTTTTAATTACTGTTGTACTCATTATTTAACAATCCTTACCAATCCACGTGCACCATTGTGACCAGGGATTGAACCTTTTAATACTAATATTCCATTTTCAGCATCAAATGAAACTACGTCATTTTTAACTGTAACTTGTGTGTTACCGTACTGACCAGGCATTTTCTTACCTTTTTGTACACGTCCAGGCCACTCTGCGTTACCAATTGAACCGATTCTTCTACCAAATCTATGTCCGTGTGATGCAGGTCCACCACCAAAATTGTGACGCTTCATACCACCAGCAAAACCACGACCTTTAGTATTTAATGAAGTTTTAACCAATATAGCAGATGCTAAAGCATCCATTGAATAATCTCCAGCTTCTGTACCCTCAGCCACCGTGATTGTCATAAACTTGTTAAACTCTTTATCAATACCGAATTTAGTCTGTTGACCTTCAATACTTTTGTTGAATTTCTTGCTGCTGTGGTAAGCTACTAAAGCTTTTCCATCTTCACGCACTTCACATACTTTAGTTTCGATAACTTTTAAAAGTGTTACAGGAACACTTGGTACGCCAACAGTTCTGCTCATACCTACTTTTTCAATAATAAATTCCATATATCTACTCCTATTTGTCCATTGATCTGATTTCAACATCAACTTCTGGAGCCAGGTCTAGTTTCATAAGTGAATCTATAGTGTCCGAAGTGGCTGAAATAATATCAATCATTCTTCCGTGAATTCTAATCTCAAACTGCTCACGTGCATCTTTGTTTACGTGTGGCGATTTAAGAACAGTGTACTTTTTAATCTTAGTTGGCATTGGGATTGGGCCAATAAGTTCTGCACCTGTTCGTCTAACAGCTTCAACAATTGAAGCAACTGATCGGTCTAAAACACGATGATCATAAGCTTTAAGCTTAAGTCTAATTTTTTCCATTTATTTACCTTATAAAGAACTCGTTAGGTTACCCTTAAAACAGTATTCCTAGTGCTTTAATGACTCCTAACTAAATTTTGGAACGCAATTGTACCAAGATAAGCTTTTATACTGGGTGTGTTTTATGCTGTTTTTTGCCTATTTTTGTATTTTATTTCCTTTTAAAAAGGAAATATGTTATGATATTTCAATATAATCTATTTGCGTTGGCTTCAGCCAATATAAAAGCGAGGATACCCATGCAACTCCTAGAATATTTTCATGACCGAAACAACGAAATAATAAGCTACCACCAAAGAAAATTTAACCTCCCCGAAGCAGACAGAGTTTTACTCTACGGCTCCCCTGCTTCAGGAAAAACTTCTATGGTACTTGACTATATGATGAATTATGACCCCGAAAAAGTTTTATATATAGATTTTCAAGACCCTAAATTTCAATTTAAAGACATGATGGAAGAAGATGCAAATGGGTTTATGGGAGCCAATGAGATAGAAATTCTTATACTTGACCACTATGAGCATGAGTACTTTGAAGCTTTACCCGATGTAAAAAAACTTATTATCCTCTCTAATACCTATTATGACTATGGAGAAGAGTTTGAGTATTTAAATTTACCTCTTTTAGATTATGAAGAGTTTTTCTCTTTTCAAAAACGTGGAACAGAGACACAAATTTTTAACCTTTTTCTTAAACAAGGCACACTTCCAGAACTTGCCATACCCTCAGCACCCAAAGAGCAGCTGTTTCAAAACTTTATCAGAAGTCACTTTAACGAGTCTGAACAGAAACTTCTTAATGTACTTGCTCATTTCAATGGAGCAACGGTTACCACTTTTCAACTCTATACCTATGCTAAAGAGCGTTATAAAATTTCAAAAGATTTAATATATAGACAGATTAAAATATTTCAACAAAAAGGTATTATCACTTTTATAGCTGATGTTCAAAACCCCAGCTCTAAAAAACTCCTCTTCTTTGACTTTGCACTCGCCAAATACCTCACCTTAACACAGAGCTTTCCCAAACAGTTCGACACCATGATTGCACTCTCTTTACATAAACACAAGATAGAATTTAAGGCATTTGGAACTACTGGGTACATTACAAAACAAAAACATCTTATTGTTCCTGCTGCATTTGAGAGTGAAGCGTCATTTTGGAAAAAAGCCCATGGCAGATTTTCAAACTATAAAAAAGCAGGTGTTAAAAAAGTATATATAGTAAGTGTGACCAACAGTTATCAATTTAAAATTGAAAATATTGAATTTGAAGCTTTACCATTTTATGAGTGGATTATTATAAATGATGAGGAGTAGACTTTTTAAGAAAAAAGTACCCCTTCCAGATCCCTACGGCACACAGCAAAGGTAGGTGGGCTGCTATGTTCCCATCCTGACCCGTTGTCCACCAATGCCATTGCATAGGTCTAAAAGAGGCGAGGGAATAATAACCAAAGATAACTTATAAAAGATTAAATTCATTCTATTTTAAAAACTATTAGCTATAATTTTGCTCTTTAAATGTTGAGAGGTGTCCGAGTGGTCGAAGGTGCAGACCTGGAACGTCTGTGTGGGGG
>LBBO01000006.1_pt5 | contig 11917 bp, 16 predicted proteins | sample 329191 | NCBI WGS metagenome assembly LBBO01 (sample SAMN03174413, study PRJNA266758) | hydrothermal vent metagenome | biome: marine hydrothermal vent; feature: marine hydrothermal vent chimney; material: microbial mat material; isolation source: microbial mat from marine hydrothermal vent chimney...
CAATTGCGTTCACCTGACCCCTAGACTGCAAAAATTGATGCGTTAAGAAGACTTTCATCATAAAATAATTTTATCTTATACTCATAAGGATCGCTAACAATTTTCACAGAAAGTAAATTAATATTGTCATAGTCAGCTATTTCTTCATCACTGGTAGCCCCACCAAGTATTGACCTATAAGAACTAGCATTAGACTTTTTAAGTGCAGTATAAATTTCCGATTCTATTTTAGAAATCTCTTTAGCTGTTCTTACCTCAGCAGTTGTGTCTTTATGGGTTGTTTTAACTTTCTGAGAAGTTGTATTATCGTGACTACATCCGTGTATCATGGCTAGAGTTAATAGAGTTAGAGAGAGAATTATTTTTTTATGATTGTTCATTTCTTTCCTTTTCCTTTACTAGCCTCTATCTTCAACGTAGAAGCCAAATAAAAAAAATTTCGTTTTTGCATTATTCTCTAGTACTTTATGGTAGTTACTTTTTACTGTTTGGTTATTTTTCAGTAAATAGTAAAGACTTAACCATCTTATTAGTTTTGATAAGGATGTGTTAATCTATCATAACTTACAGAACCAACAGTTTTATCTTTTAAATTAATCATAAATAAAATTTCATCATCAATAAAATTATCATTAAAATTAATTTCATATACATCAGGTAGAATATTTTTAATTTCTATTTTTAAATCACGTAAACAGACACATCTATCTCTTCCTGCTGATAAATCTTCTAATTCTGTAATTATAATTTTGTTCTCTTGTACCTCAGACTTAGTAGATATAATTGCATTTTCATTACAATTAAAACTAGTATTATAATGCATTAAAGACAATGTACTATTTTCATACTTATAAGTAATATAAGTTTTATTGTTTTTTATCTCTTCACCTGTATTTGTTTTTCGTCCATTAGAATTTTTTTGACATTGAGTTGCTACTTTTGATGACTCAATAGTCTCATTCTTTGAACTGTTACACCCTATAAGTAAAAAGAGTGAGAACAGTATAGTTAATCGTATTTTTGATTTTGACATAACTTTTCCTTTGTGAATTTCTTCATTAATCAACGACCCCGACCCAAGGGTACGGAGTATGACGTTGATATAAATTTTTTATAGAGACGAAACTCTCGAAAAATTATTTCAAGAGCATAAGGTTTCGCCCCATAGGGGACGGGGAATTATTCCCAAGAAGATTAAATAAAACCTAGATTAAATCTTTTGATAAGAAACACCTCCTACTCAAGAAGGTATTTTTTTAAGAAAAATTTATTTTATAGCTGATTCAGCCCATTCAAATTTAGAGGTAACCTCTTTTCCTTCTAAGTTTACTCCCATAAAAGTTCCTGAAATAAGATACTTAGGTTCTATTTTTTGTTGAATTACATTAACAGCTTTTAAGTGATAAACAAGTTCAATATTTTCAATAAGTACATTTTTAATAACCATTGGAGAAGATCTAAATATAGTTTTTGGTTGTTTATTACTTGTATATCTTGCTACAGCTACTTTTGAAGAAATTAATTCAGTTATTTTACTGTTTTCTATTTCTGAAAAATTCCGAATTTGATTAAAGTATCCTGAAACACCTAATTTATCAAAATAAAGAGTTGTTTCCGAACCTGCTCCCCATGTTTTAATATCTCCAATTTTATAACCAAAATGTACAGCTACACTAACTATTTTAGCATCTGAGGTTAATGGTTTAATTCCTTTTTCCAAATTTTCAAAATCTTCTGGAGACATTTTTTGTACAGTAGCAAATGAAACATTTTTTAAAAAACTACCATTTTTAAATAAGTTATGTCTTTTTAAGAACCCTGTAGCTTTATTTGAATAATAAGTTTTAGCAGATTTCTTATCTAGTCCATTAAAATGCAAAATATCTTCTGATTTTTCAGGAATCATTGTTTCTTTTGAGAAAAAAATAGCTCCTGAATCAAAATATTCAATTGAGTTTCCTCTATTATCCGTAATCATTCTACTCAATGAATTATTGTGATTAGTATGTATTTTATCTTTTTCTGAACTAAAATTAAAAATATTTGCTATTTTCCCCATGCTATCAAGTTTTTTAATGTTAATTAACTCTGCTTTATAAGTTGGTACAGAAGGTGTTTCTTCTGTAAGATTTACCTTTATTTGATAATCTACAGCTTTTAACTTTTTAGGTTCAGCTATCTTTATTTCAGTAATACTTTTTATCCGATTTAAGTTGCTTTCGTCAACAATATCTGTATCTGCATATACTGTTGTTAATAGTGAACTCACGCAAAGAAACGATGTTGTAATATATTTTAAATTCATAATATTTCCTTTTTTTATTTTTTAAGTTTTGTTTTATTTTTACTAAATTATATTTACTATGTTCCCCATGTAGAGTACCAAATAGTAAGAGAACCTGTTGGATCAGGACTCGTATAGCCATTTCCCCAAAGGTGATCATTTGCAGTATTTGAACCTCCCCCTTCAGCATGAAGGTAAGCTGCTGTAGTTCCATTTTCTGAAAGTACCGTAGCCTTCCACCAGGAATCACTTACTTTCCAATCATGATACATCCCATATTTTACAAAATCTTCACCACGCGTATCTACATCACTTGTATTTGAGCTATATCCAAGAATATAATGTAACCTACTAAATACATTCGCATTTCCCCAACGACTCCAAACGCCATTATCATTATTATTTAATACTTGACAAGCATCAATAATAATCCATTCTAAATTGTTGTTATTTCCCCATTTTGCATCAGAATAACGCAATAAATGGTCATCATTTGAGGAGTTAAAATAGAAACCATCCTTATTCCCATGTCCAGCAAATAAAACTAAATCTACTTTATCAGCATAGTAGTTATCTGTACCAGTTGTGGGCTCTTTAAAATCTTCTTCCCATGCAGAATTATTGGTATATGCAAATCTATTACTCCAACTACTACCATAAGTATTAATTGCACTCTCAAATTTTTGCCCTTCAGTTATTGTTGCAGGTAAATTAGACCAACCTAAAGCACTATAATCAGCTACAGCCTCCCAACCACTTTCAACAGCATTTATACTTGTTGTTAAAAGTGCCAAAGAAACTATAGCACTAAATGATAATTTTTTAATTTTTATTAAATATCCTTTTTATTAATTTTGATTCAGTTTCATAATAAACATTCACTACAAACCAAATCTCTAAACATTCAAAAAAACATTTAAAGATTCGGTTAGCTTTTCTTCTCCAACTCAATCCATCTACGAAAATGATACTCCAATCGTGTCACAGGTAGCATCACAAAACACTAAAAAAAATATTTTTTTTAATAAAAAACAGAAGAAAGAATATCTGTGATACCACCTGTGACACGATTATGCAAAAATCCTTTTCAACTTATTTAAAAAAAGGAAAAACATGACAACATTAAACAGACAAGCACAAGAGATTATTGTAAAGTTTCATATCCATCAAGCTTTAAACAATTTAGATATAGAGATAGAAACAGCTAAAAAAAAAGTTGGTACAAATTATAAGTAGGGCTATAGTATTTAATAAGAGGTTGATTTGGGAAAATAGTTCAAAAAATCTCTTTCTTGCGACAACAGCTAGAGAATTTATTGAGATATTTAGACTACGCAGTGAAATTTATACAGCACTAAAATATGATAATGAGTTCCCTGATATGATTAAGGGGTTAAATTTTGATGATTATGATGAAAACTCTGCCATACTTTACACCAAAGTAGATGGTATTGTGACAGGGACTTGTAGGGTGATTTTTGATTCTAACAAAAAGTTACCTCTAGATTCTCATTTTTCACTAAATTATCTACGAATAGAACACCAGAAAATAGCAGAGATTTCGCGTCTAAATGTAAAACATAATACTGTTGGATTGAATCAAGAGTTTAAATGGTTAACTAAGGGTGTTTATTCGATTAGAATAGTAGGGTCAGGTGACAAACCACAAGCAATCATCTCTTAAACCCCCTAAAAACATAAGAAACCAAAGCAGCTGAAACATTTAAATATCTACCTATTTCTGCTTGTCCATATCCATCTTCTAGTGCTTTCATTATAGCCAAGTTTCTCTCGCCTATCCTATTGGTATTTTCAAAATGTTTATCAAGGCTTATCTCTTTACTTTGTTTAAACTCATGTTCTGTTTGTACTATTTTCTTTTTTTGTTCAAATTCTAACTCTTTTTGTTCTTGTTTACTTAGAGGCTGTTCTAACAATTCTTGTATACCCTTGTAGTGGTACTCTTTTCACAGTATCTATAAACTTTATCTTTTGCCACACCTCGGTTTACGATATGATGAAATCCTGCCATATCGAGTCTTAGTCTTCGTGCCATACTCTACTCCTCTTTATTTGGAATAGAGAGTATAGCTATTTTTTACTTAGTTTGTGGTTTGTCACCTGACCCTAAAGTTTTTGACCCTAAAGTTTCTAAAGTTTCGTCACAAAAGATGAAAAATTACTGTTTTATCTTTTGCTAATTTTGATTTTTCAATTTACCCCAGGTACACAACTTTTTGCTCCATCATCTCCTGTTCGGCAAACCTGAGCATCTGATGTTCGACAATCACTATCAACACTACAAGGTTTAGCACAAAAATTTGGCAATGAAAATTGAGAAGCTTGAACAAAACAGACAGCATCACTTGGACATTGATTATTTGCTATCGTACAGTTTTTTAATCCACAATACCCACCAAAAAAAGGCTCTTCTACAAAGCACGTTCCTCCACCACATTCTTCATTTTTTGTACAAGATTTCCCAACAAACCCTACCTGCATTACTTTATCCTCTGCTTTGGGTGTAGCATTTATATCTTGATGAATATAGAGCGAAGAACTAGCCGATATTACAAGTTGAGCATCTTTAGTACAAGAGAGAGGCATGGCTTTCATTTTAAAATCTAATGCTGTTAATGTTGTCAATTGTCCCCAATTATATTGTTTTATTATGTCTAAAGGGATAGAGAACGCCCCATCATTTTTTACATTACAAGCAAGAATTTCTATCGGATTAAATTTTGTAACCCATTTCGATGTTAAATAAATAAAAACATTTTGAGAATCTCCTCCTTTCCAAGTTATATTTAGAGGTATTTTCCTATTTACTTGTGGAACTTGTCCATTTTCATCAACTTTTGGGTTAGTTAGTGTAATGGGAGTTATGGTCTTATCACTCGCTTCAAATGCAGACACATCTTTACCACCTTCTCCATAAAAAGTTATTTTTGAACCTGCACGATAATTAGCTAATCCAGCTCCTCTATATTTAAGTTGAGTAGCATAATTATTTGTTAAAGTACCATACTTAAATAGGGGTATTTCCCAACCATTCCATTCAGCATTTACTCTCACATCTCCTGCATCTAAAATCTTCTCTTCTACTGTTTTATGTACACTAGCATCAAGAATTTCACAACTATCAATTTCAATCTGTTTACTTAAAATTTCAATCCTACTCCGACCAAACATCGTACCTGTATTATTAGGAGATACAGACATCTCTATAAACTTGGAATCATTTTGAGGGTTTTTAGAAAAAAGTAAACCATCTAAAAGTACAACATTACTGCAACCAACACAATCATGAATATATCGAAAAGAAGCATTCTCTGGATTTTTAATTTTTGTTGTAGGTTCTTGGGTAATTTTATCTTTACTATTGCTACTTCCACAACCTATAAGAAGTATACTTATCACACTCATTAATAATAAATTTTGTTTTTTCATTTTTGATCCTTTAAATCAGCTAATTATTATCTCATATAAATTATATATTAAATAAATGTAAAAAAAGTGGATAAATCACATAAAAAATATTTTATGTGATTAGATATTTATGGAGTAAAAAATAAAATTTATTCATCATCCATAGAATTAAGATTTCTTTCTTCGTTATATTTTAGAGGTTTTAGATTAGGTTTATCCATAAATGGATAAAAAGCTTGAGGTCTTTTCAATATTGGCACATAAAAATCAAAGGGTACATCATACGAATCTTTTTTATTTTTATAAAAAAGCTGTGTCTCAACATGGTAAGCAGGTTCGATAACTCCTTTACCATCATCATATAAGACCAAATTAACTTTATTCAAATTAATTTTTATTGTATTTTTTGCTCCTTCTTCTAAACGCGTATAGATACTTTCTTTTATATTATCATCAGTAACTTTTTTATTAAAATCAACTTTTTTAGATGATACTATTGTATTCCATTGATAAATCATATTTGCAATCTCACCATTAGTTCCCATATTAATAAAAATTCTAGAATCCCCAAGAACAGGTATACCATCTAATTTTCTATCTATTCGAACCGAGGTCATTTTATTATAATCTGCTGTATAACCATTCTCTTTTCGAATAGCCATATTTAGTCCACCTTGTGTAATTACTCCCAATTGTTCCTTCTTGGGCATTAAATCTAAATTTTCTAAATGTTTATAAGACATAGCAAGAGCTTCTTTTGTGTTTAAAAGATTGGGAGTCGTATCTTCTTTATAATACTTTTCCATACTTGAACTGTATGAAAAACTTCCTGAACGAGAATCAACATCAAAGAAAATAGAAGGGTCAGTAGAATCTTGAATGATAAGATTATTTTGACCACTTTCTTTAACCTCTCTATTATTTATTTTTACATCTGTATATTCTTCTAGTTTTTTGAATTTTTTTTGAATTAAATCTTTATTTAGATTAAGTGAAACATCTGTTTGATAACTGATTAAAGCCTTACTTTTCAAATCTATTCTATCAAGAAGTTTAGAATTTTCTATAAGAGGTAAAGCTTCGGCTATAGAAGTCAACCCTAATGAAGTTATACAAAAGAGTAAAGCAAATTTTTTTAGTTTTATATTTTTTTTCATAATATTATTTCCTTTTTATTTAGTTTTGATACCAAATGGTTAAATTTGTATGATTTGCAGGAGGGTCTGCCACAAAACTAGCATAAGTATCATTTTGGGTAGTTGGATGCATAACAGCTGAACCTTTTTCATAACTTAAACCTTTAGCATTAATCGCATCAAACCATGATTGCCAAATCTTACCTCCATCATGAACTCTTCTTCCAAAGTAATCTGTTATCTTTTCATCAGTTGATTGATAAGAACTTGTTCTAAATCCTAACGCTTGATGTAAGCCATCAAATATACCATTAGTACCTACCCAACCTTGCCACCAATTATTACCTACTTCTAATGGGCTTGGAATTACACTACAAGATTCAAAAGCAACAAATTCTAAATCACTATCTCCATACCCTCTATCTGAACTACTACCTGCTGTAGCTAAATTAACATTTCCATCAAGTAAAGCTATCAATAATTTATTGCCATGTCCTGCAAAAATAGCAAAATCCATTGCATCAACATATGTATTGTTTTCTGTTGTCCACTCTCTTTTATATCCCCAATAATATTGCTCATAATTAAAATGTTTTAAAAAATTATAAACAACAGCAGGATGTCCTTGACCTGCTTGTCCCACATAGCCACCCTCCTCATGATCAACAGCAAATAGGGAACTATTTGTAATAACGCATAAACTAGCTACAGTTAAAAGTAATTTTTTCTTACTTCTCATTATTCTTTTCCTTTTTTTAATTTGATTCAGTTCCCAGTAAACAAAAAAGTCTACTACAAACCAAATCTCTAAACATTCAAAAAAATATTTAAAGATTCGGTTGGCTTTTTTTCTCCAACTCAATCTATCTACTGGAATGATACTCCCATCGCGTCACAGGTAGCGTCACAAACACTAAAAAAAATATTTTTTTTAAATAAAAAACAGAAAAAAGAGTATTTGTGATACTACCTGTGACACGATTATGTAAAAATCCTTTTTCAACTTATTTAAAAAAGGAAAAACATGACAACATTAAACAGACAAGCATAAGAGATTATTATAAAGTTTCACATCCATCAAGCTTTAAAAGATTTCGGTATAGAGGTAGAACCATCTAAAAAAAAAGTTGGTACAAATTATAAGTAGGGCTATAGTATTTAATAAGAGGTTGATTTGGGAAAATAGTTCAAAAAATCTCTTTCTTGCGACAACAGCTAGAGAATTTATTGAGATATTTAGACTACGCAGTGAAATTTATACAGCACTAAAATATGATAATGAGTTCCCTGATATGATTAAGGGGTTAAATTTTGATGATTATGATGAAAACTCTGCAATACTTTACACCAAAGTAGATGGTATTGTGACAGGGACTTGTCGGGTGATTTTTGATTCTAACAAAAAGTTACCTATAGATTCTCATTTTTCACTAAATTATCTACGAATAGAACACCAGAAAATAGCAGAGATTTCGCGTCTAAATGTAAAACATAATACCGTTGGATTGAATCAAGAGTTTAAATGGTTAACTAAGGGTGTTTATTCGATTAGCATAAAAAACTCAATAACTAAAACTGTTTCAGCTATTAAAGATGAGCATTTTAAACTTTACAGTAAATTTGGAGGGTTTACTTTTGAAAAAAAATAGATACCTATGGAAAATTTCCAATTCCACTAATTATTACATTGTGGGATATATCAAAAGTTTCTAATTTTTTCAAGAGAGCTTTTTTAGAAAAATCAAAAGTTGCTTAAGTTTATTTTGTATAGGAAGCAAGTTTAAACCCAAACGAAGGAACAGTTTCAATAAGTAGATATTCTAATTTTCCTCGAAGTCTATATAACAATGTACGTAAAGCACTATCTGAGACAGGGTTTCCTTGCCATATATGCTGTTCTAATGTAGCAAAAGGAACAATATCTCCTTTTGCCTCGATGAGCATCTCTAAAAGTAGAGACTCTTTTTGGCTTAACTTAATGGGGTGTTCTTTGAAAAAAAGATTGTGATTAGCCAAGTCATAAACATAGCCTTTTCCTATAGGGCTTAAGTTAGTTTCTACACATTTGTTGCTGTTGATTTTATAGATAGCAAGTTGCAATGTTGACTTTAAATCTTCTCGTTTAAATGGTTTTACCAAGTAGCCCACAGGGTTGGTTTGTACGGCTCTTTCTATGGTTTGGTCATCACAAAAGGCTGTGAGATAGACGATGGGAATATCGGCTATTTGTTTAATGGCTTTGGCTGTTTCTATGCCATCTTTACTATTTTTTAGATGTATGTCAAGCAGTATAATATTGGGAAGTTTCTCTCTTACATTTATGAGTGCATCATCGAAATTTGTCGCCATTCCACTGACAGCAAAACCCATTTTTAAAATGGTTCTTTTTATCTCCAATGCAACTATGGCTTCATCTTCTACTATTAAAATATTTATTTTATCCATTGTCTCTCCACGCTATCTTTATTTTTGTTCCATTTTTTGAGTCTATAGATAATGTACCTTGTAGCTGAGTTAGAACTAAAGTTTCTATGATAATAAGCCCTAAACTATCACTATTATTATTTTGATTATACCCAATACCATTATCACAGAGTGATAGTCTATATAGGTCATCTTCTTTTTTCAGATGAATTAGTATATGTCCATTATTTCGACCCACAAAAGCATGTTGCAAAGAGTTCGTAATGGTCTCATGGAGTATAAACCCACAATAAATAGCATACTCAGATGGAATATTAACTTCAGTTTCTAGCTCAATCTTTATATGAGGCATGGCATAGCTTGTCTCAATATCCTCAATCAAAAGAGTAAAATACTCATGGGTATTGACAAAACAGATGTTTTCTTTGGTGTATAGCAGAGCATAAAGGTGGCTAATGGAGAGTATTCTGTTTTCGATGTTTATTAAAATTTGTTGGATTTTTTTCTCTTCTATTTGTAATCGTAAAAAAGAGACAATGGTTTGTATGCTGTTTTTGACCCTGTGGTTTAGCTCTTTTAGCAGTAACTCTTTTTCTTTTAATGATTCATTTAGTGCTTCTGTTTTTTCTATAACCATGTTTGAGAGTTTCTTTTTTTCCTCTTTTTGATAGTCTATCAGATTCTCTTGGAGTGTAATTTTTTCTATATTCAATTGTTTAATTTTATCTGCTAAAAGAAGAGATAAAATTAGAGACTCTACAATAACACTAATTTCAATATAGTATAAGATATAAGAAAAAATATTAAAAATACCTAAACTAGCTAGATACATAAATAATCCTGATGTCATAATTAAACTCCAACCAATTGAAAGAAAACAAGACTGTCTATTCTTTTTAAAAAATGTATACAACATAATTGAAAATAAAAGTATAAGTAATAAAACAGAGAATAAGTTTTTATATCTATAGAGTTCTAGCCAATAAAAAAATAGTACTAAAACTGGAAAAACTATCAAGTAAAAAGTTAATAATCTATTTATTTTTGGATATTGCTTTAATTCCAATATGTTTTTTGTAAAAAGTGCTAAAAAATAAGCTATAACTGCAACTAAAAAAGATGAAAGTTCTACTACTATATTTATTAAATTTGGAGATAAGATATATAGACTTAAGATACCTCTATATAGTAATTGATGTATAACAACAGAGACAAAAAATAAAACATAGTAGAGGTAAGAAATCTCTTTTGTTCCCCAATAAATCAAAAAATTATAGAGGATAATAATCCCCATTGCCCCAAAAAACATTGCTAAGATGAATTGATGCTTTATCTCATGTTTATAGAAACTCTTCTTGTCCCATAAATTTACAGAGACAATAAGGGTCGTGATGTGTGAGTAGGCTTTGATGTAAAAAGTTTTTGAGCTATGAGGTTCTATGCTGATAGAAAAAATAGGATTTAAACTATCTCTATTTGAGCTAATATGGGTTAGTCCATCTTTTAAAGTTTGCTTTGATTGGAGGTCAAAAAAGGTAACATCTGTGGTTAGAGGGTTTGCATATTCTATGATTTTTTCTATCTTTTTAGCACTCTTGTTTTCTAGTCTGAATTTCACCCATACTGTAAAGTTAGGAGAGTAGCCAAAAGCTAAACTCTTTTGACTGTTTTTTGAAAAGTGTTGTTTTTGTATCTCTTTTATAGTTAGGGCATTGGTTTTATCTATGTAGATTTGGGAGTGAGTTAACAGGTTCTCAAATCCTCTTTTTTCTTCTATCTCTAGGGCAAAAAGAGTATTGAGAAGAAGAGAGAGTAATAAAATAATTTTGGGCATAATACCTCAATTTTTTTGTTATAATTTTAAGAAGTATAGCAAAATATGTTAACTCATTCCCAATCTAAGATTGGAAATTGATAACAAAAAAAACCCCACTAACGCTTAACCTCATAAGAAACACTCCGTCCAGAAGTCCCTTCTTTTTGAACCAAACACCCTTTTCTCTACCAAATCTTTTAATTCTCTTGACGCAGTAGGTTTACTCACTGTAGCCAATGAAGCATATTTTCTAGTGTTTATGCCACCTTCAAAATTACCATAACCTACATCAAGTAGACGATTGAGTATCTTTATTTGTCGCTCATTTAAAATTGAAGTGGAGAAGTTTTGGTAGTTTAGGTTTTGATTATACAAACGAGCGAGAAAAATCTCTTTAACATATTGAGCCTTACTATTCTTTAATAACAATCTTTGGTTCTATTTTTATTAGGTAAATCTAAAGTATGAAGTGAATCATGTCCTTTCCAAACTAAAAAATCAGATAGTTTTTTAGGTAGATGAGCATCTAAAATGAACTTCATTTTTAAGCAACATCAAGTTTATAAATTGATTTAACTTCTGTTAGTTTTGAAGCGTATAGCAAAGAAGCTAAAATATCTTCTTTTTCTAAATCCTCATAGTCTTCAAGTATCTCTTCTGTAGTCATTCCACTAGCTAACAACTGAAGTATCATCTCTACAGGATAACGAAGCCCACGAATAGAAGGTTTTCCATGAGATATTTCAGGGTCTATTGTAATTCGTGCTAATAATTTTTTCATATTTTCAACCTTTCACTATTTTACTTACTTAAAGTATATCATAAACT
>LBBO01000212.1_pt26 | contig 11757 bp, 13 predicted proteins | sample 329191 | NCBI WGS metagenome assembly LBBO01 (sample SAMN03174413, study PRJNA266758) | hydrothermal vent metagenome | biome: marine hydrothermal vent; feature: marine hydrothermal vent chimney; material: microbial mat material; isolation source: microbial mat from marine hydrothermal vent chimney...
ACTTGGAAATGTTCTTATTTTTCACTCAAAATGACCAGCAAAGCAACTTATCCTTCTGCTTCTTGTGTGTCATCTTCTAAACTGTCGAACAAATCATCGGTCGATTCTTCTATTTCTTCCTCTAGTTTTTCGGCTTCAACTTTGGCTGCTTTTACTTCTTCTTTTGTTTCGCCACAACTAACAAATAATGTTGCTATTGCGAAAATGTAAATTAATTTTTTCATATTTTGTTCTTTAAATTTGTTACTACTCAGCAACAAAGTTAACAATTGTATTTGATAACCATTTTTTTGATTTGTTTTTTTTATTACAATAATTGTTTACTTTGTATTATCGAAGAAATGATAACCATACCTAAACGTAAATATGACCAATTACGTAATGACTTATCTCTTACTCTATCTTTAATTTCAGAGCTACAGACTGAAATTAAACTACTCAAAAACGGTAGAAAAAGTAATACAAGTTCAACTCCTAGTTCTCAAGATTATAGTAGAAGTAACCAAACTAATTTAAGAGAAAGAACAGGTCGTAAACCAGGTGGGCAATTAGGTCATAAAGGTAAATCATTAAAAATGAGTTTAACGCCTGATGAAATCATTGAATATAAGCCTAGTTTTGTAATGACTGTGGCGAAAAATTGAATAGCCTATTGCTAAAAACGTCAAGAAATTATTATACCTCCTATACTCAAAACAATATTCCTATTCTTTAAACTAATTAAATTTTCCTGTTTTTTCTATCACTCCTAATTTTTCACCAAAAAACTCTGCAAAATCTCTCATAGCATCTCCTATACCGTCTTCATTGGTTGCCTTTTCAAATGTATCTGCCATTGTGATATAAGTTTGAAAAAAGAACTTATTCATTTCTTCGATAGACATGTCTTTTGTCCATAAATCCATTCGCAATGTATTCTTCTCTTTGGTATCCCAAACAGATAACAAAAATGCTTTTACATCTTGTGTTCCTTCTTTGGAATCGGAAGCAGACCATTGAATTCTTTCAGGTACTTGATTGACATCTAAATCAACCTTTATGTTTATTTCGTTTGTTTTTTACTCATTTTTTTCCGTGTTTATATGATTTTAGAATTTTTACCTTATTTTTTTCTTTTAACAAAGATAGAAGTTCTACGTCGTTTTCTTCTACATAATCTCTAACGATTTGCCATCCGACCCAAACTCCAACTTTGGAGGGGGATTGGTCTGGTAATCCTTTTGTAAATGGCCCATCAATAATGTATTGATTAATAATTGAGGGGTTTTTAGTATATAAAACTTTTTCATCTACTAAGGTTCTCCAAATTTGATCTTCGTGATGTTCTACCCAAGCTAATTCTTTTGGTGTATAATTTATTTTAATATCGTCTGCCGTATTCGGCATCATAGCGTCTAACAAGTACATTATTTTTCCAAGTTCTATAATTTTTGAAACGAAGTCATCGCCAACATTCTCGTCGTAAAAGCGATTGAGCAACCAATACTTAAGCCCATCAGCAACCATATACTTCTTATTCATATCGTTTTTGATAAACTGAGGCATAACATCGGTTGGAATTTGTTTGACATACGTATTGTCGCTTCCTAGATACATGTCTAAGCCGATTGCTAATGTATTTGGCATTGGAAAAATTTTCGCATTAAAGTTTGAATAAAATGTAACTAAATTGGGAACGATACTGTCGGGAAAGTAATAATGATAGTAACTAAAGGCTTTGTTAAACTCTTGGTGATAGACAGAAAAGTCTTGAAATTCGTTTTCTATACTACTATATATAGACTGAATGGTTGAATCTATTATAAATCTATTTAATCTTTCTCCAATAGCTGGATCATGAACCGAACCTTCGACTATCATATCGGAAACAAAAATTTCGTATAATGCTCCGTAGTTCTGAATTAGCTCTTTATTCTTTAGGTTAATATCTTGTTGAGTTGAAGCTAATAAATCTTGCTCCATTCTACTGAGCTCTAAAACTATTTCTATTTTAGAGATATCGACATCTAGTGGATTCGAATTACAAGAGGATAGTATCGGAAACAACAATAAGTAGATATAGTAAATTCTTTTTATTTTCATTTTATAGTAGATAATTAGTGATAAAGGTAAAAAAATATTATTTTTGTAACGTACCATTTATTACATTTGGTGAAAATATATTAAATATGAAGAAAATTATACTTATCGGAATTACCTTAATTATAGCAAATTTAGGCTTTTCTCAATTAGATGACAATGTAAATGATGTTAAAAATTTTAGATTTGGATTGAAGGGTAACTTAACGGTAGATTGGTTAAAACCAGATAACTCAAAAAAATTCAAAAATGATGGAAGTAGTCTAGGTTACGGTTGGGGAGCTCAATTAGAATATAGACTAAACAAAACAGCATCTATTGTAACAGGAATCGGACTACAAACGGCTAAAGGTAAAATCAACTTTTATGATGCTACATCGAAAGACTCTACTTTTTACATACTAAATAAAGATGAAGAGTTTCAACAATTTGACCATTTACTTCTCGACAGTACTGGATTTAACAATTATTTTTTACAAAGTAGAAAGTATCGAATTAACTATGTGACAATTCCAATTGCCTTAAAGATGAAAACGAAAGAAATTGGATATTTTACATACTATGGACAATTTGGATTAAACATAGGTTTTAAAAGTAAAGTTCGTGTAGAAGACGAAGTTAAAGAAAATAGCTCTGAAGGAATAACTACTAAATCGGATTTAGATTTAGCAAAAGGAATTACTTTTGGAAGAATGGGTGTAATATTTGGAGGTGGAGCTGAGTATACTATTTCAGGATCAACAGCATTGTTTTTTGATTTAACATACAATTTTTATTTTACTAATGTTCTAGACCATGATGACGAATACTTAGGTGTAAAAGATTACAAAGTTGAGAGTGGTTATAAAAGAATTAAACAAAAAGCTACTCCAGGAAGTGTAGTTTTGACTGTTGGAATTTTGTTTTAATTCAACAAAACAAACATCGTTTCAAAATTGATATGATATTTGTTAAAAAACTTTTAAGCCTGTACTAATTTTTTTTTTGTACAGGCTTTTTTTTATTTGAAAGATTAAAACAAGCTCCGAAATTCGGGTTTTTATCTAATTTTACGTGAAATATTTTGTGTGAAGGATAGAAACGGCATCCTTTTTTATTTTTCATAAAAAAGATACAGTGGATAGCCTGGTGTTTTTGTTTTTTTTACAAAAATACACACCCAAAAACAACTAAACTATGAGTACAAAAGAAAAAATAAATCACATTGTAAAATGGCTTAGCGACTATGCCAACAAAGCGAACATAAAGGGTTTTGTAATTGGTGTGTCGGGGGGAATTGACTCGGCGGTAACTTCTTCGTTGTGCGCAATGACGGGAAAGAAAATAATTGTTTTGAATATGCCTATTTTGCAACCTCCGTCGCAATTTGACCGAAGTAACGAGCATATAGATTGGTTGAAAATGAACTTTGTTGATGTAGAATCTCACACTACGGATTTGACGAAGACTTTTGAGCAAATGAGTCTTGATTTACCTGAAGGAATTCAAGATTTTTTGACAATGGCAAATGTTAGAGCTCGATTGAGAATGACGACTTTGTACGCCTATGCTGGTCATAATGGTTTTTTGGTAGCTGGTACAGGGAATAAGGTTGAGGATTTTGGTGTTGGTTTTTTTACTAAATACGGTGATGGTGGTGTTGACTTGTCTCCTATTGCTGATTTGACGAAGACTGAGGTTTTTGAACTGGCGAAAGAATTGAAGATTATAAAAAGTATTCAAATTGCTAAGCCTACTGACGGTTTGTGGGACGATGATAGGAGTGACGAAGATCAAATTGGTGCTTCTTACCCAGAACTGGAATGGGCAATGGAATATATTGAAAAAGAAAGTTCAAAGAAGCTTTCGGATAGACAAGCGGAAGTTATGGGGATTTACACTCGATTGAACAGAGCTAACAGACATAAAATGGAACCGATTCCTGTTTGTTTGATTGGTAAATAGAGACAAAAAAAATCTTTTATAAATGACTATTTTAAACTAAAACATTAAATAAATTATGGATTTTATACCTGAGGAAATTAATCAATTTTCGGAAGAGCATACGACGGAAGAGAGTGCTTTGATTTATGATTTGAATAGACAGACTCACATTAAAGTGATGATTCCAAGGATGCTTTCGGGACATTTGCAAGGGAAAATACTAAGTATGTTTAGCCACATGATTAAACCTAAGAATGTTTTGGAAATTGGAACTTATACGGGGTATAGTGCTTTGTGCTTGGCTGAGGGGATGCAAAAAGATGGTACACTAGTTACGATAGATAAGAATGAAGAGATTGAAGAGTTTACGCAGTCTTATTTTGATAAAAGTGATTTTGCGTGTCAGATTGACTATAAATTGGGAAATGCTATTGATTTAATTTCTACACTTGATTTGGAATTTGATTTAATTTTTATAGATGCCGACAAGTCTAATTATTCTAATTATTTTGATTTAGTGATTGACAAGACTGCTAAGGGAGGTTTTATAATTGCCGACAATGTTTTGTGGAGCGGTAAAGTTGTAGAACCGTTGAAACCAAATGACAAAGACACTAAAGCAATGATTGATTATTGCGATAAGATTCATAACGACCCTCGGGTTGAGAATGTTTTGATGCCTGTAAGAGATGGCTTGTTGATTGCTCGTAAATTGTGATTTGAGAGGGTTTACGTTTATCAATCTCTCTTCGCCAAGAGGGAATTACATTTCGTTTTGATTTTAAATGCACTTATGATTTAGTAAAGAGCAACGACATTCATTCGTTGTAATAAAAAATTTTTAAGAACCCAAATTGAACATCTATTTGACTTCTACTACTCAACCAAACTTTTAGTTTATCAATTTCTATTTAATTCTTCTTTTAAAAATGAGAAAAATTATTTCGTAAGCGGAAAATTATTTTTTCTTTTTTTTTAACAATAGATTCAAAATTTTTGAAACACAAATTGGTTTGAGTATATACTCAATGCAAATCCCTTTTCGGGAAATTTGAAGAATTTATTTTTTTCAAGACTTAGGCGTAAAATCTTGTTGTAACTGGTTACTACAAGATTTTACAACGACAGTATTGGAAAAAAGAAAGATTCAAAAACCGAAAAGGGATTTGTTTTGAGTATATTTACTGTTATGAAATATTTTATCCTTTTATCTTCCGTTTTACTTTTTCTTTAATAGGAAATTCTCAGCACAATTGCAGTCATAAAAATCATAAACTTGGTTTGGAAAAGTCTTCTAGTAACGACAATTTAAGAAGTGATACGATTGACGTTTTGAATTACACCGTTAACTTAGATCTAACCGATGATGCAAATCAAAATATAAAAGGGAGTTGTAAAATAGATTTTGTGAGTTTAAAAAATAATGTTTCTACGTTGAATTTAGACTTGCTTCGCTTGAATATTGATTCTATTGTTGGAGAAAACCTAAATTTATTGATTTCGACTTATAATGATACATTGTTGTCGATTCAACTGCCTACGGTTTTGAATAATGAAGACACTACTTCTTTGACCGTTTATTATAATGGATCACCACAAAGTGACCCTAGTGGTTGGGGAGGCTGGTATTTCCAAGGGAACTATTCTTATAATTTAGGTGTTGGATTTCAAGACAACCCCCATAATTATGGTCGTGTTTGGCACCCTTGTTTCGATAATTTTGTAGAGCGAGCAACTTATGATTTCAATATAAAAACAGATGTTTCTAAAAGCGCATATTGCAACGGACTTCCTGTTTCTGAAGTAATTAACGGTAATGTAAAAACCACCACTTGGAGAATGAATCAGAACATACCTACATATTTAGCTTGTGTTGCTGTTGCAAATTACACACACGTAGAACAAACATATAATAGTTCGATTACCAATTCTAATACTCCTATTTATTTGACAGCTGAAGCTAGTGATACTACAAATTTTAAGAGTTCTTTTATAAATCTTACGGGAGCATTGACTGCTTTTGAAAATGGATATGGTCCTTACGAATGGGACAAAATTGGATATTCTTTAGTTCCATTTAATTCTGGAGCGATGGAACATGCTACAAATATTGCTTACCCAAAAAGTTCTGTTGATGGTTCTTTGAATTATGAAACATTGATGGCGCATGAATTGGCACATCACTGGTGGGGAAATTTGGTAACTTGTAGAACAGCTGAAGACATGTGGATAAACGAAGGAATGGCTTCTTATTCGGAACGTTTGTTTTTGGAACACGTTTATGGGTATGACGCATACTTAGAAGACATTAGAAAAAACCATAAAGACGTTCTACATCACACCCATATAGACGACAATGGTTTTAGGGCTTTACACGGTATTCCTCACGAATATACTTATGGATCGCATTCTTACAATAAAGGAGCTGATGTTGCACATACTTTGCGTTCTTATATGGGCGATGCTCAATTCTTTTCTGTTCTAACAGCGTTTTTACAAGCCAATAAATACAAAGATGTTGATGCTTATGACTTTAGGGATTTTATAAATGCAAATTCAACTATAAACATTACTCCATTTTTTAATGATTGGATTTTCAATCCTGGTTTCCCTCATTTTAGTATCGACTCTATGAAAACGGCAAACAACGGAGCAGGTTATATCAATACAATTTACGTTCGTCAGAAATTGAGAACTGCTCCAAACTTTTTTGCAAACGTTCCTTTGGAAGTTACTTTTAGAGGTTTAACTTGGCAAGAAAATACTCAAAACTTTATGATGGGAAGTGAATATGCTTCTTTTGAATTTACGACTCCTTTTCCTCCTGTACTTTCCTATTTGAATGATGGAGATAAAATAAGTCAAGCGGTGACTGCTGAAAGTAAGGTGCTGAGCTCTGCTGGAATTAAAAACTTTTCTTATGCTTTTTTTCAAGCGACGATTAATAATATTAGTGACTCGGCTTATCTAAAAGTTGAGCACAACTGGGTTGCTCCTGACGCATTTAAAGATAACAATAAAAACTTTTTGTACAATCTATCCACGGAAAGGTATTGGTCTGTTTTGGGAATATTGCCCACTACTTTTGATGCTTCGATGAAACTTTATTACAATGGTAGAAACAATGCTGCGGGGAATTTAGACACCGAACTAACAACTACGGCAGGTTTTAATGAAGATAGTCTAGTGTTATTTTATCGTAGAAATCCTAGTGACGATTGGTCGGTTGTTACCAACTGTACTTTTAGCAGTTTAGGTTCTAAAACAGATGGTTATGGACGAGTAAATGTAGCCGAATTGAGACTTGGTCAATATACTTTTGGTTGGAAAAGAGGTACAGTTGGAATTGAAGATTTGAATCTGATTAATATGAAGACAAAACTAAATGTAACTCCTAATTTGACTAAAAGTAACCTTACTATTTCGTTGAACAACTACAAACAGAACGCAAATATAAAAATACACGATATTACAGGGAAACTGATTTATACTTCTCCCCTACGCCAATCTCTTTTACTTAATGTTGAAGATTGGAAATCGGGGAATTATTTTGTTTCTTTATTGGTTAATGAATCCGTTGTGGACAGTAGTCGATTTGTAATAGGAAAGTAAATATACTCAAACCAAATAGCTTTACGGGTTTTATTCTTGTTAATTTAATCCATAACTGCGTTAAAAAAAATCGTAGTAACCAGTTACAACTCATTTTTTTGCCTTATTATGAATTAAATTAACATCGCCTAAAAAACCGAACCGACTGAAAGGAGCTCATAAGTTCAAATAAAAAAAATAAGAACAAACGAATAAAAGCTAATCGGTTTGAGTATAAAAAAGACTTGGAGAATTAAGATTTAAAGTCTCAAGACTTTTTTAACTCTTTATTTAAAATGTTTAATTTCATTTCTTTAGCTTGCTTTGCATAAAATCCTCCTTTTTTAATAATAGAATCTAATAACTCCATACATTCTTCTGTTCTCCCTAAATCATAGAGAACAGATACTTTGTACCAATCTCCTTCTTGTCTAAAGGTGTCGAATCGGTGAGTTTTCACAATTGCTAGATGTGAAAGTGCTTTTTCTGATTGGTTTAGGTTGTAATAACAAATTGCACTGTAAAAATGTGCATTTAAATCGTTGGGATATTGTTCCAATATTTTTTGATATCCTTTTATTGCTTTCTTAAACTTATTGTGACTAAAGCTGAACTGAATATCGCTCAAGTAGTTTACGTAAGCAACTTTTATGATTTGCGTTTGGTGCGATGGTTCCGAAAAATTAGAATTTAGGTTTTCTTGATTTGCAGGTGTTCCGTTTATAATAAACGTTTGTATTTCCATCGTTTTATGGTCTTCTATTTTTTCATAGTTTACATTTATTAAACCGTGTATAGAAACTAATGGTATTAACTTAGTATCTAATTCTAAATCTGAATTTATTTCTATTTTCTTTAGCTTTTTATGTTCTACATAAACCAAAGGTTCTTCTTTTTTTGCTTCATTTACCGAATTAAAGATAACAATTTCATTTGGTCTTTCTTTTTGCTTTTCCTCCTCTACAATTTTAGTATAAACTACTTTTTGTTTTAATTCTTGTTTAATTGCCGACGATTCAATATAATCGTTTGAACTAAGCCTTCCTTTTTGTTCAACATCTGCCTTTCTCACCACTGTATCTAATTCATTAAGAGCAATCTCCATATACCCCTTTTCTTTGTTTTGAACAGAGAAGAATAAAAACCCTGACACAAAAAATAAAATAACGAAGACTAAAACTACCGACAAAAAAATATTATTACTGTTGTACAGTTTCTTTTTTAGTTCTAATCTAGACAAAGAGGCTAAACCTTTTGGATTTGATTTAAAGCCTTCATAGGCATCTTTAAAAAACGGATCATTTCTTAATTTTCGTTCAAACAAATACTTATCGTCTAAAGATAATTTATCCTCTAAATAATCAGAGAAATGCTGAGGTGTGAAATTAACTATTTTTCGTTTTTGTATCTCATGATTTTTCGTTTAAAAATTCATTATAATCACTCTCCAACATTATTTTTAGTTTTCGTTTTCCATTTTGAATGTAACTTTTTACATTTTTTAAATCATAATTGGTTAAAGAAACGATATCGGCATAGCTTTTCTTGTTGATGTAAAAAAGTGTAATACATTTTGCTTGTTCGTCTTTCAACAATTTAATTTTAGACTCCAAAAGTTCCAATACTTTTTCTTTTTCGAATTGTAAATCATTTTCTTCTTGTAGAACGTTTTCTAAAGTTGAAAAATCGACTGTTGTATATTTCTTTTTTCTCAATTGTTGCAAACAATAGTTTTTTGTAAACCATATACAACCAACCACTAAACTTCTGAACAGATGCCGTTTTTAAATCTTTTATCAATTTTTCGAAAATCAAGGTTACTGCATCTTCGCTTTCTTCAACACTAGTCAGGTACTTTAAACAAACTCCAAATACCAAATGATAGTAGCGTTCGTATAGCGTTCCTATGTATTTGCTCTTCTGGCTTTTCTGATAAAGATGTATTATTTCTTCGTCAGTCAGTTTGGCGATATGTCTTTTTGATTTGAACAAATTTTCCTTATTTTTTTTGCGTTAGAGGTAGTAGCGTTAGCTTTTTGTTTGTAAACTTAGCTAAGTTTAGCTAAAAAGAGCGATTTTATGAGCTCCTTTTTAGTTTAATTTAGCTTGGTTTACAAACAAAAACTTTAAGCGAATAATTCGTTTAAACGCCCAAATAATCTCTATTTATATTTATTCGCATTGTACAAATCGAAATATCCAATTGTCTCTATAATAACGACACCACTTGTAATATCGCCATACTGAGCGGGAACTCCTCCTGTATAAACAGACATTCCTTTGATTGATCGCCCTGGTATTCCGTCTAAACTACTCACTTTTACGCCATCGACAAAATAACCTACCGCTCCAGGTCGAGAACCTCTTATTATTATTTGCCCTGAAGTATTTTGACTGACTCCGCCTACCGAAGAGGCTAAAAATTCTGCAGGACTTCTAACCAAAGCACTCTTTTGAATTTCTTGCATTCCTATACTTTGAATTGAGGGGTTCCCTTTGTCTATCAGTGGTGTTTTCCAATGAATTTTTGTGTAACCTTTCAACATTCCCGAAGTCATTTGAACATCGTCAATATAAGATACTTTTTCTGAAGAAACCTTTATTGACTGAACTAAAACAGTGTCCATTCCCACGTAAGAAATAGTTAAATTATAAGTCCCTGGGTCTAGTGGTTTCAAAGTAAACTTACCATCAAAGTCGGTTGTTGTACCAATTAATCTTTCGCCTTGTTTTACATATACATTGGCAAATGGCAATGCTTCTCCTGTTTCTAATTCAAATACTTTTCCTTTTATTTCTCCCGAAGTGTTTTGAGCAAAAACTGTAATTCCTACTGTAAGGAATAGCCCTAATATTATGTTCTTAATTGTTCTCATATCTGTTTTTTTATTAAATAATTTTGTTTTCTAAACGCGTTCATTTAAATAGATACCGAAAGGTTTAAGATTCCATAAAAAGATTAAGTTTTTTTCAATTTTATTCTATTGTCAGAGAAAAAGCCTTTATAAGTCAACGAAAATTCGAACCCTCCTTTTGCTCTGGTAGCAGATGCCAATTTGGAAACATTAGTATCGTAACTAAACCCAAACCTAAAATGCTTATAATCAACTGCCATTAAAAATATAAAAGCATCGTTGAAACGATAATAAACACCAAAATCGACATAGGTTTCATTGGCAAAAGTTGTATGACTCGAAGATTCCTTCATTACGTTACGATAGATTGCTCCAGCTATTATCTCTTGATGTTTTCCTTGTCTAGCATACAAAAACTTAGGTATAATTCTCTTCATGGTTAAAGAACTCCCAATCGGTGTTTCAAAAGTAGCATGTACGACTAATTTAGAAGGCAATCTATCGTTCGAAAACAAGGTATGCATTGGCTTATTGATGTGATAATAAGCTATTCCTCCTGTAAAAATTTTGTCTTCCGTCACTCTATTTTCCAATAAAACTCCTCCCGAAACATCGATGTATGATTTGCTAGAATTAGTAAATTTCTCTCTCGTCGGCAACGTTTCGTCGTAAGCACTGTTAGCAAACTGGTTATCCCAAGACAATTTATCTACCGTTACACTATTCTGCCCATAACTTCCCTGCAATCCCAAAGACATTTTAGTATGTCGATCCACTTCTTGAATTGCAGAAAGAGACAACCCAAACTGATTTTTAGACCACTTAGATGTACCTGCTTTGTCTTGCGAAAAACTCACCCCTACTCCAATGTCACTTATTCCTTTTTTATAAGCTTTTTGTTTCAAAACATTCATATCGTAAGCCACCGAAAAAGTAGAGTATGGAATCCCAATACTCCCCCATTGATTTTTATAATTATTAGCCAACCTAAAATCCCTTTGCAACATTCCTGCGTAAGCTGGATTAATAGACAATACATTTACATCAAACTGCGAAAAATGTATATCCTGACTCCAGCCTTGAAAGCTAAAAATAATTATTGCTATATATAGTATTCCTTTTTTCATATTCTTATTCTTTTGGGCGTTACCTAAAGGTCGGGCTATCCACTATATCTTTTTTGCAAAAACAAAAAAGGATGCCGTTTCTATCCCTAACGCGTATTCTTGTACAGGTAAAATGTATTCAGTACAATGTCCTTTCTATTTAAAACGATTAAACAAACATATCTAATCTTCGTATATCACCA
>LBBO01000215.1_pt12 | contig 11722 bp, 13 predicted proteins | sample 329191 | NCBI WGS metagenome assembly LBBO01 (sample SAMN03174413, study PRJNA266758) | hydrothermal vent metagenome | biome: marine hydrothermal vent; feature: marine hydrothermal vent chimney; material: microbial mat material; isolation source: microbial mat from marine hydrothermal vent chimney...
AAGTATAAACAATAGCATTGCCGATTTTTCTTTTGCTAACGCTCTGCCTTTTGTCCCTACAGAGGTTGTGTTTGAGAACCAAAGCCAAAACACGTCAGAATACCAATGGTTGGTAAACGGAACAACGATAGACAATACCGAAAACTTGACTTACTTGTTCCAACAATCGGGAAGTTATGAAATTACACTTATAGCCAGCCAACAAAATGGAGTGTGTGCAGATACAACAACCAAAACGATAACGCTTAATAGCGAAAACTACTTTTACGTTCCTACGACTTTTAATGGCGAAATTATTTTGTTTTCTAACGGTTACCAATCTGTTTCTTTTAGTTTGGTTAATGCATTGGGACAACAGGTTTTTAGTAAAGTGGTGACGATAAACAATTCTGAACAATTAATTCTAGCTAATTTGAAAATAGCAAAAGGTGTTTATTTTTATCAAGCAGAAGCGGTGAAGGATAATGGTGAAATAGTTGTTTTTGGTGGGAAGATTTTGTTTTAATTTCTGAGCGTCCAAACTTTTGTTATTTGGAACTTTGAATAATCAATCCCCCGAACACCACTCAATTCGAAATCAGAAACCTAAAACAAGATTGAAAACAAGAAAAAATCAACTTTAAAAACATACTCTTGAGAAAGAGAAAATCATTAACAAAATTACGAATCAGATAAATTCTATCGAGGAAAAAAATCAAAGAAAAACATTACTGCTGCTTGCCTTGGGTCAACTCCCCTAGCTGAGCCAACAATAGAACCGCTTTTTCTTATTCCTCCGTTTGTTTCTACTTTTCCAACAATACTTCCAGAAATTCGTACAGCTCCATTACTTTCAACTTTTCCAACAATAGACCCTCTTTTACGAATACTTCCATCACTTTCTATTTTTCCTGCAATGCTTCCGTGAACACGAATGCCACCGTTCTCTTCAAACTTACCAACAATAGAGCCTCTAATCCTTATGTCACCATTGGATTCAATTTTCCCAAACGTAGATCCTTTTTCTATCAACCTTTGGGCAGAAAAAGATTGGTATGTAAAAAGAGAGAAGAAAATTAAAAGCGTCGATAATACTTTTTTCATAATTAATTGTTTTATTCTGATTTCTCAGGAAAGAAAAACCTTAAGTCTAAAGTAATGTAGTTACCGTTCAAAAAAGTTTGTAATTGAGTCGTTTTATTTCCATCATAAATATATGAAAAAGATGAAAAAGCTATGGGAGAAAAAGGACGATTGAATGAACCTCCAATGTAGAAGGTTCCTTTTTCTAAAGTACGGTATTCAAAACCGAGATTAGCCAACAAAGAAAAGTTAGGCCAACGTTGACGAGTTGTCAAATTATTCAAAAAAAAGTTTTTTCCTGTTGTAAAAATACTAGAAGGATACATGTCTATACCTATTCCAGCTGTAGTATTCATAAATATTTGTTCTGAAAGCTGAATATACACAAGTCCTTGAATTGGAATTTGATAACCAACAAAGCTAAATTCAGTATAATCTTCTCGATTATTAGTTAAACCTTTTGCCGTTACACCATAATTTCGTTTTACCGAATTGATTCCAACCTCCAAAGCAAACGACTTAGAGAAACGTTGCCTTATCATCATACCAAAACTAAATCCTAGTTTTGGGTTAACGTTTATTTCTACAATAGAATCCGAGATGGAGAAAGGACCAGCATTAAAATAATCAACAGGGATAATCGGCTTTACCTGAATCCCAAAAGTAGTTCCCTTTTTTTGACTGAAAAGAGAAAATGAAATGAAAGTAAATATGATTATTGTTAAATAACGCATTTGTTTGTCTTTGTACAAAGGTAAGATTAAAAATTTATCAGCTTCATTACATTTAATTTACTCCGTCCTTTTTTTTAATATACATTATATTAAAAGCTTTAAGCAATAAAGTATTACTTCATTAAAAACAGATAAACATTAAAAACATTGTCTTGTGTATAATAGTTTTTTATTGAATACAAGAGCGTCTTAATAATTGGTAATTTTGTAGGTTAGAACAATTACTATCATGAATATATTTTTAAAGTCCACATTAATGGTGGCTGTTTTGTTGCTCGGAGCTTGTAAGAATAAAAAAGATGGAGAACAAAAAGAAGTAGTCGAAACCAAAGTAGTCGAAAAAATAATAGAACCAGTAATTGTATATGGATTTAATGCCAACGATTATAATATAGATACTTCTTTGGTTAAAAAAGACCAAGGGTTAACACATATTTTACCCAAATATGGAATTTCTTCTGCTCAGATATTCAATATTGCTGAAAATTTTGACTCTGTTTTTGATGTTCGAAAAATAAAACCAAAACACCTTTGTACAGCCTTTATATCAAAAGATTCAACAAAAAAACTCTTGAAATTTATTTATCAAAAAGATGCCATAAACTTTGTCGTTTTTGACTTTAAAGATTCAATAAACGTTTATTTAGGTAAAAAAAATGTTGTGATTAAAGAACTAGAAGCAGGAGGAATTGTAACTTCCAGTTTGTGGAATGCTTTTGTAGACCAAGGATTATCCCCCGCTTTGGTTGTTGAAGTTACAAAGCTGTATGCTTGGAGTATTGATTTTTTCGGAATTCAAAAAGGAGATTATTTTAAAGTTATCTATCAAGCAAAATTTGTAGATGATGAATTTGTTGGAATTGGGAGAGTTAAGACTGTACTGTTCAATCACATGGATAAAAGTAGGTATTTCTTTTCTTATAAAAACGATACAATACCAGCTTCCTATTTTGGTGAGAATGGAGAAAGTATGAAAAGAGCGTTGCTATCTGCACCTTTACAATTTACACGTATTTCTTCAAAGTTTTCTAACAGAAGGTTTCATCCTGTTCTTAAATATTATAGACCGCATCACGGAGTTGATTATGCTGCTCCAATTGGTACAGAAGTTGTAACGACAGGTTCTGGTAAAGTTATTTTTGCTGGTTGGGCTGGAGGAGCAGGTCGATTGGTGAAAATAAAACATTCAAAAGGCGATATTGTAACCAAGTATATGCACCTAAGCAAATTTGCTAAAGGAATAAAGAAAGGCGTTCACGTTATGCAGGGACAAAAAATTGGAGAAGTTGGAAGTACAGGACATTCTACAGGTCCTCATTTAGATTATCGGATTTTTATGAATGGAAAAGCTGTTGACCCTTTGAGTATCGATATTCCCTCAGTAGAACCGCTAAAAGATAGTGCCTTGATACTGTACAAAGAATTTATTACTCCGATAAAAAATCAATTAGATGCTATTCAAATCGACACTACATCAGTTCAGTAAATTCAAAATAGTATTATTTAGTCTAGTATTATTTAGTCTGAATTCTTTTGCGCAGACAGATGAATTAGATAAATATATACCTCGAGAAAACACAAGTCTTTTAACCAACCCTCCAATTACTTTAAAGGTTCAGTTACACCTTGTTTATCGTTATGAAAACGATGCACAAAATTATAATTTAGATAGTATAAAATTAATTAGAGATCAGTTTGGTTGGGTAAACCGATTTTACAAAGAAATGCATCCTTGTACATTAGAATCTCAAGATAAAGAAAAACATTTTATACCAGACAGTAGAATCCAATTCCGATTAGACACGGTGATTAAAATTGTCGATTCGGTGTTATGGGACAGAAGATATTACGCTTTATATTACAGACCAATTCCTATTGATTCAATCGAATTGAATAAAATATATTTGAATACAAGGTATTTTTCACGTTTTAAAAAAGTAGATAGCATAAGCATAAATAAAGTCAATTATAGTATTACAAATCGCAATAAAATTAACACTGTTTCGGTCTTAGAATTATCAACCAATGTTGAATCAGATTCTATGATAAAAGAACTGTATTACTATAGTAAAAGAGAACTAAACTGTGATCGATACATTTGGGAAAAATATGCTAACAGCGATCAAAATTCAATTCATGTTTTTTATACAGGGAGCAGTCTCAATGGTGTTACTTTTGGATGTGGTCCAAAACCATATTTTTTGAATGTAACCAACCTCATAAACGGAGGTGGCTGGGGAAACGCACAACTCTTAGCGCATGAACTGGGACATACAATAGGACTTGCGCATACAAACTATCCACAATTCGATGATTTACCGAAAAAAGATAAATTTGGGTTTATACCTTGTAACAATACAACGGTAAGTAATAATATAATGGGATACAACCAGTGTCGAAATTATTTATCGCCTAAACAAGCGGGTCACGTTCATCAGTTATATTCTACTAAACCAGACCGAATAAGATTAACTACAGCAAATGAATATAAAGCAGAAAATACGTTTGACATTTGGTACGATACTGTTTGGGATAAAGCAATGATTGTAACGGGAGATATTATAGTCAGAAAAAGACAAACTTTAACGCTAAATAATGACGTGCATCTTTCTGAAAATAGTCGGATTTATCTAGAGAAAAAAGCAAAATTAATTGTGAATGGAGCTACAGTCACAAATCACTTTGGAACAAAATGGAAGGGGCTTGTAATTTGTAAATCGGCACATAAACCTTCTAAAAAACCGAGATGGAAAAGAAACCTAGCTAAGGTAATATTGCAAAACGATGGTAAAATGGAAGAAGTTTTTTCTAACTAATTCTTGTCAGAAAAAAGATAGAAAACCGCTTCACCAGCAGATAAAAGACTAAAAATTTAGTTGTTGATTCTAAGCTAGTAATAAGTTTGTTAGATTCTTACAAAAACAAATGTAACAAACTGAATACCTGCCTGTTATTAGCAATTGACGACTCGTAATTCATAATTAAATGAAGTGTTGTTAATTAGAATTAGATAAAAAAGAAACGATATTACATTTTTTTCCTTATTTTTGAGTCTAAACTAAAACGATTATGAAACTTAAAACAATATTAACGCTTGTTATTTTCGCCGCATTTTTTATTACATCTTGTGGAACGAATGCTACTGAATCTGATTTAAAGAAAGCTGATGAATCGGCAAAAGAATTGGAAAGTATTGATTACGACAATGTGAAAATGCCTGATGCAGGAGAAGATACTGCTACAGAAACAGAAGAAGAATTTGACGCTGATTCAATGTTAGATTAATCTGAATCATTACTATTTGTGTTTTGAGTATAAGTAAAAAAGAAACGATTTAGCTGGCTTATTTTAATTTAAAATTGATGACAGTCTAATGTTTCAAGAAAGACATTATGATGCTTGAAACATTAAGAATGACAGCGTTAGGGATAGTAGCGTTAGCTTTTTGTTTTTTAAAACTGAGTTAATCTTAGCTGAAAAAGAGCGATTTTATGAGCTCCTTTTTTAGGTTAGATTAGCGTTTTTTAAAATAAAAACTAGAAGCGGATAGCCCGTTTAAACGCCCAAACAAATATTAGATTAGTACTTCTGAGTAGTAACTACGAACATACTTTTAAGTTTTTATACGAATGAAAGATTTTACAACCTATAAGAAAAGGCAGCCTTTTGTCATTGAAGATGTAAAGGAATGGCCGATATACAAAGTTAGTCAAGATAAAGAAAGTTACCTTAATGAAATAATTGCGAAGACCAAACAAGAGACGTTAGAGCGATTGAAAGGTGATAATAAATTATTGGATGAAGTAAAAAAGATTCGGTATCAAGAAATTATTCGTCTAACAAAAAACCCTTGGCAATCGGATAGTCCGAGTGAACTTCAGTTTTGGAAAAAGAAGAAAAAAGAAATTATAGCGACTTCAGCTATTGAAGACGAAAATGAACGCTCCAAAGAAGTTGAAAAGCACTTAGATGAAATAATGAGTCTTTATGCAAATGAAATTGTAGCAAATTTTGATCCTTCAAAATTCAAATTGGCTATTAAAATTTTGCCTTTTGTGTTTTCTCGTTTGCTAAATGCGTTTCCGGGTAAACTTTATCGTATATTTACCCCTGCTCAATCGTTCCACGAGAAACTACAATTGAATGGAGAAATAGAGCAAATAAGGACATTGGCTACACAAGGAACATTGGTTTTTGTGCCAACTCACTTTAGTAATTTAGATTCTCCTGCTGTTGGGATTGCTATGACAGGAATAGGAATACCAGCATTGACTTACGGAGCTGGAATCAATCTTTTTACCATAAAATTATTGTCAAACATGATGAATAATTTAGGTTCTTATAAGGTCGATAGAAGAAGAAGAAATGCAGTCTATTTGGATTTACTCAAAAACTACTCTACCGTTGGATTAACCAGGGGTGTGCACAGTTTATTTTTTCCTGGAGGAACCAGATCTAGGTCTGGAGCCATTGAAGACAGTTTAAAGTTAGGACTGCTGGGTACAGTTGTAGAAGCACAACAAATAAATTTGAGTAACAAATCTGACAAAAAAATATTTGTCGTTCCAGTGGTTTTGAATTATCACTTTGTAATGGAAGCTTCAAAACTAATTACAGACCATTTAAAAGCTTCGGGGAAAGAACAATATTTGAATAAAGATGAATTCAAAAACTCTTTTAAGACCATAAAATTTATTTATAAGTTTTTTACTGCCGCTCCAAAAATGGTTGTTTCTTTTGGGAATCCGATGGATGTGCTGGGAAACAAAGTCAATGAAAAAGGAGAGAGTATAAATAACTTAGGGCAAAAAGTAAACGTAGAAGATTACTTTATAACCGAAGGGAAATTAAACAATAACAAACAGCGAAATAGAGTTTATACAGAGCGTTTGGCAAATCGAATAGTAACTGCTTTTAAAGAAAACAACATTGTATTTACCAGTCACGTAATTGCTTTTGTAGCTTTTGAAATTATACAAAAAAGGTATAAGCAATTGAACATTTACGAATTGATGCGATTGCCTAAAGAAGAATTGGAAATTGATACAGAAGAGGTTGAAAAAGGAGTTGAAAAAATGAAAACTGCTTTATTGAAATTGAAAAGTAAAAACAAGCTAAAACTGTCAAACGAGATTTACGAAAACCCCCATTTTATTGTTAACAATGGATTGAAGTTTTTGGGAAGTTATCATCCTCAACCAATATTAAAAAAACAAAGAAAAACACCATTATTATTACCGATTTGAAACTATTATATTTTTATCACAATAGAACAGAAGGATATGATTTAGCCTCAAAAATTGACTTTTAAAAAGACCTAAAAAAATGAAAACAATAGGAGTAATAGGAGCAGGAAGTTTTGGAACTGCAATCGCAAATTTACTAGCTGAGAATAATAATGTGATTTTGTTTGCTCGAAATCCAACTGTGGTAGAAAATATAAATGTCAAAAAAAGACATAAAAAACAAGAAATAAGCCCAAGGATAAAAGCAACTAGTGACCCCGAATATATAACAAGTAACTGTGAGTTAATTTTTCCAATTGTTCCCTCTAGTAACTTCAAAAACATGTTGCAGGATTTTAAAAATTTATTGACTCCTCGTCATATTCTAATACACGGCACCAAGGGTTTACATGTAAAAAAAGAACTGACTAAAAACTTAGAATTAACAGTTCGAGACGTATCTACAATGTCTAGTTTGATACTACAAGAAACAAGCGTCGTGAGAGTTGGTTGTTTAGCTGGACCAAACCTAGCAACAGAAATAGCTCAAAAACAAATCGCAGCAGCTGTAGTTGCTAGCCGATATGATGAAGTAATAGAGTTAGGTAAAAAAGCCCTTTCGAGCAGTCGATTTAAAGTTTATGAAAGTAACGAAATTATAGGAATAGAATTAGCTGGAATTTTAAAAAACTATGTTGCAATAGCAGCAGGAATGACATCTGGATTAGGTTATGGAGACAATGCTCGTTCGTTTTTAGTCACAAGAGGAATGACCGAAATGATTTACATTGCAAAGTCTTTTGGATTTACCCCCGAACCATTTTTAGGAATAGCAGGAATAGGAGATTTAATGGCAACTTGCAACAGTAAATTAAGTCGGAATTTTAGAGTCGGATATTTTTTGAGTCAAGGAAAAAAACTAGACGAAATAATAGAAGAAATAGGAGAAGTTGCCGAGGGTGTAAAAACACTACAACTTATCAAAGCTTTGAGCTCTTACGGTTTTAAAGCTCCTATAGCAAATGTATTGTACCGTGTTATATTTGAAGGTTTAGAAATAGAAAAAGCAGTTAATTCTTTAATGACTTTTACAGACGAAGCTGATGTAGATTTCCTAAACAGCTAACCGTACATGAATAGCAAGATTAAATACGATGTCTGTATTATTGGTAGTGGAGCTGGGGCTGGACCTATTGCTTATGAACTAAGTAAAGCAGGTTTTAAAGTTGTAATATTGGAAAAAGGGCCTTGGTTCAAAACAAGTGATTTTTCAAAAGACGAAATCGTAGCAACCAGAAGAAGTGTCTATACTCCAAATACAAAAGATGAATTTCATGTCTTAGAAAGTGGAAATAAAGAAAAAGGATGGAAATCTAAATCTACCTACGTTTCTGGAATTGATTTTTGGAATGGAAATATGGTTGGCGGATCATCGAATCTTATGAGCGCCTATTTTCATAGAATGAAGCCCCAGGATTTTAAACTAAAAACAATTTATGGAGAAATAAAAGGAGGAAATGTAGCAGATTGGCCAATTTCATATCAAGAATTAGAACCTTATTATAGTAAAGTAGAAAAAATCATCGGTGTTTCAGGAAATGTTGTAGAACACAAGCATTTAGAACCTCGTTCTACTCCGAATTTCCCTTATTCCCCATTGGCAGAAAACATTGTTTCTTCTTGGATTGACAAAGCTGCTAACTCACTCAATATAGAAACATTCCCAACTCCAAGAGGAATATTATCAAGCAACAAAGACCAAAGAAAAGGCTGTTTTTATTCTAATTATTGTGGAAGTTATGGTTGTAATTCCGATGCAAAAGGAAGTTCCAGAGCTGCATTGTTGGACGATGCCGTAAAAACAGGAAACTGCACTATTCTACCCAATTCCAAGGTATTTTCATTAGATGAAACGAATCATAAAGTAGAAAAAGTTTATTATTACGATAAAAACGGAAACAAAAACACAATAGAAGCAAAAATCACCGTAGTTGCTGCTCAGGCTATCGAAACAGCTCGTCTTTTGTTAATGAGTAAAAGTTCAAATTTTCCGAAAGGACTTTCTAACAACTCAGGGCAAGTTGGAAAAAACTTGATTTTCTCGGCAGGAGGAACTGGATCTGGATTATTTAATTTTGATAAACTATCGAAACAAGAAATAACCGAATTCACAACACCTGGTCTGTGGGTAAATAGAGCAATACAACAATGGTACGAAATAGAAGATTCAAAATTTGACAAAAAACTAAAAGGAGGAACAGTTGATTTTGTCTTTGAACACGCCAACGGAATTACAAAAGCTTTTAACCAAAAATACGATAACAGAGGCGGTTTAATTTACGGAAGCGAATTAAAAAAGACTTTAAAAAACACTTTACAACCCGTAAAAATTAAAATTTGAAGTTTTTGTAGATTGGACACCAACCGACGATTGTTTTGTAAGTTTAGACGACAAGCATAAAGATAAATGGGGCGACCCTGTAGCAAAAGTTAGACTAGGTTTTCTTCAACACGATTTAGAAGTAGGCAATTATTTAGCAACTAAAACAGAAGCTATTTTCAAGAAAATGGGAGCAACTGAAATAAGGAGTAACGTCACCGGAAACCCTCCAGCAAATTTGCAAGCAGGAGGATGTCGATTTGGAAACAATCCAAAAACGTCGGTATTGGACAAAAACTGTAAATCGCACGAAGTAGAAAACCTATATATAACCGACGGTAGTTTTATGCCGACAGGAGGTAGTACAACTTTTACCTTCACCATTTATGCCAATTCATTTCGGGTCGCTGATATTATAAAAAAAGAGTTGAGTAGTTAGGATTCATTAGATAATTAGCCTCTTTTGCTTTCCGATTGACTATAAAAGCTTACTTTTGTAATTATTTACTCAAACCAAAAAGCTAATCGATTTGAGTATATTAGCTGATTTAAGCTAGAATAGTAAAACAAATATTAGAACAAACATCATAATAATTAGGACGTTTAAACGGGCTGTTCGCTAATAGTTTTTGTTATTAAAAAAGATAAACTAAGCCAAAAAGGAGCTCATAAAATCGCTCTTTTTAGCCAAGTCTATCTAATTTTAAAAACCAAAAAGCTAACGCTACCATCCCTAACGCAAATAAAAACGACTCTCGAGTAGAAATTTAAAACATACAAGATGAACAACAACGACGTATTAAGAAAAATAAGATACACCTTTGATTATAACGATAGCAAGATGGTATCAATTTTTAAACTAGCAGAAGTAGAAGTAGAGAGAGCTCAAATCACAAAATGGTTAAAGAGAGACGAGGACGAAGATTTTGAAGGTATTTACGACAAACAATTAGCTGTTTTTTTAAATGGATTTATCAACCTAAGAAGAGGAAAAAAAGACGGAGAGCAACCTCGCCCCGAAAAAACACTAAACAATAATCTTATTTTAAAAAACTTAAAATAGCATTAGACTTAAAAGACACAGATGTTTTAGACTTATTAAACGCTGTCGATTTTAGATTAGGAAAGTCAGAATTAAGTGCGTTTTTCAGAAAACCAGATCACAAACATTTTAGATTGTGTAAAGATCAAGTAATCCGTAACTTTTTGCACGGAATGCAAATTAAATTTAAAAAATAGACTTAGCTTTAGTCCTTCACGCTTATTAATTACTATTAAACCAAAAGAAAATAATTATGAAAACATTAATAAAATCAATAATCATATTCTCTACCCTGTTTTTTTCTCAAAATTATTACAGCCAATTAAACCTAGAAGACTTTGTAGGAAAAAAATATAAAAAACTATTGAAAGCAGCCAACAAAGACTCCTCTTTTGTCAACTGTCGTTTGCTTACCTCCAACCCCAATAAAGTAACAGGGGTAGAATTGTTTTTTAAAAATGATATACACTACTCTGTTAACTTTACAAAATCTAAACTAAACGATAGCTACGATTGTGAGTCTGGAGCCGTTAAACGTATGGAAATTTATGTTATTCACCATTACAAAGGAGAAGTTTACCAAAATGGATATTGCAACTGTTCTGACTCTGAAAAAGCTAGAATAATAAATCCTCTAATCAAAAAAGTAGAACTTGAGCAAAACTAAAAAACCAACAAAAGAAGTTGGAGACAAAGGAGAAGAAATTGCTGTTTCTTTTTTGAAAAGCAAAGGCTATAAAATTCTTAATCGAAATTGGAGGTCAGGAAAACTTGAAATAGATATTGTAGCACAAACAAAAGATTTAATTGTCTTTGTCGAGGTGAAAACTCGCGCTAGAAAAGACTTCGATTTACCTTCCGAATTATTTACCCTTGGACAACAAAAAAGAATTGTAAGCGCATCACACGATTATATAATAAGTAACGACATCGATTTAGAAGCTCGCTTTGATTTAATTATTATAATACTCGACAATCCTAACAGTGAACAGATAAATCATATTGAAGAAGCTTTTTATCCAACTCTGTAATACTAGTTATAACTTTAAATTACCGTATTAAAATCATTTTTTGTTCTTCTGTTTTCAAAATAAAACTTCATCATAGCTATAGCTATTTTTCTTTTTCACATAAGGAAAAATAAAACCTTTTAATTTCCGGTGATTTCAACTCAGAACTAATTAAAACTGACAAACAAAAAAAACCACTGTAAATATTTTACAGTGGTTTTTTGTTTACGTTAGAACCTATGTTCTAATTTATTTATCTACTTTCTAAA
>LBBO01000209.1_pt21 | contig 11707 bp, 12 predicted proteins | sample 329191 | NCBI WGS metagenome assembly LBBO01 (sample SAMN03174413, study PRJNA266758) | hydrothermal vent metagenome | biome: marine hydrothermal vent; feature: marine hydrothermal vent chimney; material: microbial mat material; isolation source: microbial mat from marine hydrothermal vent chimney...
ATACTGTTTACATTCCCGAAAGTAGAATAGAAGATTACCGATACATGACTACCGGACAGTATGGAGGGATTGGTTCTCTTATTCAAAAACAAGGAGAGCACATTATTATCTCAGAACCTTATGAAGGTTTTCCTGCTCAGAAAAATGGATTAAAAGCAGGGGATGTTTTATTAGAAGTTGATGGTAAATCAGTAAAAGGTAAGTCTGTAAGAGACATGAGTACAATCCTAAAAGGAGGTGCAGGAACAGAATTAACTGTAAAGTTTAAAAGGGGGGAAGAGGTAAACGAAATAACATTTGAAAGAGAAGAAGTAAAGGTGGCTGAAGTTCCTTATTTTGGGATGATAGACAAGGAAATAGGTTATGTTAAATTAACTTCCTTTACCAATACGGCAAGTCAAAATGTTGGGAAGGCACTTCGAAAACTAAAGGATAGTTTGGGAATGAAAAAGGTTATTTTTGATTTAAGAGATAACGGAGGAGGATTGTTGCATGAGGCTGTTAATATTGTTAATTTCTGGACTTCAAAAGGACAAATTGTAGTAGAAACAAAAGGAAGGATAGAAACAATGAATAGAGAATATAAGACTAAGAACAAGCCCTTTGATTTAGAGATGCCAGTTGTTGTTTTAATAAACGGTCACTCAGCTTCTGCAAGCGAAATTGTATCAGGAAGCATACAAGATTTGGATCGAGGTGTTGTAATAGGAGAAAGAAGTTATGGAAAGGGACTTGTGCAACAAACAAAGGATATTAATTTTGGAAGTAAAGTAAAAGTTACCATAGCTAAATATTACACGCCTAGTGGTAGGTGTATTCAGAAGTTGGATTATGCCAATAGAGATGGAAAAGGAGTTGTACACGAAGTTTCAGATAGCTTAATTCATATCTTTAAAACAAAAAAAGGGAGAATAGTAAAAGACGGTAGAGGTGTAGATCCCGATGTGGAGGTTGATTTAGGTACTTATAGTAAATTGACAGCAGTCTTAATGATAGAAAATTATATATTTAATTATGCAACGGAGTACGAAAGACTAAACCCTTCAATTTCGAATAGTAAAGAGTTTAAATTGACAGATGAAGAGTATAACGCATTTGTAAAAAGTATAAAAAGCGAAGATAAAATTAGTTATACTACAGATTCACAAGAATTATTGGAGCGATTGAAAGAAATAGCGAAAGAAGAAAAATATTTAAAAGATTCTGAAAAGGAATTTGGTGCATTACTAACCAAATTAACGCCAAGTCTTGATTCTGATTTGTTGAGGTATAAAGAAGAAATCGTTCAGCTGTTAGAAAATGAAATTGTATCTAGATATTATTATCAAAAAGGACGTGTAGAAGCAGCCTTAAAATATGATGATTATATTGAAGAAGCAGTTAAAGTACTTAACGACGAGAATCTTTACAAAGAGATATTATCGGTTCATAAATAATTCGGGAAAAATATTACATGGGTTCTATTCAATATTTCGATTTGTTTTTTCAGCGTTTTATAAAAAAATACAAGCTTCATTTTTATGAATACAATACCGTCTTTTTTTGTGTGATTCTGGGCATAGGTCTATCAACTAGTGAAGCTTTAATGAGTGTAGGGACAATCGGGTTGGTTATCAATTGGTTGGTCGAAAGGCGTTTTTTAAAGAAGTGGGAGCTTGTAAAATCAAGGGCGTATATTCCATTATTACTGATTAGTTCCTTTCTAGTATTACTCGTTTGGCTAATAAATTCATCAAACTTTGAGTATGCAATACATGATTTAAAAATTAAATTACCACTTTTATTTTTGCCGTTAGTTATTGGAACGATAGAAATTAAAAAGAAAAGCACAAATTTGATTTTTTTCTTTTTGTTGTTGCGGTAACATTTAGCACGCTCGTTAGTTATTTAGTTTTTTTAGGTATTGTACCAATTGAGAAAAGTTTAGATGACATTCGAAATATCTCCATCTTTATTTCACATATTCGCTTGAGCTTGCTAATCTGTATGTCAATAGTTTTACTTGTCTTTTATGCGGTTAAAACAAAAAAGGTTTTATTTAAAATAGGCGCTTTATTTCTAAGCGTTTGGTTTCTTTATTTTCTTACTGTTTTACAAGCCGTAACAGGAATCGTTATTTTACTGGTTTTGATAATTGTAGTCGTCGTTAAATTTATTATTAGAAGGACTAACTTATTACTAAAATTATTAATTATAACCTCAGTTATTTCCTTTGGGTTTTATGTTTATTGGAGTGTCAATCGTATTTATGAAAACAATTTTATAGCACAACCAGTCGATGTTTTTGCATTGGACGAAAAAACAGAAGGAGGTGAAATTTACCAACACAAGTTAGAGGAAGACTGGGTAGAGAACGGAAATAGAGTTTGGCATTACATCGCTCCAATAGAGTTAGACGAAGCGTGGAGCAATAGAAGCTTAATGAAGTTGGACTCCTTAGATTTAAAAGGTCAGCCACTTTGGGGGACTTTATATCGTTTTTTAGCATCTAAAGGGTTGAGAAAAGATAAGAATGGAGTAGAGAGCTTAACCAATTTAGAAATAAAAGAGGTAGAAAGCGGTAAAACAAACTGTTGTGAAAACTTGTCTGGTCTAAATTTAAGAATAAAAAAAACGCTGTTTGAATTTATAGCATATAGAAAAGGACAAGATCCCAACGGACATTCAATTATACAGCGAATAGTCTATTTAAAAACAAGCGTTAAAATAATTAAAAACAATTTACTATTTGGTGTAGGTCTTGGAGATGTTAATGATGAATTTATGCAAAAATATGAAGAAGAAAATTCTTTACTTAGAGGAAGTAATCGAAAAAGAGTACACAATCAATTTTTAAGTATATTGGTAGCCATAGGTGTTTTTGGGTTTATATTTTGGATTTTTGCATTATTGTTTCCTTTTTTTACTTAGAAAACAAACACCCTCTTTATATCTATTTTCTAATTATAATCTTAATTAGCTTTCTTACTGATAACACCTTAGAAAGACAAGCAGGAGTTATGTTTTTTAGTTTTTTCAATAGTTTAATTCTTTTTCAATTACCAAAAAGAAAAGCCTAGCATTTTTCACCTTTAATTTTTAAGATTTGGTAATTAGCTGATTTATTGTAAATTGCAATAGAAATAAAACCATTATGATAAAATACTACGCACTTCTAATTCTCATTAGTTCCACTTTTTTTGCTAAAGCCCAATTAACATGGAGCGACGATGTAGCAGAAGTCTTTTATCAGAATTGTACCTACTGTCACAATCCATCGGGAATCGCACCCTTTAGTTTAGTTAACTATCAAGACGCTTACGACTTTAGGTTATCCATTTCTCCAGCAGTAGCCAATGGAATTATGCCGCCTTGGACAGCAGATTCTAGCTACCAAAGATATTCACACGAAAGAATATTAACAGCTACCGAAAAATCAACAATTTTAGATTGGATAGCACAAGGCGCGCCAGAAGGAAACGCTTCAAATACTCCACCGCCTCCAGTTTATAACAACGAAGGTTTCTTAACCCAAACACCAGATTTGGAACTGCAACTGCCAACCTATACAAGTTCAGCAACATCTACTCACGACGATTACGTTTGCTTTTCTGTTCCAACAGGTTTATTGACAAATAAGAAAATTAGAGCCTTCGAAATCATACCAGGAAACACAAGTATTGTCCATCACGCCTTAGTTTACGTCGATAAAAGCGGAACCTATCCTACCGATACCACAAATGGAGATTGCAATGGACCTACTGACCAAAACACGACAGATTTATTGGGAGGTTACACACCAGGTGCTTTGCCAACCGTTTTTCCAGGGCAAGGAAATATAAATTTTGGATACACCTTAGAGCCAGGGGCAAATATAGTTTTGGCTATGCATTATCCTGAAGGCTCAGCAGGATTAAAGGACAGTACTAAAATTCGGTTTTTCTTTTATGACGACGCAGCAAGCATTCGAGAAGTGAAAAGTGTACCAGTTTTGCAAGATTGGAATTTTACAATACCTGCCAACACCATATCGTCAGTTAGCGACACTTTTGATTTGCCTATCGACGTGTCTTTGTTGAGTGTTTTTCCGCACATGCACTTACTCGGAAATTCAATAGAGTCCTACGCCACCACGTCATCAAACGATACAATACCTTTAGTCCGAATCAATCATTGGGATTTTGATTGGCAAGAGTTTTTGTTTTTTGAATACATCAAAAAAATACCAGCAAATTCTACCCTTTACGGAAATGCGACTTATGACAATACAACCAACAATCATCACAATCCAAACAGTCCTCCAACCGATGTTAGTGCAGGGTTGAATACCTCTGACGAAATGTTTCTAATTTATTTTCACTATGCATTTTACCAATCAGGGGACGAAAACTTAAATTTAGACAGCCTTACTCAAGAATTTTATTCTGTTCAGGTAGAAGAGTATAATAAAGAATCCGAAATAAAAGTTTATCCCAATCCATCTGCAGGAAGAACCACCATCGAATTTTCGGCAAACAAAACCATGATAGCAAGCGTTTTTATTTATGACATTACAGGCAAGCTGGTAACCAAACTACTAGACAAAGAACAAGTAAATAAAGGAATTACATCATTAATTTGGAATGGGAACGATAGCCGAGGGAAAGTAAGTCCAGCAGGAATATATTTTTATTCAATACTCAAAGGTGGAGCGTACTTCTCAGGAAAAATATTAAAGACACAAGCGAATTAAAATTTAGAAGAAGAATGATTTGGGCGTTTAAACGGGCTATCTGCTTCTAGTTTTTGATTTTTAAAAAAGATGGACTAAGCCAAAAAAGGACTTGTCAGTACAAAAGCTTGTATTATAAAACGAGAATTAGCCTTCAAACACTATTATTATTATTATTATTATTATTATTATGGGGTTAGAGTATTTTTTTTAGTTAAACCCTAAATAGACGAGTAATCCCTAACGCATCTGAATATGGTTTTCTTTTCACTAATAGTTCTGTTTTTTTTGTCGTTGTGAGTTAGTTTTGTTCAGGCTTAGTAAAGCTAAACACTTCTTCTACTCTTCCTTGAAGAAGGGGAAGTTGATTATTTCTATGAACAGAAACAGAGTTAATAAAAAATGTGTAGTAAAATTGAAAAGAACGCACTAGATTCTCTTCTTCCAAGAGGGAAATATCTTCAAACCAAATAGCTTTTCGGTTTTTGATTGTTTTTTTGAGAATAAAATGGATCATTTATAACTACTATTTCCCGAAAAAACATTAAAACCAATTCATCTGGTTGAAGCGGATGACAAGGGCTTGAGTTTTTTTTACGATAATTTCAAGCTAGAGATAATCTTATAGTCTTTTATCTTAAAGCGAAGCGGTCTTTCGTCTTTTTTCAGTCAAGAATGATTCAAATTTGAAAGAAGTATTTTTCACATTATATGTTAAATTCTCAATAATGTAACTTTTGTTCTTTAGTGTAGTTATAAAATATGTATTTTTGTAATAATTAAAATTTAATAAATAAAATAAAGATATGTACCCACCAGAATTAGTCGCTCCAATGAAAGAGGAGTTAATCAACTCAGGATATACCGATGTAACAACGGTAGAAGAAGTAGATGGTTTTTTGAACGTAGAAAAAGGAACTACCTTTGTAGTTATAAACTCAGTTTGTGGTTGTGCGGCATCCAATGCAAGACCTGCAGCTCGAATAGTAACAACAAATGGAAAAACACCCGATAATTTTATTACTGTTTTTGCAGGAGTTGACAAAGAAGCGGTAAATCAAGTAAGAAAATACTGTTTACCTTACCCAGGTTCTTCTCCAAGTATGGCATTGTTTAAAGACGGGCAATTGGTTCACTTTGTCGAAAGACATCATATAGAAGGTCGTCCAGCAGAAATGATTGCAGAAAATATTGTAGCAGCATTCGATGAATTTTGTTAAGTAAATGATAGATTCAATAAAAAAAGGAAGTAATTTTATTACTTCCTTTTTTTTATTTAAATAATGTATTTAATTACCTGTTTGTAAGCTTGTTACATGTCTTTGCTTAAAGTAATTCAGAAATTGATGTGGATATCCTTTTGAGCTTGCTATTGCCTTCATTCTAAATTTTTTAAATATTTGTAACACAATTGAATTATCGCACCAATCAGAATTTTAAAAACTGATTGATATATGCTTAACCTTTAATAGTTTTTGGTTTCAGCAGAGGTATTCAAACCTGCTACACTTATGAATAAAAATTATAATATAATGGGAATGTTTCCGTTGCGCTTGTTTTTGTTGCACCAAGAACGAACAACGTTACATATTCACGAGCCTCGGTTCTTACAATTAATTAGCGATTGTATTCAGGACGATTCATATTTTGGAATTCCTTTTCAATCCAAGACCAAGTTTCACGAACACGGTTCGATTGTAAAAGTTGTAGAAGTAATTAAAGAATATGACAATGGAGAAATTGATGTTCTTGTAGAATGTGTGCAAAATTTTAGACTAATTTCATTCGAAGCAAAAAAAGATGACCGTTTGTACCCAAGTGGATCAATAAAAATATTGAACCCTCTGTCAATCGACCACGACGAAGAACTTATAGAATATGCTTATGATTACAATAGGCTACTTTTTAAAGAGGAGGAAAGTGAGGAGACAGGGAATGTAGATATTAGAAAAATAATAAGTCTGTTAAGTTTAAAAGACGAAGAGAAATTAAAACTGTTTAGATACAACCCAATAAAACAAATTCAATTTCTAATTCACAAACTAAAGTATATGTCTATTTTAGTTCACAAAGAAAAATTAGTAGAACATCAGTATCATTTAAACTGATCAACCATTAAAAATGGTATTAATCTTGATAATAAAATTGAAATACTAATATTTCGAATACAAACAAGTGAAATTTTTTATACTTATAATTTTATTAACCCCAGTTTTGGGAACGTCTCAATTGCTAGACAATAGGAAGTGTAATGTTTTCTCTGACGATAATTTTTTCTACGAAACCTTTATTAAAAAGAATAGCATAAAAAAAATTACTGGAGTTATTTCTACAAAAAAAAGCCTTCAAGTCATCGAGCAACGAAACCTTGTCAACACTTATCTGTTCGATAGACAAGGGAGATTAGAAAAACAATACCGATCATTTAATTACTCGACTAGAAAAGATACCACCTTTTTTACTTACACATACAACTCTAACAATCATATTATAACCAAAAGAACAAGCGATAGTTATGGTTTTTTTTCAAATAATTATAAGTACAACAAAGAAGGTTTAATGATAAGTAAAACCTATTGTAGAGACGAGAATATAGGTGGAGATAAAAATGATTTTAAACTAGGTAAGCAACACGTAATCGTTGAAGAGTCGTTTTCGCATCAGCAAACAGATTCTAGCTCAAGCATAAAAACGTACAATACGCACGGGAAAGAATATCAGGTATTTACTACTTTTTTCAATGATTTGGGCTTTATTAAAAAAGAAGTTAAAAAATTAATAATTAATAAAAAGAAAAGCATAATCAATTATCGTTATAATGACAAAGGGTTGGTTAGCGAAAAAGTAGTTTTCCCAAATTTTAATAAAAAAGAAAATACATCTCAAAAATTTAAGTATGATGAGTTTGGAAATCTAGAATATATAGACGAATACACAAACGAAAAACACATCACGCACAAAGAAATAATATACAATAAATCAACATTGCTAATGAAAGCATTGTTGATACAAGATATTGAAACCAATTATATAAAAATAATAAAGTATAAATACGAATATTGGTAAATAAGATATTAGAAAGTTTTTTTACCACATTATTTTAAATAGCTTTGTTCTTATAAAATAAAAATTATGTTAAAAGAAAAAATACAAACAGCATTAAATAAGCAGATAGAGTTAGAGGCATCATCTTCTCAGTTTTATCTTGCAATGGCTTCTTGGTCCGAGACGATTGGTTTAACAGGAACATCATTGTTCTTGTATAAACATAGTGACGAAGAACGATTTCACATGTTGAAATTAGTTAAGTTTGTAAACGAAAGAGGAGGTCAAGCATTAATACCACATATTAGTAAGCCTCCAACAACTTTTGAGTCGTTAGTAAATATTTTTAACCTATTGCTAGAGCACGAATTAAATGTAACAGATAGTATAAATAATATAGTTGATTTATGTCTTCAAGAAAAAGATTATACAACTTACAATTTTATGCAATGGTACGTTTCGGAACAATTAGAAGAAGAAGCCTTAGCAAGAACAATTTTAGATAAATTAAAATTGATTGGAGCAGACAAAGGAGGTCTTTATATGTTTGATAGAGATTTAGAGATCTTAGCAAAAACTTTGTCAATGGATTCTAGTAAATAAACGTTTATCAAAAAGTTATTATTAATATTGTTCTTACTTCTTTTGGGGGGTGTTGTAAACGAAAGTTATGGGCAATACCGTGATGGGTCTTCAAAGAGCAAGAAGAAAAGGAAAAATAAAAAACCTTTGTTTGGCAAAGGGCCAAGTCATGCGAAAGCAGGGGTGAATCCATTTGCAGGAAAAAGGCAGAAGAATCACAGAGCTAATATAAATGATAGTCCCTTTGCTACAAAATCTAAAGGGAAGAAAAAAAAGAATCTACTCCTAAAAAAGGAAAGACAAGCAGTAAACCTAGGTTTACTAATAAAAAGCCCAAGAAGAGTAAAGTTAAACGTTAGTTTTGGAACAGTTCTTGTTTTGTTTTTTAGTGTGAAAGTTTTTTGTATATTGCGTTTAATAAGACTTATTTGATTGAAAAATTTATTATACATATTTTTATTTTCTTTGCTAAGCAGCTCCTCTGTTTTTGGTCAAAATGATGCTGCATCAAAGGCTAACAACAAAATCAAAGGTATTTATGTTTACCAGTTTGCTAAAAATGTAGAATGGCCAAAAAAAGATAAAGTAGGAGATTTTACAATAGCTGTTTTAGGAGATCAAACATTTTACGAGCAGTTAAGAAGTTCTTACTCAGGAAAAAATATAGGAAGTCAAAAAATAACAGTTGTTTTTTATAAAACAGTATCAGAAGTAAAAGTGCCACATTTATTGTATGTTTCTCCGTATAATAAGAAAATAGCATCGGCTTTAGCAAAAAAATTAAAAAATGATAAGACATTAGTTATAGGAGAGGACAAAGGGCTACTTCATAATGGCATTATAATTAATTTTGTGGCAAGAAATAATAAATTAGCATTTGAAGTAAGCGAAATTAACGCAAGGAAAAAAGAATTAATAATAAGTCAAACATTAGCTAAATTAGCAATTGTAGTTATTTCATAATGGTAAAAAAAGAAATTTACATACTTGTTTTTGTACTGGTTAATTTTATTAACTGGTCTTCGTATGCGCAAGATTATAACAAGTATTGCGCATATGCCGATTATGCAAACACAGCTTACGAAAGAGATCAGATAGAAATGGCAATATCTTTAATGGATACTGCAATTCATAAATGTCCAGAACAAATGGATAATGCTATAAGTTGGTTTAATTATGCATTGTTTAATAAGCAATTAGCAAAAAAGACAAGGGACTTAAAATTGAGAGAAAAAACACTTTTTGCAATTTTAAAGGCAAGAGAATTAGACACTGATAGCGAGTTTGAAGACAATATTAATAACGTAATTAAAAGTCTAGCTATTTATTATAAAAATGATGCAATAAAGGAACTAAACGATACTTCTTCTAATTATTCTGGAGCCATTGAGAAATATAAAAAATATAGAGAAATAATAGTTGAATCTAATTCCAATGTTAATTTAATAAAAGAAGATATCAGTTTTTATAATGTACTGGCAGAGCGAAATTTAATAAAGTATAAAAATAATGAGGAGCTATATAAGAACCATTTAGATTCTACAATTTTGTGTTATAGAAGAGTTATAGGTCTTGACAGTTATAATGTCGATGCGTATTTGGATTTAGCAATCGTATATTTTAATGAAGCAATAGAGCTAGTCAATCAATTAGATGTTGATGCTGATTTATTTGAATTAATTGCAGTAGATGAGAAAAAAGCAGAGTTAGCGCTATTAAGTATTCCTCTATTAAAAAGAGTGTTAGAGCTAGAACCCAAAAACACTAAATCAATCTATAGTTTAGCAGCGTGTTATAAACTAATTTCGCAAGGAGAAGAACATGTTAAGTATCTAGAAATGTTAAAAGAAGTTGATTTAGAGTATTATAATGATATTTATTCAACAGATTAAGGCGAAGATATGAGATTCACTGTAGGTAAAAAAATAGGCTTAGGTTTCTTGTTAATTGGATTTTTATTGTTAACTGTTTTTGGCGTGACGCTTTATGTGCTTACGGGGGCGGAAAAAACAATGCAAACAAGTATAAATAATAATAAAAATTATTTAGAAGTAGGTCAACCAACGGTAGATAAACTGATAGCATTAAAATTTAACCTTAGTAATTCTCTAAAGTACATTCAGCACATTACTTATCAGCAAACAACGTCAAATGCCGACGAACGTACAAATTTAAATGCAATATTAGAAGCTAGTATTCCCGGGGATTTATTATTTCTAGACAGCATTAAAAATGATTGGAAAGGAGAAAAATCAGAGAAAAATATAAAGCTATTTAAGGAGATTAAGGCTAGTATAAAGAAAACAACCCGAGATTATTATTCTAAAATAGGAGATGTGTTGAAAGGATTTGAAGACTATGATGATGTACTTAGTGTTTTTGAAGCACAAACGGACTATGAGTTAGAGATTAATTCTAGTTTTCAATCCATAATTAAAAATGTTGAGATATTATTAATTATAAAAAATAAGGAGTTAGAAGAACAAAAAGCAAAAAGTTCAGCTTCTTTTGAAGCGACAAATTTAAAGTTCAATATTTTATTTTGGGGAATTTTATTGGCAGGTATGGTTCTGATTATAGGAACAATGATTATTGAAACTGTTACAACATTAAGTATAACAAAACCAGTTCAAGAATTAAAAGCTTTTTTAATCGATTTAGGAAAAGGAATAATACCCGAAAAACATATTAAGCCTAGCAATGACGAGATAGGAGAGATGGCAGTAGCCATGAATAATCTGGTTGATGGACTAGAGAGAACAACGACCTTTGCAAATGAAGTTGGGAAAAGTAATTTTAATTACCCTTACGAACCACTTAGCGAACAAGATACTTTAGGTCATGCACTGCTTGTCATGAAAGACGAATTGGCAGAAAGTGAAAGAGAACTAGAACAAAAAGTGGTTGAAAGAACAAAGGAAGTTGTTCGTCAAAAAGAAGAAATTGAACATCAAAGTGAAAAATTAGAGGAACTTTATAAAGACATTACCGCTAGTATTCGATACGCAAAACGTCTGCAAGACTCTATTCTACCTCAAGATAGACATATAAGAAAAATACTACCTAATTCTTTTGTCTTATTTAAACCAAAAGATATTGTAAGTGGAGATTTTTATTGGATTCAGGAAACTGAAAATGAAGTTGTTTTCTCGGCTGTTGATTGTACTGGACATGGAGTCCCAGGTGCTTTTATTAGTTTAATTGGAGCAAATGCATTAACACGTATTGTAAGTGAAAATAAAGTAACCAAGCCTGCCATTATTTTAGACGAACTAAATAGGCTTTCTTCCGAAGCGCTAAACAAGTCGGAAGAAGGAAACGAAGTTAGAGATGGAATGGATGCCGCTTTGTGTACGTTAAATAAAAAGACAAATGTACTACAATATGCAG
>LBBO01000271.1_pt1 | contig 11695 bp, 12 predicted proteins | sample 329191 | NCBI WGS metagenome assembly LBBO01 (sample SAMN03174413, study PRJNA266758) | hydrothermal vent metagenome | biome: marine hydrothermal vent; feature: marine hydrothermal vent chimney; material: microbial mat material; isolation source: microbial mat from marine hydrothermal vent chimney...
TGCAAAGTAGAGGTTTGGTACTAGCTTTGACTCCATGTTATATGGGTTTACCTCGAGGGTGTCAACTCCACCTGTGGCTACTTCTGCACCCTTGAAGCCTTTGGTGCCATTGATGCTTAGTTTGAGGTTTTTGATGGCGTGTACAAGGCGGTTTATTTCTTTTCTGTTTAAATGGTCTTCGACACGCACTTTACATTTGGACTGCTCGAGTATGATGGGTATGAGCTTTTTGTTTATGACGCCTTGAAGCCATAAACTCAAAGGTTTTTCGCTGTCATTTTTTACTCTAGATTGTAGTAGGCTTGTGAGTTTCTCTTTGTTCAGTTCTGACATGAGGTCAAGGCTGAGTTCACAATAGTCAAAGCCTGCTAGTCTGGTGCTTACCTCACGGCTTAAGTCTAGTATGGCTAAGCCAGATATGCCGTAGTTGGTGAAGAGTAAATCACCTTTTTTTTCTGTGATGTACTCGCCATTGGCATAGAGTTTGGCAATTCCAGCTACTTTTACGCCTGCACATTCTTTCACCCATGTTTCATCTGAACAAAGTTGCACGAGGCTAGGATGTCGTGGTATGAGACTATGTCCCATCTTTTTGGCAAAGGCATATCCAGAGTTAGAGCCACCTAGTTGTGGTGCAGCTACAGAACCAGAAGCCAAAAGTAGTTTTTTGCATGACTTATTTCCTTGAGTTGTTTCTAAGGTAAAAGTATTTGCTTGTTTATCTATGGCAGTCACTGCACAGTCACAAAGTATATTCACGCCCACTCTTTTAGCTTCATATTCCAAGATTTCTACCACAGAAGATGCCTGCAAAGACATAGGAAACATTTTCCCCTCTTTGCCTTCTATCAGTTCAAGTCCGATAGATGTGAAAAACTTTTCAACTACTTTAAAATCATAATCTTGTAGCACCTCTTCCACAAAAGAAGGATTTTGAGAGTGAAAACGGTTTGTAGATATATATTTGTTGCCTATGTTACATTTTCCATTGCCTGAGACCAATATTTTTTTAGCTATTTTATTGTTTTGTTCAAGTAGGGTGACCTTGCATCCTGCTTTTGCAGAAGTTATGGCAGCTACCAAACCAGCAGCCCCTGCTCCGATGATTATCATATTTTCATTATTCATAAGGTATTATACTTTAAAATTATCAAAGGAATTATTATGTCAGCATTAGTAGAATTTAGTATGTTTCCAACAGAGCAAACACAAAGTAAAAGTGCCTTTGTCGCACGCGTCTTAGACATCGTAGATAAAAGTGGCTTAGCCTATCAACTTACTCCCATGGGAACCATCATAGAAGGTGAGACTGTGGAAGAAGTTTTAGCAGTCATCAACAAAGCCTATGAAGATTTGCAGGTAGATTGCGACCGTGTTTACTCCTCCATAAAGATAGATTATCGTAAGGGTTCTGTAGGAAGATTGGGTAACAAAGTAGCATCTGTTGAAGCAAAATTGGGACGCAAACTTAGAAGTTAGTTTTAGCTATAATACGCATAATTTTTTACAAGGATTTTAAATGTGTGCTGAAAAGATACAGCGTTTAATACAAGCTAGTATATTGGGTTTTGTTTTAGGATTGGCAGGTATGGGTATGGGTGGTAATCAGCTGATGCTTCAAGTTGCCTTTCTTTTACAGTTTGGAATGATGGTTATGCTTGTTATCGCAGGACTTACAGGATGGTGCCCAGGGCTCATCGTACTTAAAAAAATCTTCCCGTCTTGTGGAGAGAATAGTGCAAAGGATAATGTATAATGTCAGATATTTCATATAAAGATGCCGGTGTAGACATCGATGCAGGCAATCAATTTGTTGAAGCCATTAAAAGTGATGTAAAATCGACTTTTGATAAAAATGTCATAGGAGGCATTGGCTCATTTGCAGGTGCATATGCCCTGCCTTCAGGATACAAAGAGCCTGTGATTTTGTCTGCTACAGATGGTGTAGGAACAAAACTCCGTGTTGCCATAGAGAGTGGCAAACTAGATACTGTAGGTATTGACCTTGTGGCAATGTGCGTGAACGACCTCATTTGTAACAACGGTACACCTATGTTTTTTCTTGATTATTATGCGACAGGTAAGCTACTTCCTCAAAATGCTAAAGATGTAGTTGCAGGCATAGCAGAGGGTTGCCGTCGAAGTGAGTGTGCTTTGGTTGGTGGTGAAACTGCTGAAATGCCAGGTATGTACTCAGATGATGACTTTGATTTAGCAGGGTTTGCTGTAGGCATAGCTGAGCGTGCAGATATGGATATGGTAGCAAATGTAAAAGAAGGTCAAATCCTCATAGCAATGCCTAGTTCAGGTGTACACTCCAATGGATACTCACTAGTAAGAAAGATTTTCTTTGACAAGCTTGGCATGGATTTAGACACAGAATTTGAAGGAAAACCTTTGGTAGATACTTTGCTAGAACCCACACGCATTTATGTAAAAGAGTATAAAGCCAATAAAGAGCATGTAAAAGCTTTAGCCCACATCACAGGTGGAGGCATAGTAGAAAACCTTCCTAGAGTCCTTCCAAAGGGCATTAGAGCCATTGTAAATAAAGAGAGTATTAGAGTCCTACCTATCTTTGAATTTATGTCTCAATATGTGGCTGAAGATGAAATGTATAGAGCCTTCAACATGGGCGTAGGTATGGTATGGGTAGTAGAACCTGAAGATGTAGATGCAGTTTTAGCAAATACTGATGGCTATGTCATTGGAGCTTTAGAAAAAGGTGAAAAAGGTGTTGAGATGGTTTAACCCATTTCAACACCATATATTTTCAATAATTTTTAAATTATTCAGGTTTTTTACAAACCTGTTGATTTATACACTCTCTATCCAATTCCCCACTTTTCCATTTGGCAAGATACTCTTTTAGATTGCGACTAACATCTCCTTGCAACATATATAGACCTATGAGGTTTGGCAATGCCATGCTCAAGATGAGTAAATCAGAAAACTCCAAAAGAGCAGATGCACTCGTGACCGATGCCATAACAGTAAAAGAGACAAATATAAGTTTATAAAGCAGTGTATATTTTTCTCCAAATAGATATGTCCAAGAGCGTTCACCATAGTATGACCATGAAATCATAGTCGAAAAAGCAAACAGTATGATGGAAAACGAAAGTACAATTGGAAACCAAGATATAACAGTGCCATAAGCTGCAGCAGTAAGTGCAGCACCTTGCTTAGAAGCCACAAGATTTGCAAACTCACCATCGGGTGCATAGACGCCAGTTGTGACGATGACTAGTGCTGTCATAGTACAAATGACAATGGTATCGATGAAAGGTTCATAAAGCGCAACCATCCCTTGACGCACTGGGTATTTTACCGATGCAGTAGAGTGAACGATGGCGGCTGACCCAATGCCAGCTTCGGACGAGAAAGCAGCGCGCTTAAAGCCTTGTACTAGTACCCCTATAAGCCCACCAGCTGCCGCAGTAGGCATAAAGGCTTCATGAAAGATGGTGGCAATAGCATGTGGTACCATCGGTGCATTTACGATAAGTATCCACAATGATGCAAGCAAGTAGATAAACACCATAGCAGGCACAATTTTCTCAGCAGTACTAGCAATGCGTTTGATGCCCCCAATGATGACAATCCCCACAAGAGTAGCCATAATAAGACCAAAAACAATAGGATATGCATCAAAGAAAGGTATGCGTTGGGTTAAAACACCTAGAGCTTGTGATGTTTGAAAAGCATTACCTGCACCCAGACTTCCACCAATTGCCAAAATAGAAAAAATGATAGCAAGTACTCTGCCTAACTTTGCATGTCCTTTGGAAGCTAAACCTTTAGAGAGATACTGCATTGCCCCTCCCATGATGCGTCCATCAGGTCTTTTTTCTCTGTATAGTTGTGCTAAGGTGACTTCGGTAAATTTGAGTGTCATGCCAAAGAAGCCTGCTAGTATCATCCAAAAGGTCGCTCCTGGGCCACCTATGGCTATGGCGATAGCCACACCAGCGATGTTTCCTAGTCCAACGGTAGCAGATAGTGCAGTGGCAAGAGATTGAAAAGGTGTTATCTCTCCTGTATCATCAGCTGTTTTGTATTTGCCTGTAATTATTTTGTAAGCGTGAGAAAACATACGAACATTGATAAACCCAAAACGAAAGGTAAGAAAAACACCACCTACAATGAGCCAAGCCACAATAAAAGGCATACTAGAGCCTTCTAATTGTCCAAAAAATATGTCAAAGAAAAACACAGAACCTAATATAGTATTGATTTGTTCAAATACATTATTCATAATTTACCTCGATTACTTAGTTAATAGATTATACTTGTACAGAGTTAAAATCCTATAAAATAGAGTATAAATGCACTTTTTTCATTTTTTTTTCATAATCTATTGACAAATAGAAACGTTTTGACTATAATTGCACTCCATTTTCAAATGAGTCTGTTTGAATTTTAGGAAAAACGGAGTGTAGCGCAGTCTGGTAGCGCACCTGGTTTGGGACCAGGGGGTCGAAGGTTCGAGTCCTTTCACTCCGACCATTTAGATTTTAACATTATAATAATAAGTAAACTAAATAAAAAAGAGCGTTACACAATGCAACTAGTTGCATGAGACTACTGCTGAAGTAGTCACAGTCAAAACGTAGTTTTTAGAGCTTTGCTCAAAAAGCGTTCTATATATGGTAGGCGTAGTTCAGTTGGTAGAGCGCCAGTTTGTGGTACTGGTTGTCGCGGGTTCGAGTCCCGTCGCCTACCCCATAATTTAGTAATTAATCGAGTAACCACTCTATAGGTTGAAGCGCTTGTGGCTCAATTGGATAGAGCATCAGACTTCGGATCTGAGGGTTAGAGGTTCGAGTCCTCTCAGGCGTACCATTGATAACTTCAGCAGTTGGCTCATGTGACTTATCACGTTTAACAGCAATGTTGATTTATTATTTTTTGTGCACCCATAGCTCAGCTGGATAGAGCATCGCCCTTCTAAGGCGAGGGTCTTAGGTTCGAATCCTAATGGGTGTACCACTACTTTTTATTATAAGAAACACTAAAGCTTTTGCCTTGCAAAGAATAAGTGTAATCACATGCGGATGTGGTGAAATTGGTATACACGCCAGACTTAGGATCTGGTGCTTTACGGCGTGGAGGTTCGAGTCCTCTCATCCGCACCATCTACTTTTTATAATCCTCACAAACAACGACTACAACGAGCTTTAAGAGACTTTTTAAGCTTTCACTATTTTACGATCGGTAACCTATCGGTAACCAAAACCTCATAACTAATTTAAAACTCCTTATTTTTGTGGAATAAGCTCAGGGAAGATATAGGATGCAAAATGAGCATTGAATTTTAGACGAATAGCACTTTTAGGTGTGTCTGATTCTAAAAAGTCCATTTGTATCAACTCTTTTATGAGCGTTGTTGCTGTCCTATCTTTGGTATGTATAATATCCATTACCTTACCTCTTGGCACTTCCCCTACCATAAGTAACTCTTTTAAAAGTAACTCACTATATTTAGGAAGAGGCTTTGTAGCAAATAGACTTTCTTTAGATAGGCGTACATAGCTCTCTATGCGTTCATGTAAAGAATGCATCTTTAGGTTTTTATTCATAAAGTCCACTTGATCTAGGGCAACTTCTAGCATAAATTTGATGTAAGAGATAAATGCCTTGGTGGAGAGTGCTCCTCTTCCATCTAAATCCCCTTGTCTTGGCTTGTCTGCAAGGGCTAGGTAGCGTTTATAATCCTCTGAACGTCTAGAGAGTCCTCTCGATACATTCCAAAGTCCATAGCCTTCTAGTGACATACTGTTAAAAATACCATCTAATACAAGTCTAGCCGTTCTGCCATTGCCGTCAAGAAAAGGGTGTATCCACATAAGCCTGTGGTGCGATGCTAAAGCAAAGATGACTTGTTTTGCCTGTGTGGCATAATTTGGTACTTTGTAAAGTAATTCATATTTGTTAAAGAAGTGTGATAGTTCAGTAGAGTCAGGAGCTATATGTTGTCCTACACGCACGTTACTGTCTCTTAGCCCCCCTGGTATCATCTCTACGATAGTATGCTTCTCTTTGTCTTCAATTTGTAAAAAATGAGCCATATCAGGGTGTGAATAAAGTGTACGATGCACATCTAAAACAAAGTCTCTATTATAGGGTGTTTGCCCTTCTGTAAAATAGTTCTCTACATATTTTTGGACTTCTATATGTACAAGAGAGAGTTGCTGAAGCCGTTTTTCTTTGGAATCACTTGAAAACTCTTGTCTTGTAGCCTTATCAATATCTATAGGGTGTGTACCCTCTGATTCTATTTGGTTAGAGTAGTAACTATTGACTTTTCTAAGTAGTTCTTTGATTCCGTATAATACTTGTGGTGCATGTGAGCCAGAAAGTGTTGCACTTTGAATACAAAGCTCCTCTGCCATAGAGAGAAGTTCAGCATCTATATTACCTTGATTGTCATTGGGTAACAGAGGGGTAAAATCCAAAATTGACTCCTTTTGAGAGTATTATAACATAATAATTGCGGATTTATTTGCAGATAATTAAACTAATGTACTAGCTATACTTTAGGGGATATTGTTGTTATTTATATTTTTAAATGCGTGTATAATGCGGATTTATTTGCAGATATCTTAATAATATTTATTTTGGATTATCTCTCTATCTAAATAGAATTGAAAATCAATAGAAGCAGTATCAATGAGCAAATCCAAAATAACTGGATAATATTTAAGTTATCTCTTGTTATATAAAAATTTACATCTAGTTTTTGCATAGAGCTTAATATCGCACTTAACTCTTTTTCATTACTCATTTTACTCTCTAAAACGCTACAAAGCACTACAGTACAGGCTTTTGGTGAGTTAACTTATTGGGCTTCGAGTCCTTTCATCAGACGATACCTTAACGATAACGTCTATAGCTAGATTTACATCCCAGGTATTCTAGGAATGTTTCCTAACTTTGAGTTGCGACAGTACCAGCCCCAGCCTTTTTTCATCCAATGTCCTATGACGGGCATTGGTATCATCTTGCTTCCTTTGTCACTACGGTAAACAAATGCTGCTCCATTGCCTGTGTCCATTACACATAAAATATTTATATGTTCAAGATAACCCTTTTTGGAGTCTATCTTTTGTATCTTCATAGCAATATTATAGGCTACATTTTTTGCCATAACTTCAGCTATATGCCCTTGTTTTGCACGCCATTTTGGACCCATGAGTGAGGCAGAATCTCCTATGGCATATATGCCTTCAAATCCTTCTATCTCATTGTATTCATTGGTCAACACGAAGCCCGCATCGCTCAAAGGAAGTCCTGCATTTGCTAAAATGCTATTTCCTGTTCCTGCTGATATGAACATGGTTAAGTCTGATTCTAGTTTAGTACCATCTTCAAACTCTATGCCATCTTCTGTAAAGGTTGTGATGCTTGATCCAACTTTTTTATGAATGTTTGTCATTTTAAACATTTTATCCATCATCACCAAGGCTTGTTCACCCATCTTTTGTCCAGGTTTTTCCATAGGTGCAAAAAATGTCAACTCAAAGTTGTCCCTGACACCTTTTTTCTTCAAATATGTTTCAACATTAAAAAGTACTTCAAAGGCAGGTCCTCCTCGTACAGCAGAAGAGTCCTTTTCATTCCCTCCAAAACCCATAGCTATCTTGCCTTTTTCTTTCAATACTAAAGCATCTAGTTTTTCATAAAGTGCTGTAGCCTCTTCAGGTTTTCCACAAATAGATAGCGTATGCTCCATACCTTTAAGTTGCAACTTGTCTTGCCCTAGTGCCAATACTATGTAGTCAAAATCTAACAAGATTCTGCCACTATGTAGAGTGATTTTTTTTGTCTTGGCATCAAAGGCTGTCACGGGGTCAATGATAAGTTGAAATCCGTGCTTCATGGCTAGCTTGTCTAAAGGTACAGAAACATCTTCTCTTGTTGCCTCTCCTGTAGGTATCCAAATAGAGGTAGGATAGATATAAAAATAGTCTCTATCACTCACTAATGTCACTTCTATGTCTTGCTTTCTGAGGTAGATTGCTGCTTCAACCCCTGCAAATCCACCACCTAGTACCAATACTCTACTCATATTAATCTCCTACTTATTTAGTAAACTAGCTCTTGGGTACATAAACACTGCTTGTCTTTCTATGATAATTTTATCTTTATTATCTACTGCGTATGCTACTATTTTTACAGGTATTGGTGTATCTTTACTTGCATTGTTACTCAATGACTCAGTAGCTTCAAGTATGACAACCTTTTTCCTCTTTTTCCCTGCACCTATTTTGAATGGTTCAGAAGGTCTTTTGATTTTGATTTTATCATTACCTACGACATCAAAATAATATGTATGCTCTTTTCTATCTGTATTGGCAAACATAAAGATGTAGTCATTTTGTACTGCGCCATTATCTAACATTTTATAGAGTCTAGGGGACTTGTTAATGTCTAGTAGCATATGTTCTTTTTTGCTTCCCATTACAAAAAGTGCCACAAGGACTATGGTAAGTACTGCGATGTATGCGATGACCTTGCCTCTAAAGTAGTTGGTTTTTCCCTCATGTCTTAGCGTCTCTTTTTCTGATGACCACTGAACAAGGCTTGGCTTGCCCAATGCACCCATAACGGTCGTACAAGCATCTACACACTCCAAACAATTGATACACTCAAGCTGTAATCCTTTTCGGATATCTATATGCGTTGGACATACAGTCACACAAGATTCACAAGTGGTACATTCTGCTGTTGTATCTACTTTGAGAAGTTCTTTTTGTTTCTCAAATTTCTTTTCTCTTTCGTATCCATGCCCCTCGTAGATATCTCCACCTCTTAGTGGGTCATATACTGCCATGATGGTGTCATCATCATATAGTACAGACTGCACGCGGCTGTAAGGACAGATATAGACACAAAAGTTTTCTTTTATCATCACTACATCTATGATAATAAAGAGTGCAATACCGATGAGCATCCCTAAGAGCGTTGTATGTTCCATAGGGTTCGCCAAGTATGCAAAAAAGTCCTCAGGTGGCACAAAAAACCATAAAAAGTCAGCAGCTGCTAAAAATGCCAATATAGACCAAAGTAAAATAGCAATAGTGTATTTTACTTTGTTTTCCATCTTGGACATGTCAGGGTCTTTTTGTTTGTTCTTGATGCGCTTGCGTAATCCTAAAAGTTTAGTTTCTATGCCATCTCTAAAAATGACACGGAAGATAGTCTGAGGACAAGCCCATCCACACCATGCTCTACCACCTACTGCAGTGACAGCAAAAATGCCTAAGAAAAGTAGCATAAGCAAAAATGGCATAAGGTAAAGTTCTTGCATATCAAATGCCACACCAGCTAAGTGTAGTTTTTTCTGGTCAAAACTAAGTAAAAAGAGATGATTGCCTCCAATGGTAATCCATGGCATTGCCAATGCGACGATGGTTGCAGCCAAATAAGCCCAATATCTTTTTATTCTGTAGGGTACCCAATCTTTCAAATATGTTTTAGTTTGATTTTTTTTGGTTTTGTCTCTTGTGTTGTTGTTTCCATTTATGATGCCTTCTTTTTATTTTGTGCAAAAGGACAGATGAGTAATACATTGTCCATATCTTTATCGCGAGCAGCTGCATATGAATCTGCCCATGTTCCGTTAACCAAATCTTTCATGCCCCGAGACTCTATATAATCCTTGAGCGATGAGCGACTTACTTCTAGCTCTCTAGCTATGGCACTGACACTGCTACCTTTTACGAGCAAAGAGAGTATCTGTGCCTGATAGATATCAAATTTAGAACTTGATTTGCTGCCCTTAGGTCTGCCAATAGAGCTTATCTTCTCTTTCTCATCTTTTATGAGTGCATTTAAAAGAGGGAATATATCTATCATTTTACTATTTCTGTTGATGAGTGTATTTGACTTTGCTATCCACAAATCTACATTATGGCTAAGCATACAAGTAATCACTTTCACCAACTCTTCAGTTTTGTCACTCAAGATATTTATAGATGAGACTATTACAATACTTCCCTCAACCATAGATTGTAAAAAATCTTCAAACTCATTTCTTTCATCTATAGGTAATTTTTTAGTGGCATACTCTACCACTTCCTTGTCCATGTTTATATCTTTATTCATCAAAAATGACAAAATATCTTGCTTTTGTTCTGCTAATTGAGGAAAACCTGGCGCCTGCCGTATGTATACATAACCCATAGTACTCCTTAATAATTTGTATAATCATAACTTATTTGATGATAAAAGTCAAGTTTTTTAGTACTTTTTTCGTCATATTCACTATTTTTCTTTAATTTATGATAAAATAATAAAAAATTATGAGGCACTAGCAGTGAACCCTTTAGTACAAGAATCCGAACAACCATAATGGTACTTTATTTCCTGTGCCTATCTCAATATCATCCGCTATTACAAAAGAATTCTGAGCATCTTTTATCTGTTTAAAGCCTTTATTTCTTCCACCTATTTCTACAATGTATTGACCGTCTATTAAAAAGTCTCCTATTTTAGAGTAGTGTATGGTATGGTCCAAATCTAACTGGTTTACAAAAAATTGTTCTCTTAATGTTCCTACTTCACTACCCTCACAATATGAAAAGTTTAAGTTTGTATTGTTCAGATATAATTTTTCAGGTTTTGTTAAAATACCATCCCCTTTAGATACTTGTTTTACCATTTTAGTTAAACTTCCTGCTTCTAGGTAATGCAGATAACGATAAAGTGTGTTTCTGTTTATCTCAATTTTAGTAGAAAGTTTAGAAATATTTAGCTCGTATGGTTTAGACTGACAAAGCAACGAAAGAAGTTTTTTTAATTTAAAAATATTTTTAGGCTCAATGTTGAAAATTAACGGTAAATCACTCTCTAAAACCACATTTATAATTTCATTTAGTTTTTGCCTATAGTTATTTTTATTCTCTTTATAAAAAGGATAATACCCATACTCTAAATACTTTTTAAAATACTCAAAAGGCTTTATTTGTTCATTGATTAAGAGTGCTATATTCACATGGTTGTTCAAAATGTCACTAAGTTTAAAAGCATCAAATTTTACATGAGTTTCATACTCTATAAACTCCCTAAAACTCATGCCATTGACGCGATACAAAACAGCTCTACGACTCAAGTCCGCTTTTGCATGTTCAAGTGTCAATGCACTCGAACCTGAGAATATCACTTTCAAATCAAAAGTATCATAAATAGATTTTAATTCCATTTCAAAATTAGGATATTTATGAATCTCATCAATAGCCAACACTTCCCCACCTCGCTTAGAAAATTCTTCTGCTATCTCATAAAGTGAGTGATTAATCGCATAAAAGTTATCTGCGCAGAAGTAGAGCTTTTTTTCAAAGGCTATATCTAATGCTTTTAAATACTGAAGTATAAAGGTAGTTTTCCTATGCCTCTGCTTCCGATAATCCCTATGAGTTTCTCATTCATATCAAATGTATCATGCATATATCTCTTAAAATTGGTAGAAGTATTTTTAAGATGAATTAAAAAAGTGTTTTGCAGAGTATCAATCATCACTTACCTTTTGAGTAGTATATTAAGCATTTTATCGCTTAATGGCTTAATTTGCAAGCGATAATTTTTACTCATTCAAAAGCTGGAGCTCTTGAATGAGAAACGAGTAACAGTAAGGACTTGACCTAATTTTTTACTATTTTTCTTTAATTTATGATAAAATAATAAAAAATTA
>LBBO01000004.1_pt8 | contig 11548 bp, 12 predicted proteins | sample 329191 | NCBI WGS metagenome assembly LBBO01 (sample SAMN03174413, study PRJNA266758) | hydrothermal vent metagenome | biome: marine hydrothermal vent; feature: marine hydrothermal vent chimney; material: microbial mat material; isolation source: microbial mat from marine hydrothermal vent chimney...
GGTTTACCACGCATACCACCTTTTGATCCAACAGCTCCACCAACAGAAGGACGTGCTACAGATGCACCTCCTGCACTAGGAGCAGAACCTGTACCTGTTAATTGAGGGACAATTTTACTTAAAATCTTCTCCATCTCTTCAACATTGGAGTTAAGCAGAGGGATAACATGCATTCTTTGTGCATCACCCTCACCTGCCAAGTCAAGCTGCTGAACATAACTCTGTAGTCGTTGAACATTTGAGCGTTTACCTACCAAAATAATAGAGTTACCATTGGTATCTTGCATTACATCTACTTTTTCACTAACAATATCTTGAGGAAAAAGTGCTTTTGCCATGCTTTGAACGTTAGAGAAAATATCTTTAACTCTTGCGTTTTGTAAGTAAACTATCTTGCTCTGCTTTGCTTGTTTGTTTTCTATCTTATCAATCAATTTCTTAATAGATTTTAAAGTATGAGGGTAAGCTGTAATGGCTAAAAGATTGTTCTTTTTAAATGAAACAACTTTGGCACTCTTGTGAAGCAGTGGTTTAATTTTAGTACGAATCACAGCTGAGTTTACATTGGAGAGTTGAAAAACTACCGTTTTCATGGTACCATCACCTGATGCAATATTTGAGGTAACATCTAACCCTTCTCCAGGAGCTGTAGAAGATTTAACCACTTGATAGTAGTCACCCTTGTTCACCAAGGTCATCTTTTTGGTTTCTAAAATGGCATTTGCTAAAGGAATAAGTTCACTCTTTTCAATCGGTGTATTTGAGACAAAGTTAATTTTACCCTTCACTTCACCATCAACCAAAATATTTTTACCTGTAATCTTACCAACCATTTTAATAAAGTCACTGATACTTAAGTTTCTAAAGTTTACATCTACTTTTTCTGCATGAGCTTGTACACTCAGTGCTAAAATTAATCCCAATGCCAGTTTATTGAATTTCATATTCTATTTCCTTAGTTGCACCATTTCTCTGAACGGTTAATGTTAAATTTTCTATATTTTCTATATCTTTAAAAAAGCTCATGGCTGCACCATAAGAGTTTAACTCTTCAGCATTAATTGCCATAAGAAGGTCTCCCCGTTTAAGTCCCAACTTTTCAAAGTCACTACCTTTTTTTACAAAATTAATTTTAAACCCATTGAGTTTCCCATCAACTTTATTTTCGCCTATTCCGATATCTTTCCAAATTTTATCAACATCTTTTGTGTAAGAGGTCAAAAGGTCTCGATTGATAAGTTTTCTACCATCCTCTTCAACAATACCCTTATCAGACTTCTCTTTATTTTCTACCAGAGCTCTAGGGGCTGTTACATTTGATTTACCAGAACTTTTAACCGTAATCAGAGAGAGTTTGAACTCTTTTTCAGCTTGGGTAAACATCGCATAGTTTGAACCAGCTGAAGTCAAGGTAAATCCATCTATCTTTTCACCTTTTCCAAGTACCATTGTTTTACTACCTTTAGAAACCGTAATAACCAATACATCTGAAGCGTTATAGAGTGCTAAAAGTTTAATGCCTCTCATAGAACTCACCACTGGTGCTTTCTTTTTTGTTGTAGCTACTGGAGCTATCGCTGCTGCTGCATTGGTTAACTTTACTTTATAGTAAAGTGCTTTTCCTTTGCCCTCTTGAACATACTCTTCACCACTGCTGGGTAAAAAAAATAATGAGATAAGCAACCAAAGAACTTTTACCACAACAATAATAGAGAAGAAAAATATAATGGTCGAGAGATGTTTGGTATTAATAATTTGTTTCATAGAACCATCCTCCTGTCTCATCTTTTTTCAAAAACTTTTTAAATGTATTAATATCTTTGGCTACAGGAAAGTCAACATGAAGTTTTTTCTCCATTAGCGTAACAGCTCCTGTTGCTGTTCCAAATGTTCCTAAACCATCCAGTGTAATATGTAGAGGGTCCAATACTGTGTATTTAACATTTAACGCATCTATCGCTTTTGGTGCCATGGTATGTAGTGACTCATCCATATTGATATTTTCTACAGTTAACGTATTGTAGAAAAAGAAAATATTGAGTTGTAAATCTGCTGTATTTGCCATTTTAATGCCTTTGACATAAATATCTGCATTTCTAATATTTAGACCAAACCATGTATCAGTAACTGTCTCATTTGAGACAATAATATCTTTCTCTTTTAACTTTTTTTCTAGTAGATAGTAGAGTTCCTGCTTTGGAGCAAAAAGCCACATAAGTAGAATAAATAGAAAAAATCCACCAACAATTCGTTTTACCATTTGCATGTGAACTCCATACTGAATATATTTTTTGAACTCTCTGTAACCTTAAAAGTTGTTATCTGTACAGGCATATTAATTAATTTATCGCTTATTTTATTTAACTCACTAGCCGTAAGATTCACATAAGAAGCGACCAATTTTTTTGACTTCTTTCTAAAAGATTGTACTTTAGAGGCATCGACAATGTTCTTGAAAACTTTGACTTTGTTTGCCATGCCTTTACCTTCCCATTGGGTTTTATAGTTGTCTATCGCCCTTATTTCTGCTATCTGCTGCTGAATAGTTGCTTTGTTCTCTTCAACATATGAACCAGCAGAGAGTTTATAGAAAAAAGCAAAAAGTGCAAAAAGCAGTGCCAACAGTAAAATAATCTCATTTTTATAACGTTGAAGTGTCATTAAATTCATAGTTTAACCTCCACTTTCAAATCAAGTCCTGCACCTGAGATTTTCATCTTTTTAGCCTTTGCATGCTCTTTCACCTGCTTACTAATGGTTTTAGTTTGTGTCACAATATTGGCTGTCACTCTATCTTTGTCAATCGTCAATGCTTTGAGTTGACTCTTTGAAGACAAGAGTCTAGAGATATCTTTCATCGCTTGACGTTTTGCACGCTCTATGGTGTCAATAGGTTGGTATTTCTCTAAAATACTCTCTCTTAGCATACTGCTTCCATACTTTGGATTCTCATCAATCATCGCTGTTAATTGAGCATCTTCATTGGCGATAGATCCTTTAATACGATTGCCTTCAACAATAAATGTTGTTCCCAATAGAAAAAGTAGTGACCCCAATATAATGGTCTCTTTTAAAGATACAAACGAGTTAAGTGATGCCCCCATGGTGACACCCCCTTTAAGTTTTAACTTATCGGTCTGTAGTGTTGCATACTCTACGCCTTCTGCCATAAAACGTTTTGGAATCAGTGTAACCGTCTCATCTATACTCTGAAGTACATTTTTATCATCTAGTAAAATAGGGTCAAGCAACTCAACTTCAAGTTGCTGTGCAAAATGGATTTTTGAAACACGATGTTTCTCTATGCCCATACTCTCCAAAAAGAGGTCTATCTCCTCAATATTGTAAGCAAAAAAGCACCAAAGGTTCTCACATTTATAGACATGATACTGATACTCCAATGATGTGTCTATGTAGTCATCAAACAACGATGGTGCAATCTGTTTAGCCTGATACGCAAACCTTAAATCTAAATCTTCACGCAGAAACGTATAGAACTGTGGTGTCAATATAATATCGACAGAATCTTTCAGTATCACGGGTTCCATATTTCTATGGATTAATAATCTATTACTCTGTTTTGCCGTTAAATCCAAAATTACCACTCCTTCCCTCAATATAATCAAAATGTAATTTATAATGCCCATCTCTATAGGCATATGTCTGTTCACAATGCATCGCATTGAGTGCTTTGTTCGAGTAGATTTTTTTGTTTAAAGGTGTTATGATTGAATTTTCCGATAGAAAACTGATCAACGTACTCTCCCCCATTATCCAACTCTCTTGTACTATTTCGATGGGTACTTCAAACGCCACTGAGATAAACTCAGGAGTTAAGTAGACACCATCTATTTTTGTTCTTCTATTAACCGTTGTAAATGAAAAATACTTCTCCCAAGGAACCAAAAGTACTTTAGGGTCATCAAATTGTAGACGATAGTTTGTAATAACCCTATCGAACTGTTCTTTTGAAAAAATACCTCTTTTACTTCTTATTCTAGGAGCATAATCCTCATTTTGTGACACCTTGCCTGTAACAGCTTGCATAATGAGATTCTCAAGCTCTCTAGGCTCTTGAATATCATGACGCTCCATTACTATGGTCAGCACATCACTTGCTAAGATCATCTTTTCAGGGGTTTTAGGAACCAACGATTTGTCTAACCAGCTGATGGGTATCCCCACCATCAAAGGCTGGCAACTCAAGTTTAGTCCAAAACCACTTTTAGCTTCACTCAACATCAGGGGCATGGTATATATTAGTTTTAATTTTTCATTGTTGTCTTTCCCTTGTGGGAAAAAACGTTTTAAAATGTTTACTGTATTTTTGTGTAACAGATTCCCTTGTAAAATTGCCGATGTTGTTCCAGCATCTTTCTGCACTTTTTCCAAATAGGTAAACGATACTGCTATTATAGACATAATAGAAGCAATTACCATCAGTGTAATAAAAAGTGCGATACCACGTTTTGTTTTATCCATAATAAAGCTCAATTCAAGTAAAATCAGTACTATTATAACCAACTTAAACTAAGGATTTTAAACATGACTAAAGAATTCGGATCAAAAAACCGTAAATGCATTACTTTAACAGAAGATAAAAATATAATTATAACCAACTATATTAAGCAAGAACAGAATAAAACATTCATAACAACATCAAAAAACGCTTTCTCACTACTTGAGCTTTTGGTCGTTATTTTAATCTTGGGAATTTTAGCAGCTGCCGTAGTTCCTAAGGTTGTAGGTGCTGGAGACAAAGCCAAAGTCGACTTGGTTTGTGTCAATATGAAAGGGGCAGCCAATGCACTTAAGATGTTTAAGCTTGACAACGGAATGTACCCAGAAACAGAAGAGGGATTTGAAGCACTTCAGACAAATCCAGACTCAGATAAATACTCAAACTATGCATCAAGTGCGTACTTAGAGAACATTCCCAAAGACTCATGGGGTGCCAAAATGGTCTATATTAAAACAGGAAATGCCTTTGACATTATCTCATATGGTGCAGACAAACGTGAAGGTGGAACTGACGAATATTCTGACATAAAATACACAGACTGTAACAAATAATATGCCAGCAACAACACGTTTGGCATTCTCTCTTCTAGAACTTATTGTTGTTGTTCTTATTATCTCGCTTATTGGCTTTTTAGTCTTCTCTTCAGCCATTAAGCAACAGACAAAAAAAAAGATTCTCGACCCCACAACACTTCCTAGTACACTTCGCAAATCATTTCAAGGTCAAGGTGATGTTGAACTCTTTTGTGTTAAAAAATGTACTGAGTGTTATATTGCTCAAGGTCAACAGATTACTGCCTATGATGGTGGCATAGAGTTTGGTAAAAATGTAGAGATTCATAAACTAGATAGCAACAACCACTTTGTACACATTGATGAGCTGGGACGACTAAAAGATGAAAAAATCTCTTTTCGATTTCACCTCTACCCCAATGGAAGTACCACACAGATGGTCATCAGCAATGATCAAGGTATCTACTACCTTCCAAGTTTCTTTGGAGAGGCTAAAAAAGTAGAAGATATGGACGAAGCCAAAGAGCTCTGGATAAAAGAGAAATATGATATGAAAGACAGCAGCTCATTTTACTAAAATAGAGGAATATACCTATAATGAATAATAGAAAAAAGAATATTATAAAAAAAGCTTTTACCCTTATAGAGGTCATTATGTCCGTTATTATTGTCTCTATTGTGGTTATGGGTGCCATGCAAGTACAAGAACAAAACAGCGACATGGCAACCTACCTTGCAAAACGAGGCAACTCCGAACTGGACAATGCCCTCTTCTTAACCGACAAAGTAGCACGTTACAGTAAAGATAAAAAGAGTGCCTATGATATACTTGTTGATGAGTTTAGCATTAAAGATGATGAGAGTCGTAACATACTTAAAAAGATAGAAAAAAACATCAACATCACCGAACCAGCACCCATCCCCGTAGGAGAGACCGAAGACTCACCTCCACTCTTCACCTTCTTCTCCAATGAGATACTACTCAATGGAGATTACCCTGCACGCTACTATACTTTTAAATAGTAGCTAAAGATTTAAAACCTTGTGCTGGAAATAGGGTCAGTCTCCACGTTAAAAAAATCTAATAATGATACTAATAGTAACACTTTTTTACTTTTCTTCTGTTTTTTAATAAATTCATTTGATTGATAGGCTTAGATACTATTTTCTATATTCTGAAGAGATAAAAGAGTAAACCAACTTCTTCAATACTTTAGAAAGAACTTCTTTTTCATTATCCTCCAAGACATCAAAGAGTCTATTGTCTTTTTCAATAAGCACGTTCAAACTCTTCTCAACAATAACTTCTCCCTCTTTCGTAATCTCAACCAACATGCTTCTTCTATCTTTTTTAGAAGGAACTCTGGAGATAAATACTTTATTTTCAAGCTTTTTTAAAAGTTTTGTCATACCTCCTGAAGAGAAAATGGTTGCCTCATACAGGTCTGTTGGTGTCATGATTTTTCCATTAAAGTATAAAGATGCCAAGACATCCATCTCGGAATGGCTTAAATTAAATTTTCTCTCTAAGAGAAGAGATGCTTCATTAAAAAGGTGCTTGTATATGAGTGTCATAGGCAACGTTAACCCAAAAACTTCTCTCTTCCCTTTAAAAACATTTTCATAGCAGTTATCTAGGTGTTCTTTTTTCATGTGCGTATTATAACAGATATATCTTACTGGGAAGATATAATTAAGTATAAAGATGGTATCTTTCTGGAAAGATATAGAAAGGATATATTGTGAAAATTATCTATTTGATATTTTTAACACCCTTACTCCTTTGGAGCGAAGGACTTAAAGAGTTAATTACTTACGCCAAAAAGCATAATCATCAGCTTAAAGCCCTAGACTATAATACTGAATCAAAAGCCAAGGCATTGGAATCAACCAACAATGAGTACCTAATGCCCAAAGTTTTTATAGGAGGGGCATTTCGTTCTCAAACTCCTGCCAGTCCTTTTCAAGCACAAGAGACTTTTTCAGCTTATGGAAAAGTTTCGATTGATTTGTATGATGGAGGCAAACTTTTGGCTCAGATTGCTCAAAAAAAGAGTGAGTTAGAGGCTTCTGCGTTTACTAAGTCTTACAACTCTAAAGCTTTGAGTGTGAGTATTGTCAATAACTTTTTCAACATTCAAAACCAAGAGGCTCTGTTAACGGCTCTGCATGAAGAGCAAAAGGAGCTTGAGGCTCAAATTGAAAGAATAGAAACTTTTTATCGTGCCAAATTAGTAACCATTGACCATGTAGATAAAATAAAATCGGCTTATGCCAATAATAACTATCAAATTACAGCAACGAAACAGCAGATATTTAGACTGAAAAAAGAGTTGGGTTTAAAGTTGGGTAGAGATGTTGAGCATTTAAGCAGTTCTTCTATTACTGAACCAATACTAAGTCAAGTGGAGAGTAATGATTATATTCAATCTTTAGATGCCACAGCAGATGCACTGCTTCATAGAGCCTCTTCTGTAGAGTCAGGGTATCGTCCAAAGGTTGTATTGGAAGAGAGTTTTAATGTTTATGAATATGCTCATGAAGATAGCAATCGAATGGTAGAGAACTTGAACCATCAAAATACCATTATGCTAAGTGTGCATATGAAACTTTTTGACAATGCTGTTATAAAAAAGCAAAAACAGACCCTAATGATTCAACACCAAGCGATGCAAGAGAAGATAGACCAAGCCAAAGATGAGCAAAAAAGCAACACGGCTATTGCGTTGGCTGAAATAGCAACAGCAAAAGAGAAGATAAATTCAGCAAGTTCAGCAGTGGAAGCGACACAAAGCGTTTACACGATGATAGAGCAAAAATTTGAAGCTAAGATAGTTGATAATGTTACCTATCTTGATGCCCTAAGCAGTAAAACTTCTGCCACGGCTCAGTATGAGATTGCCCTTAATAGTTTGGAGGTTGCCAAAGCCAACTACTATTTTCAGTTAGGATTAGAGATAGAGGAGTTTATAAATGAGTAAATTAATAATAGGTTTAATGGTTTTAGGTTTGAGTTTTTTAAGTGCAGAAGAGGTTTATGCAACGTTTATAGTAGAGGCAGAGAAGAGTGCTAATTTAGCATTTACAGCCAGTGGAATTGTTAATCGCGTCAATGTTGAGATGGGAACTACCGTTAAAAAAGGTCAGAAGTTAGTTACGCTTGAAAACAGTGACATTAAAAGCGTGTTAAACATTGCAAAAGCCAACCTAAAAACAGCAGAGGTTTCAGCAAACTATGCCCAAAAAGAGTACAAACGACAATCAAAGGTTAAACATCTTTTAGATGCCTCTAGCTTCGATAAATTTGCACAAAGTAGAGATGTGAGTCGTGCTACCGTTTCACAGCTGAAATCCAATGTAAAATATCAAGAGATTTTACTTAAAAAAACTGCTCTCTATGCTCCTTTTAACGGTGTAATTTACGAGAAGCTTGTAGAAGTGGGCGATGTGGTTAGTGGGCAGATGATTCGTACCATTTTAAAAATACAGTCTTTGCATGATGTGAAACTCATTATCGCTTTTGACGAGAAGTATTGGAACAGTGTCAAAGTAGGCAACAGTTTTAAATATAAATTGACAGGGAGTGACAAAACCTATGAGGCTAAAATCTCGAAAGTCTACCCAACTGTTGACAGTAAAACCCATAAACTCAAAGCTGAGATCAAAGCTAAAGATATAAAAGTTGGTCTTTTTGGCGATGGTACGATTATCATAAAGGATTAGCATGTATAAATTATCAATCAATAACCCTATATCGACGCTAATGTATGCACTAACGCTGATGATATTTGGATACATGAGTTTCAAATCCATGCCATCAGCACTTTTCCCTAATGTGGACTTTCCAATTGTAACCATTAAAACCATTTACCCTGGTGTTGAGTCAAGTACCATAGAATCACAAGTAACCGATAAAATAGAAGAGGCAATTTCTCAAATTGGTGGGATCGATTCTGTTACTTCTACTTCTAGTGAAGGGGTAAGTATTGTTATTGTTAAATTCTTTCTAAAACGAGAGATTAACGAAGCGACCAATGATGTACGAGATAAAGTTTCAGCCATCTCCTTACCCAAAAATGCCCAGACTCCTTTGGTTAGTAAACTTGACATTGGTGGGGCTTCGGTTATCAATGTCTTTTTAACAGCAAAAAAAGAGAGCATTAAAAACTTGATGCTTTTTGCAGATGAAAAGGTTAAACCACAACTACAAAAAATAAATGGCGTAGGTGCTATTAATATTATTGGGTATAAAGACCGAGAGATAAAAATTTACCCCGATATAAAACTGCTCAATAAATTTGGCATAACCATTAGTGAACTCAACAGTATTGTGGCAAGTGAAAATGTCAAAATAGGTGGAGGAAAGCTTATTTCAAGCAGCAAAGAGTTTACCCTAAAAACCAAAGCCGATGCACTCAGTATTGATGAGTTAAAGAGCATAAAAATCAAAAACAACATCAGACTAGAAGATATTGCAAGAGTAGAAGACAGCCTAAGTGATGCCAAAAGTTACGCTTCGTATAACGGAGAAGAAGGGGTCATGCTTGAAATTCAGAAGATTTCAGGAACGAATACCATCGACATTGTCCAAAGTGTAAAAGATGCCCTTCCAGCACTAAAAACCTTAGCAGGAGATAAGTACGAGGTTAGAACGCTCAATGACACCACCCCTTTTATTATTCACTCTTTAGAAGATGTAAAATTTGACCTTATTTATGGAGCATTTTTGGCTGTGGTTATTATTTTCCTCTTTTTACGAAACTTTACCATCACTTTAGTTTCGGCTTTATCCATTCCTGCGTCGATTATGGGAACATTTGCACTCATGGAATACATGGGCTTTGACCTCAACAAAATGACCCTTATTGGTCTGACTTTAGCGATTGGGATTATCATTGATGATGCGATTGTGGTTATTGAAAATATCTACAAAAAGATGGAGAGTGGTTTAGGTAAATTTGAAGCTGCTTTTGAAGGTACAAAAGAGATGTCCTTTACTATTTTAGCCATCTCCATGATGCTTTTAGCCGTCTTCGTTCCTGTTTCATTTATGAGTGGAATTGTCGGTAAATTTTTTGAAAGTTTTGCCATGACCGTAGGGTTTGCTGTTATTATCTCCTATACAATTGCTCTAAGTTTTATCCCAAGTTTAAGTGCTAGAACCCTGAATAAAGGCGAGAGTTGGTTCTATAACGTTACTGAACCTATCTTTGTTTTGCTCGAAAAAATCTATGAATTTTTCCTAAAAATTGTATTACGATTTAAAATTATTACCCTTATTTTAGTCATTGCTGGATTTGTAGGTTCTCTTAGCCTTTTCCCAAAAATTGGTATGGACTTTATTCCCAAAGAGGATAAATCAGAATTCGAAATTAAACTCAAAGCCAACGCTGGAGTTTCACTAGAACAGATGATAAAACAATCCAAAGAGATTGAGAACCTGGTACGAAAAAGAGAGACGGTAGAATACACTACTCTAAACATTGGTTATACGACCTCACAAGAGAAACATAAAGCACTCATTTATGTTAAGCTAAAAGAAAAAGAGCAGCGAACACTTAACCAAGAGCAGATTATACAAAACTTTAGAGGCGAGTTTAAACCTTTCTTAAAAGATATGTTCATTACAGCTGCTGCGATTCCCAATATTAAGGGTACAGGAGTGAGTGTTCCCTATCAGATTATCTTAAAATCAGACTCTTTTCAAGATTTACAATTAGCCAAGAAAAACCTAACAGAGTACCTAGCTAAGAAAAAAGGTTTTGTAGATATTGATACCAATTTAGATGATGGAAAACCTCAAATAGACATTAACATCAACCGAGTAAATGCCAACCGATTGGGCATTACAGCCTCACAAATATCAAGTGCCATCTCAACAGCTTTTTCAAGCGATATGGAGATTTCTTACTTTGAAGAAAACGGAAAACAGTACAACATTACATTAAGGTTTTCCGATGAACATAGAGTAAGTATTGAAGACATTAAAAAGATTCAACTACGAGCCAGTAACGGTTCATTGGTCTACTTAGATGGTCGGGTAAACTTTAGCGAAAGCAAAGCCCTCTCTTCCATTTACCATTACGACAGACAACGACAAGTAACCATTTATGCTGATCTTTTTGGTCTGGACTTGGGTGGTGCAGTGAGCTATACCAAAGAAGGAATTGATGAGCTACTTCCTGCAAGTGTAAGCTACAGATTTACAGGATTTGCCGAAGAGATGGTCAAAACAGGTCAAGCCTTTGCTACAGCCATCATCCTTTCGATGATTTTAATGTTTATTATCTTAGCCATTTTGTACGAATCACTCATTCAACCGATTATCATTATGATAGCCCTGCCTTTAAGTATCATAGGAGTCATGTTGGCTCTCTACCTGACTGGTTTACAGTTTAGCCTTTTTGTGATGATTGGGTTTATGTTGCTCATGGGAATGGTCGGTAAAAATGCTGTTTTACTGGTAGACTTTGCCAATGAAGCCATGAAAAAAGGAGCAACAGCCGACGAAGCA
>LBBO01000221.1_pt9 | contig 11526 bp, 13 predicted proteins | sample 329191 | NCBI WGS metagenome assembly LBBO01 (sample SAMN03174413, study PRJNA266758) | hydrothermal vent metagenome | biome: marine hydrothermal vent; feature: marine hydrothermal vent chimney; material: microbial mat material; isolation source: microbial mat from marine hydrothermal vent chimney...
AACGCATCATTTCGGCGGTGCATTCCCTTACTTGCGATATACTACCAGGACTCGATTCTATCGATGACGTTTGCAAAGTCTGTATAGAATCTATAATTATTAAATTTGGTTGTAAATTTTTTGCGTGTTGCAAAATATTTAGCGTATTTGTCTCTGTTAGTAAAAAACAAGCCGATTCTTTATGAGGGATTCTGTCTGCCCTCATTTTTATTTGCTCTTCGCTTTCCTCTCCCGAAACGTACAGTACTTTTAAATTACTGTTTAAAGCCAAATCCAACAATAAAGTAGATTTTCCAATTCCAGGTTCTCCCCCTATCAATGTTAGTGAACCAACAACAAGTCCACCTCCCAAAACTCTATTAAACTCATTGTTAGAAAGTTTATAGCGTATATTTTCTAACGGTTTTATTTCTGCAATATGGTGGGGTTTCGTGTTTTTCTTAAAAGAATCTCCAAGCAAAATTCGGTCTTTTTTGTCCTCTTTCTTCTGTACAATTTCCTCCACCATTGTATTCCATTCATTACAACCAGGGCATTTGCCTAGCCATTTTGCCGATTCTGTTCCACAGTTTTTGACAGAAGTATGCCGATTTTGTTTTTGCCATAATCCAAAGATAGTCCCTTGCAACGTAATTTTGTTACGGTGTGGTTTTTATTATCATAATTTTGGGTAGTTTTTTAGCCTCGCCATTCCACATCAAACAGAATAATTGGTTTGAGTATACCTTGTTTTAAAATTTGTTTTGGGCGTTCGAGCGGGCTATCACTACTCACTTTTCTGTTTTTTTAAAATAAAAAAAAGCAGAAAGAGTTCAAACAAACCGTTCTATCCCTAACGCAAATTAGAACAGCTAAAAAATTTGGTGCTATACTCAAAACAAATATCTTCACGGTTTTTTTGATCCTTTCTTTTCCCCAATACTGTCGTTGTAAAATATTGCAGTAACCAGATATAAGAAGATGTTATGCCTAAGCCTTGAAAAAAACAAATTTTTCAAATTTATTCCCTTTAGTCATAAGAACGCTTCGCTTAGTCCCCAAACCAACTGAAAGAAGCTAACAAGCTCACTGCATTAAGTTGTTAAGTTTCACAAGGTTGTTCCTAGTATCTCGCTTTAAATTATAGTTTCAAATCTAGGGTTTTATTTTTAAATTCTTCAGTTTTTTGGTTATAACTTTTTTCATCTAATTCATACCATTTTACAACTGCATCAAATGGAGTTTTAACCTTTAATTCACGCATAAGACTTCCATGCTTTCTGTAGAGGTTGTAATGTATTAGAAGATGTGTTAAATTTTCGGCCATTTCTTTAAGAGAAGAATACTTAATTTTGCTTAATTAATGGCTATTCCTTTTTTTATCGCCAATTTCTTTTCGCATTTTTAAGGTTTTATGATAATATTCACAGGCTTTTTCTCCTTGATTATTATACACATATCCTATATTGTTTAAAGCACCTCCCAAAGATATTTTAAGGATAAGAATTTCTTACTCATTTTTTGTTTGCAGTAGTGCAGTAGCGGAAATCTTTTCTGCTATTTCACATAGGCATTTTAACGTGGCTATATTAGAAATTTATAATATTTCGCTAAGAGCAACATAAGAACTCGCCAAAGAATTATCTCGGCTATTGGGATTGTTAATAATAGAGTTTAGACTGTCTATTTGAAGTTGTTCTTCTGGAGAGAACTGGGCTTTAAGTTGAGTAGAAAAGCCAAAAGTCAGGCATATAATCAAAAGTATTTTCCTCATTTTTTTTAAAAGGTTTTTCGCTGTTAGGGGTATAAGATAGTTGTTTTTTATTCTTGTTTTGGTTTTCAAATCTAATGCTTTTATTATAGTTGAGTAGTTATTTTACAAAGTATTCATTCATACCCTAACCCCAATAATATAAACATCATCTATTTGCTCTATATTTCCTTTCCTATCATTAAAGATGGTTTCAATAGATTCTTTTTGCTTCTCCATACTCAGGTTGTTGATTTCTATTAGGTGCTTTTTGAAGGGACGGTACTTAAATTTCTTGCCTTTCGCTCCGCCAAACTGATCTGCAAAACCATCTGTGAAGAGATAGAGTGTATCGCCTTCAAAAAGAGGGAGAGTGTTACAGCTTCTCTATACAAGATAAACTTCGGTTCAAAAAATAGCCTAAAGCTTTCCTTTTTTGCAATAACAAGGATAAGAAAAATAATGAATTTAATTTGGGTTTCAACACAATTCAATTTTATTTTAAAGAAAATAAGTAAAGAAAGAAATGATTTATTAAGCGCATTTCAATGTTAGGTTGGTGTTACTAGAGGTTTTCTATTTATGACTCTTTCCACAATAATTTTATCCATAAAAAAAGCCTATCAATTTTATTGATAGGCTTTTTCTTAAAAAAAATATTAATGTAGATTAAACTACTTTCACATCTATTGCGTTTAATCCTTTTCTTCCTTCTTTTAATTCGAATTCAACTTCGTCTCCTTCTTTAACTTCGTCAATTAATCCTGAAACGTGAACAAAATGTTCTTTTTCTGATTCGTCCTCTACAATGAAACCAAATCCTTTAGTTTCATTGAAAAATTTTACTGTACCTTTCATGTTGTTTTTTAATAAATTATGGTGCAAATGTAATGCATTTATTTTAATAGCAATTATTTATTTTAATTTTATTTAAAAAATGTACTGAGTTTTTTACGTTAGGGATAGAAACGATAGCTTTTTAGTTTCAAAAAATTAGTTAAACTTGGTTAAAAAGAGCGAGTTTATAAGCTCCTTTTTAGCTTAGTTTAATTTTTTTTGATAATAAAAACTACAAGTAAATAGCCCGTTTAAACGCCCAAACCAAAGCTTGTTTTGAGTATTTATTCGTTAATTATTAAACTGTTACTTTCAAGCTCAATTCTTTTAACTGAGCTTCACCTACAGGAGAGGGAGCGTCAATCATAACGTCTCTACCACTGTTGTTTTTTGGGAAAGCAATAAAATCTCTAATCGAGTCGGTTCCTCCAAAAATAGAGCAAATACGGTCAAATCCAAAAGCTAAACCTCCGTGTGGAGGTGCTCCATATTCAAAGGCATTCATCAAAAATCCAAATTGAGCCTCTGCTTCTTCTTTTGTAAATCCTAATAAGTCAAACATTCTAGCTTGTATGTCTCTATCGTGTATTCGTATAGAACCTCCACCAACTTCGACACCATTAATTGCTAAATCGTAAGCGTTTGCTCTTACTTTTCCTGGGTCAGAATCAATCATATCCATATCTTCTGGTTTTGGAGAAGTAAACGGGTGGTGCATCGCGTGATAGCGTTTCGAATCTTCGTCCCATTCCAATAGCGGAAAATCCAATACCCAAAGTGGTTTGAAAACCTGAGGATCTCTCAATCCGAGTTCAGTTCCCATGTGAAGTCTCAAGTCGTTCATTTGACTTCTAACCTTGTCGGTGTTTCCACTTAAAACTAAAATTAAATCTCCAGCTTTAGCATTACACTTATCAGCCCACATCCCCAATTCTTCTTGATTGTAAAATTTATCTACCGAAGATTTAAAACTACCGTCTTCATTGCATTTTACATAAATCATTCCTTTGGCTCCAACCTGTGGTCTTTGCACCCATTTGGTAAGTTTATCCAATTGTTTTCTAGAGTATCCAGCACAAGCTTCAGCATTTATTCCCAATACCAATTCTGCATCGTCAAATATTGCAAAGCCTTTGTCTTTTACTATGTTATTCAAATCGTTGAACTTCATATCGAAACGAATGTCTGGTTTGTCCGAACCATATATTTCCATACATTTATCGTAAGTCATACGAGGAAACTCTTCTGGAAACTCTAACCCTTTTACATTGCTAAACAAATGTTTAATCAATCCTTCAAAAGTTTGAATAATGTCTTCCTGATCAACAAAAGCCATTTCACAATCTATTTGCGTAAACTCTGGTTGGCGATCGGCTCTCAAATCTTCGTCTCTAAAACATTTTACAATTTGATAGTAGCGATCATATCCACTTACCATCAACAGTTGTTTAAACGTTTGTGGCGATTGTGGTAAAGCATAAAATTCCCCTTCGTTCATTCTACTTGGAACCACAAAGTCTCTAGCACCTTCAGGTGTCGATTTTATTAAATAAGGAGTTTCTATTTCTATAAAATCTAACGAATCTAAATATTTACGAGTTTCTAAACCAATTTTATTTCTAAGAATCAAATTGTTTTTCAACGGATTTCTTCTCAAATCCAAGAAACGATATTTCATTCTTATTTCATCACCACCATCCGTATCGTCTTCAATTGTAAAAGGAGGAAGTTTAGCTTCCTTCAATACCGTTAAATCCGTAATTGTAATTTCAATTTCTCCAGTAGGATTTTTCTTGTTTTTACTCTCACGTTCAATCACCTTCCCAGTCGCTTGTATTACGTATTCACGTCCCAAAGTTCTAGCTTTTTCGCATAACTCAGCGTTGGTTTCCATGTTAAAAACCAATTGTGTAATTCCGTATCGATCTCTAATGTCAACAAAGGTTAACCCTCCTAAGTCTCTCGATTTTTGAACCCAACCACAAAGAGTAACCTCTTCGTTTACGTTGTCTATTCTTAATTCTCCGTTTCTATGTGATCTATACATTTATATAAGGTTGTATTACGTATTTTTTTATTATCAATAATTCAAAGGTACATTTTCTTATAATGCTTTAAAACTTTTTTTTATAAAACAGCAAAACTATTCCTTACAATCCTTGTGTTTACATTTCTTAGGAACAGGGTCATAACCTGAGTCTCCCCAAGGATGACAAGTAGAAAGTCGCTTCATTCCCAACCAAATACCTTTAAAAGGACCCCATATTTTTACCGCCTCTATTGTATAACTAGAACAAGTCGGTTCGTGCCTACAAGTTGGAGGGAACAATGGAGATATAAGCAACTGGTATAGCCTAATAGGAAGCAAAACGATGTAACTAAGAATTGATTTCATTTGTAAGGCGCAAGGTAGCTATAAAAGTTTATTATACTCAATGCAAATCCCTTTTCGGGAAATTTGAAGAATTTATTTTTTTCAGGACTTAGGCGTAAAATCTTGCTGTAATTGGTTACTGCAAGATTTTACAACGACAGTATTGGAAAAAAGAAAGATTCAAAAAATCGTAAAGCTATTTGTTTTGAGTATATGTGGGCGTTCGAGCGGGCTATCCACTATATCTTTTCTATTAAAAAAAAATAGAAAAGGATGCCGTTCCTATCCCTAACGCAGACGAGTGTTTTATTTTGAAACCTTCACATTTTTACAGTATTCCTATACTCAAATAATTTCTTTCAATAAAAAAGCGTATTTTTGCCAATTCACAAGGAATTACGATATGGATAAAATTAAGAAAATATACCTAATACCCGGTTTAGCAACCGACGGAACAGCTTATAAAGGATTAGTTTCTCACTTAAATATTCCTTGCGAAGTCATCGAATTCAAAGACTTAGACGATAATGAGTCGTTGAATCAGTATGCTGAGAAAATGAGTAAAGAGATAGATGATTCAGAACCATTTGTATTAGTCGGAACTTCTTTTGGAGGGCTTTTAGCTACAGAGATTGCAAAGTTTAAACACCCCGAGCGACTAGTCTTAATCTCTTCTGCCAAGAATAGAGAAGAATTAAACCCGATTATGAAAATAAAAGGAGGACATTTTTTTGTATCTATGGTTCCAGATGCGATTATGAAGCAAATTGTCACCAAAGGATTTCACTTGACATCTATGGTTCGTAAATCATTCAAGAAAATTTATAACGAAGAAACAAAAGCGATGGTAGCCAGAAGTCACGGGAGTTTCGATAAGTGGATTATGCAACAAATAAATGCTTGGGATAGCGATTTCGAGCACCAAAGTATTCTGCATATTCACGGCGATGGGGATATCGTTTTTCCAATTAAATATATCAGAGATTGCTATGTAATAAAAGGTGGGACGCACGCAATGTTAATCAATAAACCAAAAGAAATTGGAAAAGTTATTTCTCATTTTCTTCATTTACCAATAATAGAAAACTAAATGCTAAAAACCGTTGATTTAAAATATCATTACAATGATGAAGTTCAGCTTTCTTTTCCTCCAATGGAGTTTAAACAAGGAAGTCAAGCTTTAATTTTGGGTCAAAGTGGTTGTGGGAAAACAACATTATTACATCTACTTTCTGGTTTATTAAAGCCTACCAGTGGAACAGTTTTAATAGGAGAAACGGATTTGAGTAAATTATCTGGCTCAAAATTAGATTATTTTAGAGGGCAGGAAATAGGAATAGTTTTTCAAACACCTCATTTTATCGATTCTCTTACAGTAAAAGAAAACTTATTTTTAGCACAAACATTAGTAGGCAATAAAAAAGATTTAGAACAACTAGGACAAGTTTTAGAAGACTTAGGAATCCTCGATAAATTAAATTCGAAAACAAAAGAGCTCAGTCAAGGACAAAAACAAAGAGTGAGTATTGCAAGAGCTTTAATAAATTCACCAAAACTAATTCTTGCCGACGAACCAACATCGGCTCTCGATGATGAAAACTGTAGTTCGGTTATCAAGTTATTAAAAATACAAGCAGAAAAACAAAATGCAACGTTGCTAATTGTAACGCACGACAATCGTTTGTCTAGTTCGTTTGATTTAAAAGTACAACTATGAATGTTTTAAAAATTAGTTGGAAAAACATAATCTATAGGCCTTTGTCTAGCGGATTGTCCCTGCTACTTCTAGCTTCAGGAATTACCATCATTCTCATCACTTTGTTGACTTCTCATCAAATAAACGAGAAGTTTAGAAACAATGCAGGAGGAATTGATTTGGTTATAGCAGGAGAAGGAAGTCGATTACAATCGGTATTGTGTAACCTTTATCAAATCGATAAACCAACAGGAAATATAAATTATGCAAGAACTGGTTTTGCTCGTATGCATCCTATGGTCGATAAGGCGATACCTGTTTCTATAGGAGATAATTATAAGTCTTATCGTATTCTTGCTACAACGCACGATTATGTATCCTTATATAAAGGTAGTTTAGCAAAAGGAAAGCTGTGGAAAAATCCAATGGAATCAACAATTGGAAGCGAAATCGCTAAAAAGTTTGGATTAGTAATTGGAGACGAGTTTGCTGGAGGTCATGGATTAGGAGAGTCTATAGAGGAACACAAAGATCAACTTTATACCGTCGTTGGAATTTTAAAACAATCCAATACTGTTTTAGACAACTTATTATTAACATCCTTAGAAAGTGTATGGATTTTACACGCTGGTCACGACCACGATTCTGGAGGTAGTTTCGACATTATATCCAAAGAAGAACACGATGCTAATCTAGCAAAGAAAAAAGAACATAAACACGAAGAACACAGTCACGCTCACGAACATCATCACGAAAAAGTTGATAAAAAAGATTATGAAGCAATACTAAAAGGTATAGATTTTAAGACAAGGGAAATCACAGCAATGTTAATAACCTACAAGACAACCCGAGCCCGTTTTACACTCCCAGGAATTGCAAATAACACAGATGGAATGATGGCAGCAGAACCTGCAATCGAAATTGCACAACTGTTTGAACTGATAGAACCAGCAATTAGTATTATTGGAATTATGGCAATGCTAATTATCATTATCGCAGCAGCAAGTATGTTTATAGCAATGCTTAACTCCCTAAAAGATAGACAATACGAAATAGCAATTATGAGAATTATGGGAGCTTCTACTCTAAAAGTTTTCTCAATGATATTGTTGGAAGGTTTACTTTTGGCAATTTTAGGGTACGCAGTAGGTATTGCATTTAGTCACATCGGAATGGAATTATTCTCCGATTATCTTGCCGAAAATTATCATTATAGCTTTACAGGTTGGATTTGGTTGGTCGAAGAATGGTATATTCTTATAGGAGCCATGGCAATTGGTATAGTTTCTGCATTGTATCCAGCTATAAAAGCTTATCGAACAGATATTTCTAAAATATTATCTAATAAATAAAACAAAATGAAAAAACTAATACTAGCAATTGCTTTAATCCTAGGTTTCTTTACTTCTGCTACAAGTCAAACCATTATAACTTGGGAAGTCCTAAAAGATGTAACTTTTGAAGAAGTGTTTTCAGAAGAATTTCAAGGTTATTATAAAGTCCCTAAATTTGGAAAAAAAATAAAGCTCATTGAATGGAAAAAAAGTTCAAATTAGAGGTTACGTTATTCCTGTCGATGTAATTCAAGACTATTATGTCCTTTCTGCAAATCCATACAGCTCTTGTTTCTTTTGTGGTGGAGCAGGACCAGAATCGGTTATGGAAATTCAAATTACAGGAGAGCATAACGGACTCAGAATGGATCAAATAATTACCTTCGAAGGGAAACTAAGATTAAACCCAGATGATCTTTATCAGTTGAATTATATTTTAGAAAACGCTAAAGTTATAGAATAGAGACTTGATTTTAGATAATACATACTCAAACCAAATAGCTTTACGGGTTTTATTCTTGTTTAATCTATAACTGCGTTGAAAAAAAATCGTAGTAACCAGTTATAACTCATTTTTTCGCCTTACTATAAATAAAATTAACATCGCTTAAAAAACCGAAAAGCTAATCGGTTTGAGTATATTTCCCAATACGTTGATTAATCAAGTGCCAAGCTACAACTCCATAACTAATCGAAACATTCAAAGAGTGTTTCGTTCCAAATTGAGGAATCTCAATACAAGCATCACAAGCGTCAATTACATTTTGATCAACTCCTTTTACTTCATTTCCAAAAATTAGAGCAATCGGTTCGTTGTTGTATTTAAAGTTTTCCAACGAAATAGTTTCTTTCGCTTGTTCTATAGCATAAACTTTATAACCTTTGTTTTTCAATACGTCAACAACTTCTAATGTGTTTTCGTTGTAGTACCAATCAACCGAATCGGTAGCACCCAAAGCTGTTTTTTGAATTTCTCTATGAGGAGGAGTAGCTGTAATTCCACACAAATATATCGATTCAATATTAAATGCATCTGAAGTTCTAAAAAACGAACCGATATTGTTCAAACTTCTAATATTGTCCAAAATAACAATTATAGGTGTTTTGTCTTGGCTTTTATATTCCTCAACAGAAACTCTATTTAGTTCTGTTAATTTCAGTTTTTTATTTGTCATAATTTCAGTTTTTTGAATTATATCAATTGAATGATGAAATGCGATATAAGAAATAGAATTTATTTTTACTTAGGCGATGAAAATAAAACTAGCATAGCTAAGGCTATGCTAGTTTTATTCTGAAGAAGCATAAGTGAATAAAAGCTATTTAATTCTCGCGTTTCATTATTTATTTGGCCTTACTTGATTTCAAGCTTTTTTATGTTAGGCTATAATTGCGCTTTTAGTCTTTTTTATTTTGTCGGAGAAAAAAATCAGAATTACACAAAGGGGTTAAAATCTCATCCATGAAACGCCTAAAGAAAAAGTCTTTAATTCGTCCCCTTTTCCTTTCTCAAAAATTCCAGTTAGTGAATAAAAAGCTATAAATGAAATTTTATTAAATCCAATTCTCAAAGTAGGTCCATATCTATACGCTAATGTATTTGGTGTTCTATAAACTTTTATTTTAGTTATATCATCAGTAAACTTAGTGTGGTTTCCCATCAAGTATCCAACTTTAAAACCAGGATAAAACCTAAAGTTAAAACGTTGCCTTTCTTCCATACTTTTGTTCATTGTTCTAAACCTCAATTCAATAGGAACTTCAATGTAGTTAAGTGTTATTTTGTTTATTCTATACTTTTTATTGTAAGGAATTAAACTCGTATAACTGTTGTTTTTTGAGTTATTAGAAGATGTTTTAAAAATTCCTGTATGGTGAATGTTGTCGGAAGTTAATCCCAGTCCAAATGCAAAAGCGATGTTACTTTTTTTACTCAAGGGGATATCTTTGTAAAAAAAAGCAGAAACACCAATCGAATACAATTCTGTTTTAACTCCATTTGGAGCATTCAACCATTGATCTGTTTTTATGTCGATTGCTATTCTGTCAAATTTTTCGGTTTCAGTATCGTCAGCAGTTAGCTTTTATTCTTTTCATTATTCCTTGCCCAGAAACACTAAAACAAGCGAAGATAAAGATTGTTATAAAATAATAGTTTTTCATTTTCATAAAGTTTTTTGCCATTGCCAAGCATGCAACAAAGCATCTTCTAAATTGTATTTAGGAGCCCATTTCAACTCATTTACTATTTTAGTATTGTCAGCAAAAATAGCACCTATGTCACCTTCTCTAGCTTTTCCTATCTCGTAAGTTAATTTCTGATTAGTTGATTTTTCAAAAGCTTTTATAACCTCAATAACCGAAGACCCAACACCTGTTCCAACATTAAATATATCTATCGAACCATTCTGTGTATTCAGTTTTTCTATCGCTTTTATATGAGAGGTAGCTAAATCCACAACATGGATGTAATCTCGTATGCAACTACCATCATTCGTATTGTAATTGTCTCCAAAAACAGTTAGTTTTTCTCTTATCTTAGCCGCAGTTTGAGTGATGAAAGGAACTAGGTTGTTTGGCGTTCCTATTGGTAATTCACCTATTAAACCAGATGGGTGAGCTCCAATTGGATTGAAATACCTCAAGATTGAGACGTTAAATTTAGGATTTGCTTTTTGAAAATCAATTAATATTCGCTCTCCAATCTGCTTGGTGTTTCCATAAGGAGATTCAGCATTTTTTATCGGAGTATTTTCAGTTACCGGTATAGCATCTGGAGAGCCGTAAACAGTACAAGATGAAGAAAATACAATATTTTTGACATTTTCTTCTTTCATTACTTCAAGTATGTTAATCAACGAACCTAAATTGTTTTTATAATAAAGCAAAGGTTTTATTACAGATTCTCCTACCGCTTTACTAGCCGCAAAATGAATTACACCATCTGGTTTTTCAGTAGTAAAAACCTCTTTCGTTTCTTCTTTGTTCGAGCAATTTATTTGATAAAGTTTTGGTTTTATCCCCGTTATTTCAAAAATCCGATCCAATATAAATGGCTTAGAATTACTAAAATCATCTATTATAACAGCTTCGTGCCCTTGTTTTATTAATTCTACAACTGTATGAGATCCAATAAAACCTGCACCTCCAGTAATTACTAATTTCATTTCGAATCAATATTTAGTGTCGGTAATTTCATTTTTTTTGAAATAACAGTTGCATTCGGAAAATAGGAAGAGATTTCTTTCTTAAACAAATAAGCGTCCGTTCTACTATAAAAACTACCAGCATACAAATATGTATTTGGAGGCAGCCACGTCTCTTCCAATTGTGAGTTTGGTTTAACCTTTAGTAGTTTATATCTTGCGTTTCTAATTCTGGAAGTCTGCTGGCTAACTTCTAACTGCACAGTATATCCCAGTATATAAGGCTTCGTTTTTAAGCTTTCTGTTAGAGAAGTAACGCCTTCAGGTTGCTTAACAGTTAATTCACCTTTTTGATTTTCAAAGTTTAATTCTTTTTTTCAATACTTACAGCGGTATCTTTTTCTTGCAAG
>LBBO01000007.1_pt9 | contig 11521 bp, 14 predicted proteins | sample 329191 | NCBI WGS metagenome assembly LBBO01 (sample SAMN03174413, study PRJNA266758) | hydrothermal vent metagenome | biome: marine hydrothermal vent; feature: marine hydrothermal vent chimney; material: microbial mat material; isolation source: microbial mat from marine hydrothermal vent chimney...
CTTTAATTGGATTTTGCTCCACTTATCTTAATTTCAATGATGCTATAATCTTTTATAATAAATAAAAAGGAGCTAAAATGTCTGTAGCAACACTTTTAAATTACACCTATAGTGACTATGAAAATTGGGAAGGGAATTGGGAACTAATTGAGGGTATTCCTATCTCTATGGCTCCTGCACCTATGAAGATACATCAACGAATTGCGAGTGAACTATTTTTTTATTTAAAACAGGAGCTTCTAGAGGAGTGTTTAGAATGTGAAGTTTTATATGAAACAGATTGGAAAGTTTCTAACCATACTACAGTGAGACCTGATATTGTATTGGTTTGTGGGGATGAAGGAAAACAGTATATCACTAAAGCACCTAGAGTTATTATAGAAATATTGAGTCCTTCAACAGCTAAAAAAGATGAAACGGTCAAATTTGAACTATATGAAGAAGAAAAAGTTGAGTACTATATTTTAGTATATCCAAATGATTTAAAAGCCAAAGTTTATAAATTAGAAAGAAACAAATATTCAAAAGTTGGAGATTTTACAAAAGAGAAACTATATTTTAAAGATATTGAGTGTGATATTGAACTTGATTTTAAAAAAGTGTTTCAACGGTTTTATTAGAGGCTATATTACCTACCATAGGTAATATAAGCATCTTATGATGTACCCCTTTTCTAAAACACAAAAATAAAATTTAAATTCCACCTATGCACTAAGCACACTTTTTCTCGGTGTTAAGTGTCTAAGATTTGGGGGACATCATATGTTTCAGCTATGTAATTCTCTTCAAATGTATAAGGGATATCATAATTATATCCACGAAGATGGTTATCAAACTGATTATTAAACTGAAAAACTGCATTACCCTCTTCTTTAATAACCTGAGCATTAGGAGTATTTATAAGTCCTGTGAATCCTTGAGAGGAAAGGCTATTTGAAAAGTTGTCAGCGACAAGCAGTGTTGAAGAAAGTAGAATAAGAGTAGATTTACGCATTAGATTCTTTTTAATGTTTTGATGAAAATAATTTTTCTTTAAAAACTAAATACAAAAACATACTGTTTGTGTATAAATATCTTTTCCACATTCGTCGTGGCTCTTGCAAAAATCTGTAAAACCATTCTAAGCCATTGTTTTGCATCCATAATGGGGCTCTTGTTACTTTTCCTGATACTACATCAAAACTACCACCTACACCCATAATAAATGGGGTATTAATAACATCCTTATAGGTATTTAAAAATATCTCTTTGGTAGGGCTACTAATGGCTACAAACAATATATCTGCCTTACTTTCACTAATCTGTTTAGCAATAGCTATTTCATCATTTTTATCAAAATAACCATTACGATATCCAGCTATAATATCCCTATTATACATAGTTGCATATTTATCAACCACACTTTTTAGAACTTCTTCTTTGGCTCCAAAAAAAAAGACCTTGTATTGTTTTTTATAAGCTAGTTTTACAAGATTTTGCATAAGGTCAATACCTGAAACACGTTCGGGTAATGGTTGTCCTAAAAATTTACTTGCCCAAACGACAGCTTGACCATCAGCATTAATGATATTACTACTTACTACAGAATCATAGAGTTCTTTGTCTTTTTGCATATGTACCATTTTGGCTGCATTTACTACTACATGATGTAAATTTATTTTATTTTTAATAGATTCATCTATTGCATTCAATGTTTCTTCCATGGTTATTTTATCTATGGGGCAGTTTAGTATGTTGATTCTATTCTTCATTTTTAAATTCCTTTAAATAAAAGCTCATTGAAAAAAACATCCATGATTGAGCCCATCTGATATAGGGTATTTTTGAATTAAATCTTTTTTTAATTTGATAATAAAAGTAACCCTCTTTATCTTGCATATTTTCTATTGTCCATTTTAGAACTTTATCTATTAATTCTTTTTGCTCTTTTAATATTCCAAGTCTATATAAAGTTATAATAAGTTGTGCTGGTGCATGAATATCTATAGGGTAAAGTGAAGTATTATAATATTTTGATTTTCCATCTTTCGTAAAAAATGTATTTAAATAATATTCTAATCCTATTTCAATATTTTTTTCATAGGTTGTATCTCCTGAGTACTTCATATATTCACTAATACACTCAAGATTATATCCTGTATGGAAATTATCTATCCATTGATGAAATGGCAAAGTGCCATAAGCCCATGCACCATCTTTTTGCTGATAGTCTACACAAAATTGTACAGACTTCTTTGCTTCATCTATAAGTTCTTTTTCACTTGTATAACTATAAACACGAGCCAACATCCTAGAGCCTAAGAGTGAAGCATTAAATACTTGTGTATTGTCTAAAGGTGAATATGAAAAAGCAAAATTACCCTTATCATCATAAGTACGATTTAAGTCTTTTAAAATAAAATCACAAATACTTCTAGCTATTTTTAATAACTTTTCATCTTTTAAAATATCATAAGCATCAAGTAGTGCATATCCTATAAAAGTTGAAGCTACTACTGTTGGCGTAAATTTTGGCTGAAAAAATGCTCTTGCTTGCCAGTCAAAGTTATATCCCCAGCAACTACCACTCCATCCTTCAGTTTGCAAAGATAGAATTTTATCTATTAAAAAATTTATTTTCACAAGATATTCCTCTTTTGGTTCAATCGTATATAAATTACAATACCCAGATAAAAAGAGACCTAATCCTTTTGGATTATAATCTTTCTTGACACCTAAAATATTACGAAGATTAAGAGGAAGTCTTTTAAAAGATTGAATCCACGCAAGTCTTATGAATCTACTTCTATAAACTAATGGAATAGCATTAAAAAATTTACTATTAAGTCCATCATAAGGATCCCAACCTTTATAGTTTTCTTTTTCTATATAAGTTTTTAATTTACCAAAAGAAGCTTCTATCTTAGACATGGGATACCACCAATTTAAATTTTCCTGATTTCATTTTTACTATATCCTTTTCTTCAATAATATTAATTTTAAATTGAATTTCTTGTCCTACTCGTTCTAAAATTTTCTTACTTAAATCAATTTTATCTACTTCTGAAAAAGTAGGTTTTATTACAATATTAACATCAAAATACTCAAGTTTATTTTGAATTATTTGCGATTGTAAAATATTTTTTGCACCCTTAAAAATAACATCCATTCTTCCTAATTTAATTCCACTTACCGTTGTAATTACATCATCATTCCTACCATTAATATTTGTAATAATATTATTGTTTAAAAACTCAAAAGTATCATCAACTTTATAGTTAATTAAAGGAAAAGCTGTATTAAATAAGTTTGTTGTGATAACATAATCTTTTTTAAAAATATTATGAGAATATAAAGCTGGTTCAACATAAGTGCTGTTAGCTTCATTATATTCTAATGCAATAGTTCTTTCGGCATTTCCATACCAATCATATATTTTAGCATCAAATATTTTTTTAATCATATCTTGTTGATAGGCATAAAGTGTTTCTGATGATGTAAAAATTAATGGAACATAGATTTTTTTATTTATTTTATCTAATTCTATACTTAAATTAAAAATTGAACTAGGGTAAGCTAAGATTGCTTTTGGATTGAAATTTTTGATTAGTGCTAAATATTTTTCTATATTCTTATATGATATTTGATAACTACTCAAGTAAAGCATGTTGTGTACAGCATCATAGTATGATAACTTTTGATTTCCTAAATCACCTCGTATTACAACAATAGGGTCTTTGATATATAATCCATTTTTTTGTCGATAGTGCCATACATAGGCATTTTCCATTAACAAAGAGTTATAAGACCTAAATACTTCTAATGGTGTTCCTGTTGACCCACTAGTATACCCTTTTAATAAAAACTTTTTTGAAATAGTACAGATATCATTGGTATTCTCTATAATATCTTGCTTTTCAATAATTGGTAAGTCATTAAAATTATCTAAACTATCAAATCTATTTACATTAATATTATTTTCATCATAAAGTTTTTTGTAAAATTTACTTTTCTGATAAGCTACTTGAATATAATTTAATGATAATTTTGTTTTTAATTTATTTAATTCATCTTTTGTTAGGTTCTCTAATTCTTGAAGATAGTTAAGATTTTTTCTCCAAAGAAAATTATATTTTATATGGTAGTTAATATACTGTGTAATCATTTATGTATCCTTATTATTTAGAATAAAAATATAGGATAAAAAAACTAATAATGTAGAGTTATATACTGGAGCTGTTAAAGATGAAAGTAAAAAGTAGACTGTAATATAAAATCCTTTTTTAGATAAAAGAGGGTTAGTTTTTTTCTTACTATAAAAATATTTTAATAAATACATATATGATATAAAGAGTGAAGTAAAACCTAAATAACCACTTTCTCCTAAAATCATAGCCCAATAAGTATCTGTTAAAAATTTTCCATCTTTAAACCACCAAATGTTATCATAGTTTAAAGTGTGATAAACAGGAGAATTAAAAACCTTAGACATAATACTACCAAAACTACCAATACCTGAACCAAATGGAAAGTTTTGATTTGCTAATATAAATGAGTCTTTATAGAAGAGAATACGAGTAACTGTAGTATGTTCTATATTTTCTAAATCCATATCTTTTAAAATAGTTTGAGATATTATATCCCACATTAAGACGGTAAGATAAAGTAAAATCATGGTTAAAAATGTAATAGCTAAAACTTTTATTCCTAAGCTAATCTTTTCTTTATACAGCATAAATATAAAAATAGAAACTAAAAGAAAAGATACAATTTCTTGTCTTGAAAAGGTTAAAATTAACATACTTATGAGTATCATTAAATATGTTTTTTTTATTTTTTATTTTCTAATAATAAAACACCTATATAAATTGATAAGAAAAAAGCTAAGTTTCCTGTAAACCAAAAGCTTCCTACAATTCTTGAAAATTCCATTTCTCTAAAAATAAATTTTCCATGATGTCCACCATAAAGGAATATGTCGTCATAAATATTAGGTGATAATAATTGAAATATAGATAAAAGTATAGATAAAAATATAATAGAATAAATAATTTTATTATATTCTACAGGTTTCTTGATAATTGAGAATATAGTTAAGAAAATTATTAAAAATTTAAAATTTAAAAAACTTTGTAAAAATGTGGCAAGGAGATTATAGTTTATAATTACTGATGAAACAATACCGATAAGAATATAAGATAAATAAAAATAAATGAATAGTTTTAAATACTTTTCTTTTCTTTTAATAATTTTCCATCCAATCAGTGCACTGGGAAGTAATAAAAGTAATAAAAGTTCATCGATATATTTAAATATATCATTATTATTTATTTTTAAAAAGAATTCTTGAAAAACTAGTAAAAGTAATGAAAAAATTATGATAGTTTTATTACTTTTTAATTTCACTACTAATTACTTTCGCAGGTATTCCTACTACTATATTGGCTTCTTGAACATTTTTAATAACAACAGCATTAGCCCCAATAATAGCACCTTTACCTATTTTAATAGGACCTAATATCTTTGCCCCAGCACCAATATAAACATTATCTTCAATAATAGGTAAGTCAGGATGACCTGATTTACCTCCAATGGTAACACATTGGCTTATGGTTACATTATTACCAATAATAGCCTTTTTATGTATGACTACAGCAATTCCTCCATAAGCAAGAATTGTACCTTTACCTATTTTTGTGTCTGAATATAAAACGGTATTAAAGAGTAATCGAATGAGTGCATTACACAGCGTTGGAATAATGGGAATATTTAAATTGTAACATTTGTTACCTATACGATAAAACCACATTGCTTTCATTTTATATATCTCCTTGAATTTTGTTTTATAAAAATAAATTTTATAATATTGAGTATAAATATAGAAAATAATAAAATAATTATATTTATAATGTTATTGTCCATAGATAAAAAAAGAATGACTAATATCAAAAAGAGTAAAAATACATATAGATTTATTTTTAATAAAATATTTAACTCTTCGTGAACATATAAAATATTTGAAACAGGTAAAGCTATTTGAGAGCTAATAATAACTAAAGAGAACATAAAAAAGATACTGAGTGAACTCTCTAAATTAAAAACCTCTGTATTCATAAAATACTTCAACATAAAATACATAAAAATTGACAATAGAAACATAGTAATTAAAAATAAAAAATTGAATTTTTGAAAAGTAAAATATATTTTTGAAAAGATTAACTTTTCATTAATATTTTTAGACATAAGTGGTAAATAATGATAGCTCATAGCCCTTGGAAAAAGTAATAGCATACTTAATAGAGCTAAACTAAATCCCAGAAGACCTGCATAATCATTTCCATATTTATAGTTTATTAATGGTACTAAGATAAGAAACGTTGCACCACTTAAAAAATTACTCGCAGAGATAGAGATACTTTTAATTAAATCTTCTTTTTTTAATAGTTCATAGCTTTTAAATGAAGAAAATTTTTGAATTAAATATATTAAATTGACAAGTAAATAAGCAATAGCAAGCTGAAGTACTATATAGTTTGGATTAAAAAGTAATCCTATCCCAAAAAATAATAAAACTAAGATATCATATAATAAAATTTTATTATATTCTTTGGTTGCTAAAAATAAATGACGAATAATCATATATAAAGACCATGAGAGTAATAAGAGACTACTCTCTATAAAAAAGTATATGCTATTGAATTCTGATAATATAAAAAGTACTAAGATAAATAAAATGCTAAAGAAGAAGCTTGTTAGCAGACTTTTCTGTATGAACTCTGCACTATTTTTAAGTTTTGGAACTCTTATTAATACCAAGCCTGAAATACCAATAGTAGTAAAAAATAAAAGTGATTGAACTATATAATAATCATTAGAAAATTCTCCCATTATTTTTGTACTAAAAAAATGAGCTAAAATAAAAAATATTATTAATCGTTGTATCCCAGGCATTGCAGTTGCTAATAAAACAATAAATTTATTTAACATTTATTTCTCTTAAAAGTTTTTCAATATCTTCATACAAATTATAGGTATAAGGAATCATCTTTTGTGTTTTTGTACAATCTGCAATAAATGCTGATTCATCTACTGCTATATTTACTTTTTTTATAATCAATTCTTCAGTAGTACATTTTTGAATAAAGTCAATAATCTGATTAATTGTCAAACCACTATTTGAACCAATATTTAAAATATTACTCTCTTTTGAATGTTCTATTAAATACTGAATCATATTTAATAAGTACTTAATATTTACATAGTCACGAAGTTGATTCCCCGTACCATAGATAGATAATGGATTATTCATCAAAATATCTTTGATGAATATATTTATAATGTTTTTAGCTATTGATTGATTGTTGGTAGTGTATACGTTTGAAGCTCTTAAAATACTATATTGAAATTTATTTTTTTTGAAAAATCAATTATTAATTTTTCTTGTTTTATTTTAATAGAACTATAAATATCCCTTGCGTATAGTTTTGATTCTTCTTTTACAGGGATGATATTATCTTTATCATAAACCATTCTTGAACTTAAAAAAATAATATGTTGACCCTTTGTCATGTTTTTGACAATAAATTCTAAGTATGTTAATCCAATGTAATGATGTATGTTGCTAGAAGCATTCTTCAAGAGAGTAATATCATCTAACATATAGATGATGATATCACTTGATTGAACTTCTTGTTCTGTTAATTTGATTATATCAATATAAGTAATATTTTGAGTGTTTTGATTTAAATATTTTTCATTTCTTACTGGTAAAAGAAATTGGTAGGATGAAAATAATTTTGATTTTCTGAGTTCTTTACCAATAAACCCTGTAGCTCCTAGTAATAATATTCTATTGTAAAATTTCATCTAGCTTTTCTTTAAATTTATTTTGATTATAATCTTGTGCCAATTTTATATTATTTGATGATTGTACTGTTAATACTTCTAAATCTTCATATTCTTTTATTGTATGGCTAAGTTCCTCTACATTTCCAGCAGAAATAAAAAAAGCATTTTCTTTTTCTTTTAAAACTTCTGGTATAGATCCTACTCTTGTTGTTATAATACCCATTCCATAAGATAATGCATCTAAAATTGCATTTGGCATACCTTCTTTATAGGAGGGTAAAAGCAAAATATTCATTTTTTTCATTAAAATATCTTTCTCACCCCCAAAAATTTTATTTATAATAGATATGTTTTTGAAATTATAGGATTCAATTTTTTCCTCTTGTGCTTTAGGTATAGCAATTAGATAAAAATGAAAATTATTCTTAGATTCATTTATTTGAATAATACTGTTTATGACTTCCATAGAACCTTTTCGTATTGCTTCACTTCCTCCAAAGAATATTAGGTTAGTAGGAGTTCTTATAGTATTTCTCTTTTCTTGAATAGACATAATTACTTCAGGTAAAATATCTATTGTTGTATTAGCTTTTATATCTTGTTTTATAAAAGAAGATATTCTCTGTGATTGCACAATGTTTTTATAAGGAGTCTTTAGTCCTAGTTGTATGGCTTTTTTAATTATATAATTACTTTCTGTATAAAAACTCATCAAGTCTCCAGCATATCTTAAATAAGTTTTTTGCCTAAAAAATTTAGATATTAAAATATAATATATAGAGTCAAAAAAAGCATATTTTGATGGAGTAACAATAATGACTCCTTTAATATTTTTATTATTTTTCAATAAAAATATAATGAATTTTAAATTATTATAAGCTGAATATATGGTTTTTTGTACTTTATTAAGTAGTGAATATTTTGTTTCAAAAAATGTATACCGACTATTTGAAAAGTAAGTAAAATTTTCTGGATTAATTTTTAAAATATTATTAATAAAAGTACTAATCCCTCCAATTTCATTTGGATGGGAACCTATAAGTAGAAATTTTCTCATAAAATATACTTCTCCAAATACCACTCAACCGTCTTAAGAATCCCCGATTCAAAATCTTCATCAGCCTTCCATCCAAGCTCATTTTCAAGTTTAGTAGCATCAATAGCATAACGTCTATCATGCCCAGCTCTGTCTTCTACAAAAGTAATTAACTCTTTATAACTTTTCTCTTGTGAAACTTTTTCATCAAGTATACTACAGATTCTATCCACTATTTGTAAATTGGTTCGTTCATTCCGTCCACCGATATTATAAGTATTGGCTATTTTACCCATATGATAAACCAAATCAATCCCTTTGCAATGGTCAAGTACATAGAGCCAATCTCTTATATCTTTACCATCACCATAAATAGGAATAGACTCACCTGCCAATGCTTTACGTATGATGGTAGGAATAAGTTTTTCATCATGCTGTTTTGGACCATAATTGTTAGAACAGTTGGTTATAACCGTATTTAATCCAAAAGTTTCATGGTACGCTCGTATAATCATATCGGATCCTGCTTTACTTGCAGAGTAGGGAGAATTAGGAGCGTAGGGTGTTTCTTCTGTAAATAGGTCTGTCTCATTGAGTGTTCCATAGACTTCATCAGTACTTATATGGTGAAACCTACACCCTTTATAGGCTTCCTTGTAACTGAATGGTTTGTCCATCCAATACTTTTGTGCTACATCTACCAAAGTATACGTTCCATTTAGGTTGGTCTCTATAAAAATACTAGGATTTTTAATAGAGTTGTCTACATGAGATTCAGCTGCAAAGTGAATAACTCCCTGTATATCATACTCTGTAAAAATAAATTCAATGAGTTCACGATTACAAATATCACCTTTAATGAATTTATATCTAGGATTATTTTCTACCTCTTTTAAATTTTCTAAATCACCTGCATAGGTGAGTAAATCTAGGTTGATAATAGTATAGTTTTCATATTTACCTAAAAAATAAGGAACAAAGTTTGATCCTATGAAACCTGCACAGCCTGTTACTAGTATATTAATCATCCTGTACCAACTCTTTTAAATAAGTACCATATCCATTTTTTGATAAGGGTTCTGCAATTTCTAATACTTTTTCTTTTGAAATCCATTGATTATTGTACGCTATCTCTTCTAAACAAGCTATTTTATAACCTTGTCTATTTTCTATAGTTTGTACAAATAATCCTGCTTCTAATAAACTGGCATGTGTTCCTGTATCTAACCAAGCAAAACCACGTCCTAAAAGCTCAACCTGTAGATTACCTTGTTTTAGATACGCCTCATTGATAGATGTGATTTCAAGTTCACCTCTATGTGAGGGTTGTACATTTTTTGCTATATCTATTACACTATTATCATAAAAATATAATCCTGTTACTGCAAAATTTGATTTAGGTTTTTTAGGTTTTTCTTCTATGCTTATTGCATTTTTATTTTCATCAAACTCTACTACTCCAAATCTTTGAGGGTCTTTTACTTGATAGCCAAATATAATAGCACCATCTTTAATAGTAGATGCTTTTTGAAGCATAGGCGAGAAACCTTGCCCATAAAATATATTATCACCAAGAATTAAACATACACTATCGTTTCCTATAAATTCCTCACCCAAAATAAAAGCTTGTGCCAATCCATCAGGGGATGGTTGAATTTTATATTCTAACTTTATACCCCAATTAGTTCCATTACCTAAAAGTTCTTCAAAGTTATCTATGTCTTGTGGTGTTGATATGATTAAAACTTCTCTAATCCCTGCCAACATAAGAACTGATAATGGATAATAAATCATTGGTTTATCATATATTGCTAAAAGTTGTTTACTTATTGATTTGGTGATAGGATAAAGTCTTGTTCCACTTCCTCCTGCTAGAATTATACCTTTCATTATTTTAAAACCCCACAAAAATCCAAATTTGTTTTTAAGTCTAAACCTTTAAACTCTTTATGCCCCACCAAAAAAGCAACCACATCAGCCTCTCTAATAGCATCTTCATACTCAACAATTTCAAATTCATCAAAACTCTCAATATTAGGCTCAACAGCCAAAATATCCAATCCATCAGCAATAAGTCGTCGAGTAATAAAAAGTGCAGGAGACTCCCTCAAATCATCAATATCAGGCTTAAAAGCCAAGCCCATACAAGCTACTTTAGCTTTTCTTCCATATTCAGCTTTAAATTTTAAAGCTTCATTTTTTATCTTCTCTATCGTCCATTCTGTTTTATAGGTATTTACTTCACGAGCAGTACGTATCATCTTCGCGTCTTTACCACCTGCATGAACAATAAACCATGGGTCAACAGCAATACAATGCCCACCTACACCAGCACCAGGATTGAGTATATTTACTCTTGGGTGACGATTGGCTAAACGGATAAGCTCCCATACATCAATGTTAAACTTATCACATAAGATAGAGAGTTCATTGGCAAAGGCTATATTGGTATCTCTAAAAGAATTTTCAGTTAGTTTTGCCATCTCAGCCGTTTTGGCATCAGTGGAAAGCACTTCACCCTCTACAAATGTTTTATAAAACTCTACCGTTTCTCTAGTAGCCTCAGGTGTTGTACCTCCAACTATTCTGTCATTTTCTACGAGTTCCCTCATAATTTGACCAGGTAAAACTCTTTCTGGACAATGAGCAATGTAAAGA
>LBBO01000209.1_pt20 | contig 11503 bp, 9 predicted proteins | sample 329191 | NCBI WGS metagenome assembly LBBO01 (sample SAMN03174413, study PRJNA266758) | hydrothermal vent metagenome | biome: marine hydrothermal vent; feature: marine hydrothermal vent chimney; material: microbial mat material; isolation source: microbial mat from marine hydrothermal vent chimney...
TTTTCAAAACTAACAAGTGCAGCTGTGTGATAAACTTCTTTTACATGACACAAGACTTTTTCTAAACTATCTAAATCCAAAACATTAGCTTTTACCCATTCCACGTTTTTATAAAATTCTGTTTTTTGATAATGTTTAAAGAGTTCAATCACCATCTTTTTCGATTCTTCTGTTCGAAATAAAGCAACAACTATTTTGTTTTCAGAAGCTAACTTAACAAGTAAATGGCTTCCTACGAGTCCTGTAGCTCCAGTTATAGCTATTTTATGATAGTTTTCTGTCATAAGTTAATTTGTTAAAGCTTCAAATTTATAACCTTTTTGTTTTAGCTTGTTCAATATTGTAGGTAATACCTTTAGCATCTTATCAGCACATTTATCACTGTCGTGTAAAACGATTATTGACCCATTAGAAACTTTTTTATTATGTTATTTACTATATCTTCAACTGAATTTGAAGCAACAAAATCACCAGGGATAATATCCCAAAGTACAATTTTATATCGCTTTTTTAATTCTAAATATTGCCTCCATTTCATTTTTCCGTAAGGAGGTCTAAATAAATTTGAGTTTACAAATTCAGAAGCTTTTTCTACATCATTAAAATATACTTTATTGCTGGTTTTCAAACCTTTTAAATGATTGTGGGTGTGATTTCCAATCGTATGTCCCTTCTCTAAAATAGATTGATAAACCAATGGAAAAGATTCTACTCTAGACCCAATACAAAAAAAAGTGGCTTTTGCCTTATGGTTTTCCAATAGGTTTAAAACTTCGGCTGTAACAAGTGGAGTAGGTCCATCGTCAAAAGTTAAATACACAATTTTTTCATCTGTTTTTACTTTCCACAAGACAGAGGGGAAGCTCCAGCGGATAAATTTTGGTATTTTTACAGGTGTCATTTTTTTCGTATTGCGTATTTCGTAGAGCGTCTAGCGTTGTTCGCAATACGTAGGACGCTAGACGAATTGCAAAAAAAACTATATGCTTATCCGCTTGTTTCCCCAAACGGAAATAAAACGGACAAGGTTTAACTCTTCTTGCTCTATGTTCTCTAGCCGAACGGGCTTTTCATTTTTTTATTTATTCCCTTTTATTTCTTTTTAATTGTATCAATGAGAACGTTTCACTTAGTTCTTAGTCAAAAAAAACGAAACAAAAAAGACAAGGCTAAAAATGAATACAAACATAGACCGGCATAAAAGTTAAGTTCGGTTGGTGGATCTCCTAGCGGAGCTAACCAATCTCTCTAAACTTTCATTTTGTTCTATATTTACATCCATTTAAAGGCCATTTCAATTTCGTACAAATTTTAACTTTCTCTTTCTTTGAGGAAAGAGACGGATAAGCATAAAAAACTACTTCATTCCATTAGTCCAAACAGCTCTCACCAAGTTTACAGGAAAACGCTGAGGATCAGTGTATAAATTCTGATACTTACCTCTTGTTGTCATAAACATTTTCTTTGCTTCGGTAAACACTTCTTTATAATTCGAACCTTCCAGAACTCCTATTTCTGTAAAGAAAGTATTTGTTTCGTCTGCTTTAAACATTTCGTTCTGCCCTAAACCGTCTAATGATGCCTCTCTCAAGACTTCTATATTATTTAAAGATTTACCATATTCATAAATAATCAATGGGAAATATTTATCTCTATCTAAGCTTAAATAATATTCAGCTTCTCCTAATTCTAGTGCTACCAATTGTTTTGCAAGCGCATCTCCTTTTTCTTTCGCTCCAGCTTGATAGTAGCTAGCACATAAACGAACACAAATATCATCTGCAGGAACTTGATTGTTTTCAATTGGCATTTCTTCAAATACTTTATCCAAAACAGCAATTGCTTTTTCGTTTTCACCGCTAGAAACTAAATCGTTTACCAAAAACATCATTTGAACACGTATTCCGTAAACCATTCTCATCGTGTAATAATCAACATAAACTCCTTTTCCTTTCATATTTCCCCATTTGAATCCATTCTCGGTATCCATCATTAGGTCGTACATCTTTGCTGCGTTAGTTCCTCCATTTCCACCGTGATTTATTGGCGTTAATTTGTAGGTCATTCCTTGGCTTTCCATGTAAGGCTTTAATCCTTTGTTGGCTTGCATTCCTGCTAAACTTGCAAAGTATATTGGTCTGTCCCATTTGTAGTGAGCAAGCATGTCTAGTACTGCTAAATCCGCTTTGTATAACGTTTGACCACTCAATGTCCATCTAATTGTATCTAAAGCTTTTTCTCTGTCTTCTTCTCTAAGAATACCATTTGCTATTGCAGCATCTTTATCTACTTTTATATAGACATTTTTATAAATAGTATAGTTCTCTTCTTGACAAGAAAAAGAATAATGTTTCTTATGTTTGTCATCCAAAATATAAGCCATTGCTTCTTTTGCAGAAACCCATTTGTCTTTATTTTTTTCACCTTCTATAATTACGTAATCTCTAGTTCCACTACGGTAACTAAATTCATTCATTTTTATAGGGAGAGCTTTAGAATCATAAGCTTGACGTTTCATTTGATTTACATGCCAATCGGTACTTAGTAAACTCATGTTAGCCACACGTACATCTGTTCTTACACCTTCTACTTCTTGTATGTACCAAAGTGGGAATGTATCGTTATCTCCATTGGTAAATAAAATCGCTCCTCCGTTTTCATTTTTATCACAAGATGCTAAATAATTGTAAGCTAAATCTCTAGCCGAATATCTATTTGCCCTTGTATGGTCATCCCAGTTTTCGACAGCCATTAATATAGGGACAGCTAGCGTAAGAAGAATTACCACTCCCGCATGCATTGTCCTGTTTTTACTTACTTTTCCAAGTAAATACATTAAGCCATAAATACCCCCACCTACTAGAGTTATGTAAATTAAAGAATTAATATCTGTAATTAATACCACAGCAACCATTGTTCCTCCTACTGCTGCATAAATTAAGTTAGAGCTTACATCTTTTAAGTTTAATTTTGAAGCAGCTTGGTATAGCGCATAAACTCCAATTCCAACCCAAATTGCAAAAGCATAAAAGGAAGCTGCAAAGGCATAATCTCTTTCTCTAGGTTCATTTGGTTTCTGGTTTAGGTAGAGCACAATAGCTAATCCTGTGAGTAAGAACAGCATGAATATTGTAAACCAATCTTTAGGAGTTTTTATTAAGTGATAAATAAATCCAATTAACGCTAATATTAATGGTAGCATGAAGTAAATGTTTCTTCCTTTATTGTCTTTTAAGAATACAGGTAAATTTTGTTGAGTTCCAATTCTCGCTTCATCTATAAAGTCGATTCCACTTAACCAATTTCCTTGCAGTATTTGTGTGCTTCCCGGACTAATTCCATTCCCTTGTATATCGGTTTGACGACCAGAGAAGTTCCACATAAAATAACGCCAATACATCCATCCAAATTGATATTTGAACATGTAATTCATGTTTTCTCCCATTGTAGGCATATATAGTCCGTCTTTGGCTACAATTTGAGCTTCTTTAGTATGGTTATTTGTAACTAAAAATTGATATTGTTGTTCTCTATCAGTTACTCCTTGGATTGGAATACGAGAGTCAGGAGGTAAAACCATGTTCTCATTTCCTTCATATTCACTCCAAGCCATGTAGTTTGCTCCATGTCCTTGTCTTGGCATTCTTGGAAACATTGTGGTGTATTTTCCTACGAATTTTTTATCTCCTGTTTTTCCTTCATATGTATTGATGTATTTAGTCTCTACCTCTTCGTTAAAACTTAATTGAATGCTCAAGTTTTCTTTTTTCAATTCTTGATTAACTTTAGTTATCTCTGCAAGGAAATTATCCTTTTCCCAAAGATTCATAAAAGAAAATTCTTTTTCAGAAAGACTCAATCTAATTTTACTGGCATTGTTTTTTACTGCTTTTAAGTTCAGGTTAAAACCAAGTAAATATAGTTTATCTTTAATTTTTTTAGCTTGTAGAGTAGAGACTTCAGCATTTACAGCATTGCTATTAATGGCGTAAACTTTCATAAACTTTTTCTTTGGGGCAGTTAAGTGTTCTGGTTTGCAATCTCCATAAGAAGGAGAGTTCCAATATTGACCGTGCAATACTGGCCAAGCTCCATACTGGTCTCTGTTTAGATAAGAAACTAATGAAGCCAAAGATTCAGGATTGTTTTCGTCAAGTGGCGTGTTGGCTGCAGAACGAACAGAAATCATTACAAAAGATGAATATCCGATTAGCACAACGACAACAGAAAGAATTATAGTATTCCACATTGCTGCGCCTCTTTTAGCTGTTTCGTATAGTCCGTAAGCAAGAGCTCCAACTACTGAAAGTACAAAGATATAGAACCCAGAATTAAATGGCATTCCCATCGAATTAACGAATAGTCTTTCAAACCAATCTGCTAAACCAACAGAGCCAGGAATTAACCCAGCTTGAATAAATCCTAATATTAGAACTGAAACTATTCCTGTGAGTAAAAACATTGACAAAGTAACTTTCTTATGTTTCTTGAAATAAATTACAAATCCAATTGTGGGAATTGCAAGTAAGTTAAGTAAATGGACACCTATAGAAAGACCAATCATATAGGCGATAAATACAATCCAACGATCTGGACTTCCCTTAAATCCTTTTCCTAGAGCAATTGCTGTATCATGTTCTTCAACTTCAACTTCCCATTTAAGAATTGCCCAAAATACAATAGCGGTAAACATTGAAGACATAGCGTAAACTTCACCTTCTTCTGCTGAAAACCAGAACGAATCTGAGAATGTGTAAGTTAATGCTCCAACAGCACCAGCTCCCATAATTGCCAAAACATTTGCTCCTGTTAATTTTTCAAGATTTTTCAAAACCATTTTACGAACTAACATTGTAATGGTCCAAAACATAAACAAGATGGTAAAAGCACTACTTAATGCAGACATTGCATTAATCATCATTGCTGCTTTCTCTGGGCTAGCAAAAGCAGAGAATAATCTACCTAGCATCATCCATAGTGGAGCTCCTGGAGGGTGTCCAACTTCTAATTTGTAAGCTGTTGTAATATATTCCCCACAATCCCAAAGACTAGTCGTTGGTTCCATCGTAAGTAAGTAAACTACCGCAGCAATTAAAAATACGACCCAACCTGTTAGATTATTTATTTTCTTGTAATTCATATTAATATATATATTATAGTCTGCGAATTTAATAAAATATACTCAATGCAAATAGATTTTAGGAAATATTGGGGAAATTATTTTTTTAAGGCTTAGACGTGAAATTTTGTTGTAACTGATTACTACGATTTTTTTTAACGCAGTTATGGGGTAAATCAACAAGAATAAAACCCGAACCGACTGAAAAGAGCTCATGAATTCAAATAAAAAAATAAGAACAAACGAATAAAAGGGATTTACTTTGAGTATATTATGAAAACGAAATACAACTTCACATTTCCTCACTACTTCAAAATACTTACACCAATTCCACAATTCAAACATTTTTTAGGGACACAGTAATTCGTATAAAGTTCAATAATTCCTTGCGATTGCATAGCAGAATTTGATTCCATGCCTAAAGATTTCCAAAGCGTAACAATTGAGTTGTTTTCTAGAAGGTAAATCAGCGACCAGTTTTGTAGCGTAATTACAGTACCTTTCATCATTTATCGATTTTCCATATGCAAAACTCATTGGGCTTATTACGTTTATAATAATGTTGTGAATCAGCATTTTACCAACCGTGTGTTTAGTTTCTTTTACCGCTTTACCAAAAACATAATGCGTTTTCCAATAGTCGCTCGTAGAAACTTTTAGAATTTTCTGGTAATCATCAAGCGTAGAAAAATCTCTGATTAAAGTGAATAATTGATGATTCTTAAAAAGAATTTGAGCAATCTGAGCAATTCTTATTGTAGGAAAATTTGGAGGCCTCAACTTAGATAATTTCCAATTCACGAGCTCCATAGAAGTAAGTACGTATTTTTGTTTTAAAAACAAATACTCCTTTCTCAATTTTATAAAATAATCATCCTCAATGTTTTCTAAACTTAAATAGCCTGCTTGTCCATAAAGTAATGCCTCTAACGAAAATAGATTGTGATGCTCTTTCTGAATAATTTTAAAAGACGTTTTTGTGGACAAAATAGACATAGCGTCACCATTTACTTTCATGCCGAAATAACGCATCAAAAAGTGCAAATATGTTTGATTCCAATCTCCTTTATTGTTTTTTAAAGCATCTAGTATTAGATTTGTCTTTGTTTCCAGCCGTTCTATTATCAAGCGATCCAACCAACTGTTTTTAGTGAATGAATTTACAGCGTCTATTTGTCGCTGACAAGCGATTTTTAAACCATTACTAATGAAGTAATTATATTCGTCAAACTTTTTTTTATTGACTAAGTTTTTTAATTCCACTGTAGGAATTACTTCACCGTTTTGATTTTTAATTTGCTTGTCGTTTTCAAATACAACATGAAGAATCACATTGTTGTAAGCTTTATCGTATTGATGTTTGTGCAAATTCCAATCTGAAGATTTCACGTGAATTTCAATGTTTCCATACCAATCCGTATTGTCAATAGAAACTCTTCCTTCTAAAAAATCTGGTCCCGAATTTTTATTATGAAAGCCAATTGTTTTTACCAAAACATTGTCTCCTTCATTTGTAATCAAATGAGTAGGGTCAAATTTCTGAAATTTCCAAAGATAGTGGAGGTAGTCTTCGTTCATAAATTATTTTTTTAAGCTAAAAAAGGTGATTGCATTCGCAATCACCTTTCAAATATACTCAATGCAAATCCCTTTTATTCGTTTGTTCTTATTTTTTTTAACGCAGTTATGGATTAAATCAACAAGAATAAAACCTGTAAAGCTATTTGGTTTGAGTATATAGTAATTTATCAGAATTAGTCTTGAATCTTCAAGCCTTTAGTCTAATTTACAATTCCAACAACCCGTTTGTTTTCTTTACACCTTCAGCGCTTTCAATCATTTTAGATTTTTCAGCATCAGATAAATCAATTTCTACGATTTTTTCGATACCATTTTCCCCTAAAATTACTGGAACTCCAATACAAAGATCATTCAAACCAAACTCACCTTCTAATAAAGTAGAACAAGGGAACATTTTCTTAGAATCTAAAGCAATCGCTTTAACCAATTCAGAAACAGCAGCACCTGGAGCATACCAAGCCGAAGTTCCCAATAGTCCAGTTAAAGTAGCTCCTCCAACCTTAGTGTCAGCAGAAACTTGCTCTAAGCGTTCTGGGCTTAAAAATTCAGAAACAGGAACTCCATTTCTTACAGCTTTAGCTGTCATAGGAACCATACCTTTATCTGAGTGACCTCCGATAACCATACCATCTACATCAGAAATAGGACAACCTAAAGCTTCTGCCAAACGAAATTTAAAACGAGCGCTATCTAAAGCCCCTCCCATTCCTATAATTCTATTTTTTGGTAAACTAGTCGTTTTATGAACTAGGTAAGTCATTGTGTCCATTGGGTTAGAAACCACAATGATAATAGTATTTGGAGAATGCTCGATTAAACTAGCAGAAACCATTTTTACAATTCCAGCGTTAATTCCAATCAATTCCTCTCTAGTCATTCCTGGTTTTCTAGGAATTCCTGAAGTTATAACGCAAACATCACTGCCTGCAGTTTTAGAATAATCATTAGTACTACCAACTATTTTTGTGTCAAATCCATTTAACGAAGCTGTTTGCATTAAATCCATTGCTTTACCTTCAGCAAAACCTTCTTTAATATCTAAGATTACTACTTCTGCAGCAAAATCTTTTATTGCGATGTACTCAGCACAACTTGCACCAACAGCACCAGCTCCAACAACTGTAACTTTCATAATTATTTTGTATTTATTTATAGTTTATAAAATTAAGACCAATTAAACGTTGAAGTCCATTAAAAAGAAATTGAATTTATGTTACTTATACGATAAAAATAAAATTAGCATAGCCGTAGCTACAATAGTATTATTTGAAGAAGTATATGTGATAATAAAACTATTTATTTGACGAATTTCAAAAATTAATTGCTAAAAGTCCTAAAGGTAATAAATCTTTAGAACTTTTAGCAATTCTGATTTCATTATATACTCAAATCAAATAGATTTACGGTTTTTTGAATCTTTCTTTTTCCCAATACTTTCGTTATAAAACCTTGTAGTAACCAATTACAACAAGGTTTTGCGCCTAAGTCTTGAAAAAAGAAAAATCATCTAAAATTAGCCTTAAAAATAAAAGAATGAAAGCAGCCTTTGATATAGGCTATAGAAATTTATTGATGAATACTGCTGTTTTTTTAATGCTTTTGCCTTGAGTATAAATTAGATATGTTTTTTGAATTGGCTATTCAGAAAGTATAATAATCGGAATAGGAGAATGCATCGTTAATTTTTTAGAAATACTTTTGTGAAATAAATTTTCAAAAAAGCTTCTCTTTTTAGAAATTACGACCAATAAGTCAATGTGATGATTGATGATATAATCTAAAATTTCAGATTCATAATCGCTATTTTCTAAGAAGTTGAAAGTGTGCTCGAACCCTACAAATAATTCATCTAAATCAGCTGTTTGATCTATAAAATCTATTGGATCTATTTTAGATAAGTCTTCTGAAACATTAATTAAGTGAAAGTTCCCATTAAATGCTGTTGCAATTTCTTTTACAGTACCAAAAAGTGAAATGTTTTTCAAGTTTTTTAAATCAGTCGATACAGCAATATTCAAATTATCTTCTAAAGAAAAATCTTCTGGTATAGCAATCAGAGGTTTTTCAATTTGTTGAATTAAACTAGCCGTGTTACTACCAATAAAAGTTTCTTTCATTCCAGAAGCCCCTGTAGTTCCCATTATAACAAAGTCTATGTTTTCATTGTCTATAGAAGCTTGAACAGCAATAGCTAATTCGTCGTTGTATGAAATAGTTTCGAGTGTTATATTCGGGAATTCGGTTTCTATTTTATTCTTTACAATCGTTAATCCATCTACACTGTCTTTCTTTAGGATGTCAGTTAAGTCAATCATAACTGAAGAGTGAGGTGTGGTGTAAGAATTTAGTAAAAATATTTTACTTGGGATTTTAGTCGATAATTGAATAGCGTATTTTAAGGCATTGTATGCTGCTTTAGAAAAATCGGATGGAACAAGTATGTTTTTCATTTTTTTTGAGTGTTAGGATAAATAATTTAATCTATATAATGTTAAATAGGTATTAGTGTGTATTTTTGCTATTTATTGCAAACAAATATAAAAAATTAATAAGACATTGAGGTGATTATCTTTAGTTAAAACAATGATTTTAGTCAGTAAATAAGTAAATTTTATGAGTAGCTTAATTGTTTTTAATAATATATTGAGAGTTCAAAATCCTGTTTTTTGGATGCCTTACATTGTGTTGGCAAATTTAATTGTTTTTGCGTTTACATTGCAAACAAATAATGTTGTTCATATTGCTTTAAAGAGCTTCTTTAATCTCCAGTTTTTTAAACAGTCCATAAGAAATAATACTAATTCTGTTGTGGATTTAGGTAGAGTATTGATTGTAAATACTTTTGTTGTATTAGGGCTTACGGTTTATTATTTTTTAGGTGATATTCTAAGTCGAATTTATAGTTTAGATAAAGCTTTTGTATTTTTTACGATTCTTATTCTCATTATTTTGTGGTATTGGCTAAATATTGCTGTTCGAAAAATAATAGCTAAAGTTTCTTCAATCGATGTTATTGAAAAGGAGATGGAATTATATAACCAGTTTTTCTTTCAATCTTTAGGAGTCTTGCTCTTGCCAGGTCTTGTCGGTTTGTATTATTTTCCGATTGATTTTTTAGGATTTAATTTTCGTTTTTTAGCTGAGGTATATGTTCAACTTATTATCGTATTAACGTTTGTAAATAAGTTATTTCAAAGTATATTTCAAAGCTTTGAAATAAAAATTTCATGGTTTTATATTTTTTTGTATCTTTGCACCCTTGAAATATTGCCGTTATGCATTGGTTATCAGTTGCTACTAGGTTAGTTAGTGTGTTGAAAAGATATTCAAGGACGAATAAAACAGAACACTATGCCAATAAAATCAATTTTAGTTTCTCAGCCTCAACCAGTCTCTGGGAAAAATCCTTTCGAAAATTTAGCAGACAAATATAAACTGCAAATAGACTTTAGGTCTTTTATACATATAGAGGGAATAGGAGAACAAGAATTCAGAAAAGACAGAATAGATTTATCTAAGTTTACAGCCGTAATTTTAACTTCACGTAACGCTATTGATCATTATTTTAGAATGGCAAAAGAAACTCGATTTGTTGTTCCTGATGACATGAAATATTTTTGTATTTCTGAAGCTGTCGCTTATTACTTACAAAATTATATCGTTTATAGAAAGCGTAAGATTTTTGTAGGAAAACAACGAATAGTTGACTTGTTAGACGTCTTAAAAAGACAAAAAAAAGAAATTTTTTTGGTGCCTTGTTCTGATATTCAACGGTCTGTAATACCTGAGCAATTAGAGAAAATTGGTTTAAATTTTAGAAATGCAACGTTATTTAAAACGGTGTGTAGCGACCTTTCTGATTTAGAAGAGGTGAAATATGATATGCTTGTCTTTTACAGTCCTTCAGGATTAGAGTCTTTGTTAAAGAATTTTCCAGAATTTAAACAAAATAAGACTAAAATTGCTGTTTTTGGACCAACTACTCAAAAAGCAGCTGAAGATTTAGGTTTGAGAATAGACGTAAGAGCTCCTCAACCAGAAACACCTTCTATGACAATGGCGATTGAAAAATATATAAAAGATAATCAGTAGAGTTAGCTTCAAATTAAAAAGAGTATAAAACTTAGAAATGGAGGTTGAAATATTTAAAAGGTCGAATTTTTCGACCTTTTTTTATTTTTGATGATTTGGATATAAATAATTGATAATGAAAAATACTTTAAAAAGGCATAATATGCTTAAAAGTAGAGTTGTGATAGATGAAATTTTTAAGCAAAAGAATCGATTCATAGCGTATCCACTTAGCGTCAGTTGGATAGAGCAAGGAAAAGATGTTCCTACTCGAATGGTTTTTTCTGCACCAAAAAGAAAATTTAAAAGAGCTGTCGATCGCAATCGATTAAAACGTTTCTTGAAAGAATCGTATCGAACAAATAACAATGAGTTTCTAAATTACTTGAAAGAAAACAATAAAAGTTTAGCCTTTTATATTGGTTATATAGGAAAGGAAATTTTACCTTACCAAACTATAGAAGACAAAATAAAAGAAGCTTTAATTCGTTTAACAATAAAAATAGAGAACAAAGATGAAGATTAAACATTATATACTAATATTTTTTGCTGTTATTTTCCTGACAAGCGCAAGCACATACACAGTTTCTTACTACTTTAATGATAGGGATGATGATAATTATTTTGAAATAACAAAAAACTTAAGAACCATGTCTGCGGTTTATAATGTAATCAACACTTATTACGTTGAAGAACCACAGCCAGGAAAAATGATGAAAACAGGGATTGACG
>LBBO01000001.1_pt8 | contig 11172 bp, 17 predicted proteins | sample 329191 | NCBI WGS metagenome assembly LBBO01 (sample SAMN03174413, study PRJNA266758) | hydrothermal vent metagenome | biome: marine hydrothermal vent; feature: marine hydrothermal vent chimney; material: microbial mat material; isolation source: microbial mat from marine hydrothermal vent chimney...
CTAGTGGGTGGTGAAGGATGCCCATATGAGTACCATATTATCAGTTCTGAAGCATTGGATAGATACGTTCTATAAACCAGTAGGAAGCAGTGGTACCAATGAGATAAATGAGTACTATTTTTCCTTGGTTCAATTTACTGCTTGCGATGATTTTTTTAGCTAGAAAATAGAGTAGAAGCAGTGTGAAAATAAAAAGAAGTTGGCCCAGTTCAATACCAAAATTGAAAAATAAGAGTGCCAACAACATATTGTTCTCGGGCAGACCCAATTCTGTCAGTACGGTTGCAAATCCAAAACCATGTATCAGTCCAAACATAAATGCGACAAGCCATGGATAGTGAATAGATAGACCTTTTTTCCCATGGTGGGCATGTATCACCTCTACAGCCAAGATGATAATACTTAGAGCAATTAATGCTTCTATAAATGTTGAGGGGAGATGAACATAGCCCAGCATAGTGAGTCCAAGTGTGATGCTGTGTGCTATGGTAAATGCTGTAATGGTTTTAATCAGTTCCTGCCACTTGCTTATGAGAAAGATAAGTGCTAAAATAAAAAGCAGATGGTCAAAGCCTAGTAAAATATGTTTGATGCCTAGAAATGTATATGTTTTTATGGTATCTACTATAGTTGTTTTACTTTTTATTTGTAGTGTGGTATGGGTGGGAGTTAATCTTTCTATATATGAAATTTCATCTTTTTCTTGAAAATGAACTAAGACATCCGTAAAACCATTCTCTATATTATCGATAGTAATATCTTTTCCCATCAAACTTTCGTTACATTTAATAGACCAATAATTAATTATTAAATTGTCATCTGTTACAGAATAGATATGATCATTTATCTTTTTACATTCATTTGGAAACTGAGGATTTAGATTAATACTTATATTCTCAATAATTGGAATTTTCCATTTTACAGCATAACTATTGTTATTTTGTGATTGAATATCTAAATATGCCACTTTCATGCTATGTGCATAGAGTGAAAGTGTATTGAAAAATAAAAAAAGAGTTAAGAAACGTAACAGCATTAATTTGTATCTCTACTGTTATTTGTTTCTATAGTAATAGTATACTTTTCTCGGAGCTTTTTATAAAGTGTTTTGTATGCATTATAATTTTGTTCTATTAACCACTCATTTTTTACTTCATCTTTGACATCTGTAAAGGTAAGTTCTTTTTTTGATATTTTCTCTTCAATATAGATAATATGGATTCCAAATCCAGATTTTATTGGTTTTGACCATTTCTTTTCTGGGAGTTGAAAAAGCTCTCGAATAAATGATCTACTAAAAAAATTAGAGAGTGATTTTTTATCCATATTTTCAAAGTGATTACCAGCATAAAATTTATCTCCCAATGTTGATGTATTATTTTCATATGTCATGGTATTAATTTTTCTATATAAAGCGTTAGCTGTTTCATTAATATCTCTATTATTCATTTTAGGATTGAAATAAATGTGAGTAAAAGATATTATTTTTCGATCTTTTTTTATAAAACTCTCTTTATGTTTTTGAAAATAGTTATGAAGTGTCTCTTCATCTATTTCATCTATGTTGATTGAGTCATGTGCTATATATTTAAGCTTATTTATCAATATTTGTTTAATATCAGGTTCATCTACATCAAGCTTCATCCGTAATGCTTCTTGATATAGAATTTCATCTTCAATATAATATTCTAGAGATTTATCCAACTCTATTTGAGTGGGTAGGGCATTTTTGCGTTGTTTCCAATCTGAGACAAGTTCGTTGATTGTACTATTGGAAACGGTAAGATGCTTTTTAAGTTGTACTTCTTCTTTGGGTTGATGTTCATAACTTATATAAAATATAATTACTCCTATCAAAAAAAAATGAAGAAGAGGTTCTTGGTACCATTTATGCATATTATTCCTAAAGTGTTAGTGTTTAATGATAGTGAAAATACTATTATATAATGTTTAACTAAGAGAAATTAAGTCTTATTTAAAAAAAACCATGTATAGTTACATCAAATAACAATTATTCAAAAGGATTATAGATGAAAAAAATTATCGCCCTAAGTTTGGTACTTGGACTTACAACAGCATTAATGGCAGAGGCTCCTGTGGTAGCAGAAAAAGTAGAAGTGAAAAAGAGTGAAGTAACTGCTCCTCAGATGGACAAAAATGGTATCGTTACCAAAGAGAGTTTTGTAGATGTTAATACAACAATTAACAGACTTGAAAAGTTGATTGCCAAAAAAGGTATTACTAACTTTAAGAGAATCAATCATGGAGAGAACTCTAGAAATGCAGGAGCAAAAGATGTTGCTGATGCAGAGCTTCTTATTTTTGGAAAACCAGCAGTTGGTTTGAAAATGTTGTCAAAAGACCCAAAAGCAGGACTTGATTTACCACTTAAAATGTTGGCTTATGTAGCAAAAGATGGAAAAGTATATGTATCATACAGAGACACAGCTTTCTACTCTGAAATTTATAACTTAGAGGGTTGTAAAGTACACAAAAAAATGAGTGGTATACTTAATAAATTGAGTTCTGTTGTTACAAAATCACCAGAAGAGTTTAAAGCTTTTATGGAAAAAGCCAAAGGTGAAGGTAAAAAATAACTTTTTACTTCTAAAAGTAGCTACTCAGTAGCTACTTTACTTTCTTAACTCTACACTCTTACACAATCACAAAACTCTTACTCTACAAATATAATTTTATATTATAAAAATTATTATACAAATTAATAATAATTAAGTTTATTATGAACATAAGTGCGTTAATATAGAAAATCTTAAGAACATATGTTCAAATATAAAAATCTCTACAAGGGTGTCCCATGCAACAACTTGGAAGAAAAAAGATTGTTCGTAATATCGAAGCTGATCATCGAAGGGTCTGTTTTAAACCCTGTGGGGTTCGTGGTAAAAGTCTTGAACAAATAGAACTTGATTATGATGAGATGGAAGCTGTTCGGCTGAGTGATTATGAAGGACTTTATCAACAAGCGTGTGCAGACAAAATGGGCATCTCACGTACCACCTTTTCAAGACTGATACAAAATGCCCATAAAAAAATAGCAACGGCGTTACTACAAGGTAAAGCCATAGTAATGATAACAAATGAATCAAAGGAAATAAAATGAAAATAGCAATACCTGTAAAAATGAACAAAGAGAACTCAGCTGTAGCACCACTGTTTGGAAAAGCAAAATGGTTCGCCATGATAGAGAATGGACAAGTGAATATAGTACCAAACCCTGCAAGTGGTGGAATGGCTGTTATCGAGTGGTTGGCAGAGTCAAATGTTGATACGATTATTCTTCAAGAGATGGGGCAGAGTCCTTATAAAAAAGTACAATCATATGACAATATCAAACTTTACCATTCAGGATTTGAGAGAATTCTTTTGGAGGACCTACTTAAAAAATTTGAAGCCAACGAGTTGACGTATTTAGATGGAGAAGCGATGAAAAAGATAATTGATCATCATGAAACTCGACACCCTGCACATTAATACTACAAAAGGATAAATCATGATATTTAACTTAGAGAACAGTAAAGTAAATGACAAATATAAGTTGATGGCTCAAACCATTATTCCACGACCTATTGCTTGGGTTGTAACAGAAGATAATGGAGTGATTAATATTGCTCCATTTAGCTACTTTATAGGCTTGTCTTCTGAACCTGCTACGGTGCTTATCTCTGTGGGTCATAAATCGGATGGAACACCGAAAGATACCTTAGCAAACATTAGAAAAAATAGAAAATGTACCATCTGTATGGTCGATGAAAAAAGCTTAGAAAAAATGCATTTATCGTCTAAAGAGTTAGATAAAGAGCTAAGTGAATCAGAGTTGTTCCATATAAAAACAGAGATGCTCTCCGATGGCTATCCACCGATGATAAAAGGTGTACCCTCAGCTTATGTTTGTGACTTTAACCAAGAGATAGATTTAGGAGGTGGCTCAACCATTCCTTTGGTACTGAATGTACGAGAGATTTATGTGGATGATGAAGTCATTACCGATAAAGAGAAAATGAGCATAAGCTTTGACCCTGTAGCACGAATAGGGAAAAGTTATACATTTTTAGGAGATGAAGTTCCAGCTCCGAAAATACCGTAAAATAGACTTTTTGAAAAACTTATCGGAAGTGATGGCTTCAGCCTCACCAATGGTGGGAGTAAACTCGCCACTTCCTAGTTTTGCAAGAGCATTTCCCTATTCATCTTTTTGCTGTGGTTATGGGTCTCTCTGGTTTGGCGATTGTTTTTGCAAAGGCGTATCATTTGATTGCTATGCCTTATTGGATTTATGGAACACTACTTTTTGTAGACAATATAGAAAAACGAATGAATTAAAGGAAAAAATGATGAGAAATCAAAATCAAAGAAATAGTAATGGATCAAAAGATGGTCGTGGTGCTGGACAAGGAAAAGCGAACAATCGAAGCTTTTTAGGCAGACTTTTTGGAAAAAAATAAAAAAATAAGTCTCAAAAAAGCTTGTTATCAATGTCTATATTCTTATTTTTGCTGTTTTACAAGGAAAGTTGATAGATATACTGATGAAAAAATAGGAGAAAAATGATAGCTACAGCCATAGAGATAAACTCTTTTATTGCTCCATTAAGTTCTCGTTTTGGTAAAGCAAAATATTATGCTTTTTTTGATGGGGAGTCTATTAAAATAGAAGAAAATCCTCATGAAAGTGGAACAAAACTTCTACTCTGGCTTCTTGAAAAGGGTGTGACAATGCTTCTTATTAAAGAAGTTAATCGAAAACCTTGTGCCATAAAAAAGAGCCACAAGGTTCACCTTCTCTATCCAAGTAGTGATAATCAGAGTAATTTAAAAGAGATGGTTCGACTCTATTATCAAGAAGTAGTTTAAACTACTTCTCTTCTAAATTCTCTTCTAAATGTTCAATATTGACTCTTATAAATTTATAACTTATATAGATAACTAAAGGCCAAAGTGCGTACCATATCATGCCGGTTGTATAATTAATCTCTTCCATAATTTCCTCCTTAATAGTGATGCGAATCTGAAATGATTTCATCTTCTGTGATTTTTGTTTGATCCATTGATTTCCATACATAAAAAATATAGGCTAAAACGATAGGCACCATAAGGGATACAAAACTCATAACTTCCAATGTATAGAGACTTCCAGAACTGTTCTCTATGGTCAAAGAGCTATTGATATCTGCCAATGATGGATAGATGGCTGTATGGTTAAATCCAAGCAGTGAAAGTATGGTGGTTATGGCTAAAACTGTACCCAATCCTGCAAACCAAATACCTTTATCTGACTCTTTTAGTATGGCTAAATATAAGGCATAAAATATAGAACCCACACCCAGTAAAAGTGTAATAATAAGCAGAGGCATATCGAGTAGGTTGTGTAAAAATTTGTACTCTACTATGGCATAAACATCATTATGATATTCAACACCAGATAAAAAGAGTAGCGTAACCAGGACTATTATGAAAAATCCTAAAAAGAGAGTGGCATCTACTCTTATCTGCTTTTTAGCCCGTTTCATAATGCTTTCATGGTCTATATTATTTATAAAATAGAAACTTGCCAAGGTTCGAGATAGAAAGAACATTGTTAATCCAAGTGCTACATTAAAAGGGTGTAAAACAGCTTCTAACCCATAAGTTGGAGTTACCCAAGTAGAGAGATTCATATCACTTTTTATAAAGTTTCCTCCTGTAAAAAATGTTCCCAAAGCAACACCAATAAGGATGATTCCTACAGAGCCGTTAATGTATAAAAAGAGTTCATAGCTCTTTTGTCCTAAAAAGTTGTTTGGTTTGAGTCTGTACTCATAGGAGACAGCTTGGACAATAAAACAAAAGAGAATAATCATCCAAACAAAGTATGCACCTCCAAAACTTACAGCATAAAGAAGAGGAAAGGCTGCAAATAAAGCCCCACCAAACATCACAACGCTTGTAAAAGTAAGTTCCCACTTTCTACCCAATGAACCGATAATGATACTCTTTTCTGTCTCATTTTTTGCCAATCTATTTAAGAGTGTCTGTCCACCTTGGACAAAGGTCATAAATACAAAAAGTCCACCAAGCAGTGCTACGATAAACCACCAATATTGTTGGTATGTTAATAGTTCAAACATCTAATGTTCCTCCATTCCTTTTTTTATTTGTGTAAACATAATTTTTATCTCTGCGATTAAGAGAAAAGTAAAAATAGTAGCAAAGAGCCAAAATGTAATTTGCACAGCAGATGTTGCTATATTGGAAGTAGCCATCCCTACAGGTAGCATATCTTGTATTGCCCAAGGTTGTCGTCCAACTTCTGCTACTATCCAGCCCATCTCTCCTGCTGTATAACCTAAAGGGATAGACCATAAAGCTGCATACAATAAGAGTTTTTGATTGTCCAATTTATTGACCATGGAAAAGTAAAGTATAAGAAAAAAGAGTGCAAGAAACCAAGTTCCTAAACCAACCATAATGTGAAAACTGTAAAAAGTTTGTGCCACATTGGGAACGATATCTTTTTCATCTTTTAAGTAACCGTATCCAAAGTATTTTTCATGCTCTCTAAATGTTTTTAGGTAGGCTTCTGCAGAGATTTCATCTTTTATTTTTTTAGCATCTTTGTAGTTCCTAAGGGCTTCAATGGCAATTTTGCCTTGCTCTATTTTCTCTTTAGCAGGTAGAAGACCCTGTTCTTTGTCGCCATAAACCAGCTCATTTATACCAGGCACATAAGCATTCATATCATGAAAACCAAGAATAGAAAGGGCGTAAGGTACCTCCAAACTCCAAACAAATTCAGGTTTATCATCTCCTATCTCTTTATCAGAAGTCAACTGACCAATCGCTACGATACTTGCTCGTTCATGACCATTATAAAGACCCTCCATAGCTGCTAACTTCATGGGTTGATGCTGTGCCACTTGATGAGCAGATTCGTCTCCTGAAAGGATTAAAAACATGGAAGTAATGAGTCCAAAGGTAGCTCCCACGACTATACTTTTTTTGGCTTTTATAACATCTCTATTTTTCAATATATAATAGGCACTAATCCCCACAACAAATAGAGAACCCATAACATACCCACTACCAATGGTATGTAAAAATTTGGAATACCCTGTTGGATTAAAAAGCACATCCCAAAAACTATTCATCTCAAATCTTGCAGAGTCAGGATTAAATACCATTCCCACAGGATGTTGCATCCAACCGTTTGCTATAAGTATCCAAAGTGCTGAGAGGTTTGAGCCAATGGCAACCAACCATGTAGAGAGCAGGTGCATTTTTTTACTAACCTTGTCCCAACCAAAAAACATAATGGCAAAAAAGGTAGATTCCATAAAAAATGCCATTAATCCTTCTATGGCAAGGGGTGCTCCAAATATGTCTCCGACTATCCAAGAGTAGTTTGACCAGTTTGTACCAAACTCAAACTCCATAATAATTCCAGTTGCCAATCCAATAGCAAAGTTAATGGCAAAAAGGGTCATCCAAAACTTGGTTATCTCTTTCCAAACCACATTGCCCGTTTTGACATAAATGGTCTCCATAATTGCAATAATAAATGACAGCCCCAAGGTCAATGGCACAAAAAGCCAATGATAGAGTGCTGTTAAAGCAAACTGAGCTCGTGACCAGTCTACTAAAAGTGTATCTTCCATCTGTTACTTATCTCCTTTAGTTAAGTTTTCTAAGACATGTGATGAGCGTTGTTCCTCTGTCGTAAAGTTTGTTTTTAAAAAATTGGGAAAAAAGAATATCTTCATAACAAGAATAAAGACTATAAACTTAAAAGCTATTATTTTCCATAAGGTCTTACCCAATCGCATATTTCTAAAGCCATCTACATAAAATTGAAAAACTTTTTGAAAAGTATTGCCAATATTTTTTATTTGAATATTCATTTTTAAAATCCATTTTTTAATAATAATAAATTATAATTAATATAATAATTTTTTATGAAAATGTACTATATTCAGTTTTACCTTAAATAAGAGTAAATTAGTATGATTTATATAATTCTCTTTAAATAAAATTAAAGGTTGCATACAATGAAAATAAAAAACATTCTACTTCTTAGCTCACTCAGGAGAAGAGCCTTTACCACGCTGTTAAAAATTCACTTCCACAAGTGAGTACTTATGTGAGTTCTCAGGGTGGAGAAATTACACTTTTAGGTGTTAAAGATAGCATCATTTATATAGAACTTGTTGGAGAGAGAAGAGGGGACATAGGAGCTAGTGTTCGTGGCAAATTATAATGCGTATTAACTGTGTGTCAATTAGGGTAAAACCAACTTCTTTTTAACATCAAAATAGTTTAAGTAAGCATCAATACTCTCATTTAAAATGGTGTTATTTAAGTCCAGAGCATCTTTCCCTGGAAATTTTAAAAAGAACTGCTTAGGCATGATAGAGTGCTCTTTTTTAGGGTCTTTCAGATAGTCAAAAAGTTTCTCTTTTATTTCTCTATGGGTGCTGTAGGTGAGTAGGTATCGTCGGTAGATAAGCTCACTTGGAATTTTCTGTTTAACATGACACTCCATGCAGTTGTTTTGAAGTAGGGGACTTGGTGTTTGGGCTTGTGCTGTTGTTAAAAGAAGTGTTAATACTAATAAACTTTTTACTCTTATTTTTTCCATGTAATGATAACCTCTGTACTTTTATTATAGATAGATGAAATAGTAAATTTAAAATCATAGCGTTCTAGCACTTGACCGATGATATCTAGACCGATTCCAAATCCACCTTCACTTGTATTGGCCCGTTTAAAACGATTTTGGATCAGGTGTATATCTTCTTTTTTTATTCCTAAACCACTGTTTTTTACAAAGAGATACTTTGAGTTGAGTTCTATGTTTAATTCACCCTCTTTTCTATTGTACTTAATGGCATTTGATAGGAGATTATCTATTAAGCGAATGGCATCATTTTTGTCCATATCTAAAAAAATATCTTCTTCAATGGTAGATGTTAGTTTAAGTTGTTGTGCTTCTATAAGCGTATTGAAAAACTCAACCCTCTCTTTTAGTAGTTGGGATATATTGAGCGATTCAATCTGTCGATGATAGTTGTGATTGAGTTTTAAAAAGGTTAAATCTTCATAGAGACGACTGAGTGTTTTTGAAGCTATCTCGATGCGTTTTAACTCCTGTTTTCCTTCACAGTCATAAAAGGTATCAATCAGCTCAATATTGGTTAAGATGGTACTGATGGGGGTATTAAACTCATGGGTGGTATCTTCTATAAATGTGTTCATTTTCTCTATAGACTCTTTCATTGGTGCAATAAAAAGCCTACCTAAAAAGAGTCCTAGAAGTGTAAATAAAATACCTGCTATTAGGAGAAATAGAATGAAGATATTGAGTAAATCATCAATCGGTTTTTGATTAATTTCTTTTGTTACAACAAGATGTGATGCTCCCAAATAGTAAGGGTGCAGGGGATGGATATGAACAACTCTCTTCTCTTCTTGATAGTACTCTTTGTCCCATAAAATAGTTTTGGGGGTAAAAGAACCAAAAATATACTCTTTGTCCAAGTTGTATATGGCTGAGTCAAAGGGTTTTTTATGAGGATAGATAAGGGGTGTAGTAAATGTTTGACTCATCTGTCGTAACTCTTGGCTAATACGTTCTGCTTCAAGATTGAGTTCAGAGTTTTGATCATCCATAATTTGATGTTTTTGGAAATCATAAAATATAATGGTCGCTAGAAAAAAGAGTAAAAAAGTAGAACTTAGGTAGATGGAGAGAAAACGAAAAAGAGAACGTTTTTCACTACGTAACATAACGGTATCCCATATGTTTAATGGTCTCAATTTTACTTTTACCTAAAGCGTGACGAAGGGTGTTAATATAGGCCCGTAAACTTCCTTGGCTGGGTGTCTCATTATAGTCCCATAGTACTTCAAAAATCTTTTCATAAGTTAGGAGTTCATTGGGATTTTTTAGAAAAAGTGCTAGAAGTTTTGCCTCTTTTGTTTTAAGTGCTACCTTTTTATGGTCAAGGCTTAAAAAGAGTCCTTTCACATCAAAGGTGTATCCGTTACCCAAATCAATCTGGTTGTCATGGGTTCCAAAGTTTCGTTTTGAAATTACTTCAACCCTAGCTAGTAACTCTTTGAGAGCAAAAGGTTTTCGTATGTAGTCATCACAACCGATATTAAATCCATTTGTAACATCATCAACAGAATTTAAAGAGGTAATAAATATAGCAGGAGTAAGGTTGCCACTATCACGAACTTCTTGTAAAAAATCAAAACCATTTTGATGAGGAACTTTGACATCTAAAAGCATTAAGTCTATACTTTTTTCATAGAGTAAATCTTTTGCTTCAGAAGCATTGTAAGCAGGGTAAATGTTGTACCCTGAGTATTCTAAAAATTGTTTGATAGTATCGCTTAGTTGTACATCATCTTCAAGCAGTAAGATATTTTGTTGTGCCATGATTTAAGCCTTTAGCACTGCTCTATACGCCCCAAAATGGCAATAGAAGTTCTACTTGTTCGTCGGTTAAAATTTCGATACTATCTCTAAGACATTTAAGGTGTATCATCGTAGCTTCTGCTTTAAGTTTTGCAACCTCTTTAACTTTTGGTTGAATATCTGTAAATGATTCATCATCAACTGTCATCTCAATAACTTCTGTCTCTAAGGCACTTAAAGCTTTTTTAACTCTTTTAACACCAGTCACGGTTTCTGTTCTTACTACAAGAAGTTTGGTCTTTTGTTCAGCACTTAAGTTTAGTGTTCCTTTGTCCCAGTCCTCTATTAGCATTTTTGTTAGGTGAGGTAAGCTATCTTGGTTCATTAAAAATGGAGAACTCTTAAGGGCATTCATTTTGCCATTGGCTAACATCTCTGTAAGCATTTTTACAAAGCCTTTGGTTGGGTAAGTCTCGATAAGATAGTCGGCAATGGTTGCCAAATCTTCAGGAGATACTTTTCCTTTTAACGATGGCATAAGACCAAACTTTTGAACTTTGTCTGATTCACAAACCGTTTTAGATAGCAGAGGGTTTTGTGCATAATCAACAATAAAATCTTTTACTTTTTTGTTGTCATTTTTCATGGCATCTTTAACATGAAACAGTACAGCTTCCATTGCAGGTGCTTTAAATGTTGGCATGCTCTCAGGAGATGGCATATCTAAAGTATGACAAGAGGCACAGTTTGCTTTTA
>LBBO01000214.1_pt3 | contig 11065 bp, 10 predicted proteins | sample 329191 | NCBI WGS metagenome assembly LBBO01 (sample SAMN03174413, study PRJNA266758) | hydrothermal vent metagenome | biome: marine hydrothermal vent; feature: marine hydrothermal vent chimney; material: microbial mat material; isolation source: microbial mat from marine hydrothermal vent chimney...
ATCCTTTACTATTTCTAACAAAGGATTTTTTTTAATCTTACAGTTTGTTAAGCTAAATCTCTTTTATGCAGGTCTATTTTACAAAACTTAAACTCTTCAAAAATGATTATTTATTATCGAAAGAATCGGTGCTTGTATTAGTTACCTTTACCTTATCGTTTCCTGTTTCCATTACTTTAAACTCTGTACGTCTATTCTTGTCATGTTCGGATTCACTACAATCAGACTTTTTACGTCCTTCGCAAGCACATCCGTTCAAGAGTCTAACTTCTCCGTATCCTTTTCCGTAAATACGCTCTGGATTTGAAATTTTTGTTTTAATGTAAGCTGCAGATGCTTTTGCTCTTCTGTCTGATAATTTCTCATTGTATCGCTTACTTCCTCTACAATCTGTATGTGCCCCTAATTCTACTACCATACCAGAGTATTTATTCATAACTACGACTATTTTATTTAACTCTACTTGTGCATCGTCTCTAATGTAATATTTATTGTAGTCAAAATTTATTGAATTTATTTGTACTAAATCCGATAAATCTTTTACTTCTGGGTCTAGTCCTAAATCTAATTTTGCATGCACATTGTAAACTCCAGGCTTTATAAATTCAGTATTGTAAGTAACTGTTTTAGAAAAATATCCTTCTTTCTCTAACACGATATTGTAACTTCCTCTATCGTTTATTTTTTTATCTGCTAAAGGACGTCTATAGTCTCCTGTCAATGGTGTTGTATAATCAACTGTTTTTCCTGTTAGATTATCAGTAATTGTCATTTTTACGCCTTCTAACGTTTTCCCTGTTTTCTTATCGGTTACTAATGCATATAAAGATAAACCTGGATCTTTTTCTAAGATTAAATCTGCTACTACAACTTCTTTTTCGGTATCAGTATCTGCGATATTTTCACCATCAAAATATTTTTCTTTTTTGCCGTCTAATTTATATATCTTATTGTCTTCTACACAAAAGCTAAAAGCTCCGTCGTCTCCTGTTGTAACGGATTCTATTACGTTTCCTTTGTTATCGTGTAAACTAACCTCAGCATTGGCTAAGATATTGTCTTTTCTATCTTTTGTAACTCCTTCAATCTTTTTACAAAATGTAAACGGTTTCAAGAACTCAAAAGAATAGATATCGTCATCTCCTTTTCCTGTTTCTCTGTTCGATGAAAAATACCCTTTTTTCATATCTTCATCTACCACTAAAGCAAAATCATCGAATCGAGTATTCAAGGGGGTTCCTGCATTTATTACTTCTCCAAAGCCTCCAACTTCTGGAGATAAGAATACATCTAACCCTCCAAGTCCTAAGTGTCCATTGCTGGCAAAAAATAGTACTTTTTGAGCTTCGTGATAGAAAGGGAACATTTCATTCCCCTCGGTATTAATTTCTGTTAGGTTTTCTGGTTCTCCCCACAAATTATCATCTATTTTGGTAATTCTATAAATATCTGTTCCTCCAATTCCTCCTGGCATATCGCTGCAAAAAACATTGTTTTTCCGTCTGCTGACAAATGTGGATGTCCTACAGAATACTCTTTATTGTTTAATTTAAAAGGTCTTGGGTCTGACCATTCACCATCGTCGTACTTGCTGGTGAAAAACATTTCTAAATTTACTGTTTCCTTCGAGCTTTTTTCTTCATAATTGTTTCGTGTGAATGCCATTGTTTTTCCGTCCTTGGTAAATGAAGCTGGTCCTTCGTGCATTTTGGCGTTCAACTGTTTTTTTAGAGGTTTTACGTTACTCAATTGTTTGGTATCTGTATCGGAAATATATAAATCTAAGAATGGTAAGTTATTCCAATTGTATGTTCTCTTTACTCCTTTTAGTTTAGTTCTTGTACTTGCAAAAACTATTTTATCCATATAATAAGATGTTCCAAAGTCTTGACTTTCTGTATTGATATCTAAATGTGTAATATTATATCTCCCTTCATCTTTTTGGAGCTTTGCCAATTGAGAAGCTTTTGAAGTATAACTAATCGCACGCATATCTTTTGGTGCTTTTTCTTTAAATTTAGTCATCCAAGAGTCACTGTCTGCATATTTTCCATTGTGACGTAATACTGATGCGTAGTTGAATATATCTTCGGCTGTTGCAACGTTTGTTTGAATGAGGTTTGCATAAGCGTTTTCGGCATCGATATAGTTGTTTGTTTTAACATAGCTTTCTGCCAATTGCCTTTTCCCTTCAATACTCAAGTTTTTAACCCCTGAAAATCTTTTGATTGCTTTGCTATAAGAATAGGAATTGAATAACTTATCTGCTTTTATTTCTTTTGTGCTTTTTTGTCCAAAAACCATCAGAATGGTTAAGGTAAAAGATGCTAATAATATTAACTTTTTCATTTTTATTAATTTTTATATTTTCTTTTTTTTATGCGTTAGGGGTAGTAGTGGTAGCTTTTTGTTTTAAAAAAAGTAGTTAGACTTGGCTAAAAAGAGTGATTTTATGAACTCCTTTTTGGATTAGGCTAACTTTTTTTTGAAATAAAAACTACAAGCGAATAACCCGTTAAAACGCCCTAATAGTAATTATTTAACTGATTCTTTTAATTAAAAATAACGTGGTGATTTTACTCTTTCTTTGTCTCCGTATATGAAATCGTAACGTAGCATAACTTCGTGGGATCCGCTGTTGTACTTTGCTGTGCTGTTCACAAATGACCAGTCGAAAGAATATCCTAATCTTAATTGTGGGGTGAAATTGTAGCCTAGTAAAAGACCGACAGCATCGCCTGTTCTAAACATTGCTCCTAGTTCTACTTTGTCTTGAATAACCAACATTCCTGTTAAATCTAATTCGACTGGTGCTGCTTCTGTAATTTTGATTAAAGTGGTTGGTCTAAATTTCAGTGTTTGGTCTGCATTTAGATTCAGCATAAGCCCACCAATCACATAAAGGTGTCTTTTTTCTGTTCCTATATTGACTACGTTATCTGTTGCTTTTAACTCATTGTTCAATAATTTTGGTGCTGAAATTCCTGCGTACCATTTTGTTGTATAGTAATAAACTCCAAATCCAAAATTGGGCAATGCGCTACTTTTTATATTACTTGTAAATGAATTGTCTTGTTCATCGTTTACTTTTAAATCGGTTAAGTTGGCTTGTATTAAATTAACGCCACCTTTTAAACCAAAAGCTAATTTTGCTTTAGAACTAATTTTCAGCTTGTAAGCAAAATCTCCATTTATTGCTGTTGATTTCATTGGTCCTATCTTGTCGTTCAAAACACTTAGTCCTACTCCTATTTGATCGCCCAATAGAGGTGTGTGAAAAGTTAAGGTTTGCGTGGTTGGCGCTCCATCAAACCCTACCCACTGGCTACGATGTAAACCTGTGATGGTTAAGGCATCTCTACTTCCTGCATAGCCGGGATTTACGGCTAAAGTATTAAACGCATAATGCGTAAACATTGCTTCTTGTTGCGCTGTACTTGTAAATCCTAGACTTGCAAGTATTATAAATGTAATTACTCTTTTCATTATTCTGATAAATAAATATATCCTTTAAATATTTCTGTTTCTTCGTTCATTTCTACTTCTAAAATATAGAAATAAGTTCCTGTTGGTAAATCTTCACTTCCAGTTGTTATTCCTAAACTATTTTTACCATCCCAAGGATTATTATGATATTCTTCTACTTCGTAAACTTTGTTCCCCCAACGATTCATAATCACCATTTTATTTTCTGGATAATTGTGTAATTCTAGAATTTCAAATTTATCGTTTCTACCATCTTCATTAGGTGAAAAGCCTTGTGGGATTTCAAAGTCTGTTATTTCTCCAGCTTCTCTCCAATCTAGCTCTTCTGTTGTTTCTAAATCTAAATTTGGAAAATCATTAGGTGTTGTTCCGTTGTTGGTTGCGTTCGAAGTTCCTGTAAGAACGTTTAAATAAATAACATCGTAAGCGTTGTCCAATCCATCGTTATCATCATCGTTTCCTGTTGGGTCGGTGTCTGCTACTCCGTCGTTGTCGGTATCCCAAGCTTCTAGAGCATCTAAATCTCCGTCGTTGTCTGAGTCTAAATCGGTATAATCTGGATTGTCTTCTCCATCCGTATTTACAGGGTCGATTGTATTGTTCCCTTCATAAATATCGTCCCATCCATTTTGGTTGACATCGTTTCCTGAAGGAGCGATGTAATCTTCTGTAGATTGTGCTTCTATATTATCTACAATTCCATCGTTATCGGCATCGATATCGTTTACATTAGTAAGACCATCATTGTCTGTATCTGGGTTTTCTAATGTGATTCCATTTGTAATTTCTCCTACAGGTTGCCCTGAGTTATAATTATCTGTAATATCTGGAACTCCATCTTGGTCAGAATCTGTCGGCACTCCTGTTCCAATTATTCCATCACCATCTGGATCTATTCCTCCTGCTTCTATCACATCGGCAATACCATCGTTATCCGAATCTAAATCAAATATATTTGGAATACCATCTAAGTCAGAGTCTGTTGGGTTTGTATGTGGGTCATTGTCACCATCTAAATTATCATCTTCATCTACGTCTAAAATACCATCGTTATCATCGTCTGGGTCATTCACATTGTCAACTCCATCGTGATCATTGTCTGGTAATGCATTTGGCTCTCTCCAGTCTCTTTCTGGCGTAGAAGAGTTATCTAAATCTGGGAAGGTATTTGGAGTTGAGTTTCCGTTCGTAATATTGGCTCCATTAGCTGTTGTTGAACCAGTTAAAACGGTATTGTCATAAGCATTATCTAGACCATCATTGTCTGAATCAAATCCATTAAAGGTTGTGTTTGGAATACCATTATTATTGGTGTCCCAAGCTTCTAATCTATCTGAATCGCCATCATTGTCTGAATCTAAATCCATATAATCGGGATTGTCTGAATTATCTGTATTGGTTGGCGTTATTGCATTTACTCCTTCGTAACTATCGTCCCATCCGTTCTGATTGTTATCTTGGTTTGAAGGTCCGTGATAACCTGAAGTTGTTTGCGCTTCAATATTATCGACAATACCATCGTTGTCCGAATCAATATCTAAGAAGTTGTATCCTCCTAGTCCATCTGTATTTGGCAACGGTAAAGGAAAACCGTTGTTATCTGTATCTACTATGTCTGCAAGCCCATCATTATCTCCATCGTTGGGTGTTCCTATTCCAATTATTCCATCGCCATCGGGATCTGGGTTCGTTCCCGGGTTACTCGCTTCAACAACGTCTGCGATTCCATCATTGTCTGAATCTAAATCGAATATATTTGGAATACCATCTAAATCTGTATCCGTTGGATTTGTGTTTGGATCGTTATCTCCATCAGCATTCAAATCTTCATCTACATCTAAAATTCCATCATTGTCGTCATCTGGATCATTTACATCTGCAATTCCATCATCGTCATTATCGGGTAAATTTGGTATAATTACTTGTTCTCTCCAATCTAATTCACTTGTATTATTATTGTCTAAATTCGGAAATACATTTGGAGTAGAACCTCCATTTGAAGCATTTAGCCCACTATTTCCATTTGAATTATTCAAGAATGTGTTGTCAAAATTATTGTCTAACCCTTCATTATCAGAATCTTGTCCTGAAGGAGTTGTGTTTGCTGTTCCGTTATTATTCGTATCCCAGCCTTCTAGCAAATCTGGGTCACCATCGTTATCTGAATCTAAATCTGTATAATCTTGATTATCTGTATTGTCATTATTATAAGGATTTGTTCCTGCACCTCCAAAACCATTTATATTATCATAATTATTATCGATTCCATCGTTATCAGAATCTTGTCCAGAAGGAGCGACATAACTCGTCGTAGATTGAGATTCAATATTATCTACAATCCCATCATTATCGGCATCAATATCAATATAATTATCAAGGTTGTCATTGTCTGAATTTGGAGGGTTCAATGGAGTTCCATTATTGTTTAAGTCAACTAAATTAGAAAGGCCATCGTTGTCTGTATCAGGGATTGAAGTTCCTGTACCTGTTCCAATTTGTCCATTGTTATCAGGATCTGATCCACCCGCTTCAATTACATCCGTAATCCCATCGTTGTCTGAATCTAAATCTAGGACATTTGGTAATCCATCATTATCTGTATCTGGGTTTGGTAAGTTAGTTCCTCCATTGTCTGTATCAACTATATTAGCAAATCCATCATTGTCTCCATCTAACATTGTCAATGGATTTCCTGGAGTATTATAATCTACTTGTCCGTCATTGTTTAAATCTGTTCCTCCTGCTTCTTCTATATCTGTAATACCATCATTGTCAGAATCTAAATCATACAAATCTTCAATTCCGTCATTGTCTGTATCTGGAGTTGGCAATAATTGACCTCCTTCTGAACCGTCTACAATATCCGAAAGACCATCTTCGTCTGCATCGGTAATATTACCCACTCCAATGACACCATCACCGTCTGGATCTGTACCACCAGCTTCAATCACATCGGCTATTCCATCATTATCTGAATCTAAATCTAAATAATCAGGTATTCCATCATGGTCAGTATCTGTTGCATTGGTCGCTGGGTCATTATCATTATCTAAATTGAGATCTTCAAAAGAATCTAAAACTCCATCGTTATCGTCATCAGGGTCTAAACTATTTACAATACCATCTAAATCTGAATCTAATATACAATAAGGTACTGTTGCAAAATCTGAAACAACATAGCTATTGAATGAATTACCAATAAACCCAGGAAAAAAGCTCCACTTACTAACGTAGGATTGAAAGAATAAAATCCTGAACCGCTATTCATTAATAAATTACCTGACCCATTTGGATCAAAACATAAACTTGAGCAAGAACCTGAAATATTAGTTGTTCCTATCTCGCTAAATGTCAATGTATTTCCAGTAACAGTAAATGAATAAAAATGTTTTAACCCTGTCGCAAACCCAGAAGTCATTAAGTAACCAAAAGAAGCATTTACCATTACTAAATCTCCTCCTATATAATCATTTGGAGAAATTGGAGGTGGCGAAACTGTTGATAAAGTAGCTACTGTAGCTGATGAACCCGTAAAATCAAGTTTTAAAAAGAAGTTGTTTTTTAAGTTAAAAACATAAGCGACTTCACTATTTGGAACAAATGCCATTCTATTATAGGCATCGGCTCCTGGATCCGGCATTCCTGTATAATTGGTTACCGCCCCATTCCCAGGATTGTAAACATGCATGCTTGGAGATGCATTTGTAGTTATATCGAGCGTTACTATTTCTCCTGTAACTCCATTGACTCCTATACTAGATGATGAGAAAGGTAAGGAGTAGATTGTTCCTGTGGTAGCTCCTGTAGTAGGATTAATTGTTACAACTTGGTTTGTGTTATTATTAATTGCATAAATTTCTCCACAAGCGTATTGAGAATAAGAATAATTAATTGCAAAAAGACTAATTCCTAGTATTAAAGCTTTGTTCCATTGTTTTATCATATTCAAATTGTTTTATAATTTGGTTGACAAATTTGAATCTTTTTTTAACAGCAACAACTGATTTGAACCTTTAATTTACTTTATTTAACAAAAAATTAAGAGAACATAACTTATTTAACTATCTGATTAACAATAGTTAACCCTATTTTAAAATGATTGATTATCGTTTTTTTAACGAAGAACAGTGAAATGTATTCGCTTTATTTACTTATTTCTTAAATAAAACAAAAAAAGACGTTCCAATATCTATTTTTGTTTCAAAATAGACTTCTCCATTGTGCGTTTCTACAATCTGTTTTACCATAGCCAAACCTAAGCCTGTTCCTGTCGATTTAGTTGTGAAATTTGGAACAAATATTTTTTGTAGTAATTCTTCAGGAATTCCAAAGCCGTTATCTTTTATTTCAAGCTTATAATCGTCTCTATTTTGAGTTAGTAGAACCTCAATCACCCCCTCTTTTTCATCTGGAATTGCTTGTATTGCATTCTTTATTAGATTATTGAAAACACGTATCAATTGTTCTGCATCACCAAAAATAAAGGCTTCAATTATATTCTTATGATAAAAAGAAATAGAAATGTTTTTTATCTCCTTAAATAACTCAATTGTTCTCGAAATTATTTTTATTAATTCTATTTCCCGCATATTTGCTTTGGGCATTTTGGCAAAATTAGAAAATTCGTTCGCAATGGAAGTTAAGGTATCTATTTGCTGAACCATTTTTTCTGAAAATCGAGCTAGTTTCTCTTTATAATTTGGATCGTCTGGCAATAATGCTCTTTCTAAGTGTTGTACACTTAATTTCATTGGAGTCAATGGATTTTTGATTTCGTGTGCTACTTGTTTTGCCATTTCTCTCCAAGCTAATTCTCTTTCATTTTTAGCCAATTTTTTAGCACTTTTTTCTAGCTCAGAAATCATATTATTATACTCATTTACAAGCATTCCTATTTCATCATCTGCCTCCCATTCTAGCGGTGTGTTTTTTTTATTAATGCTTACGTCTCGCATTTTATCGGCAATAATATGCATTGATTTTGTAATGTAGTTTGACAAGAAAAAAAGCAATAAGACTTGCTCCAATTAGTAAAAAGATAGAAACTTTTATAAGCGTATTCATAAATAAAGCCAAGTCATCTTTTACTGGCATACCCTTGGTGAAATAAGGTATGTTTACAATTGCAATCTTATTGTTTTTAGTGTCGTAAATATAAGAATAGGAAGAAATATAGCCTTTTGCTTCTTCAAAAACTTTTGGCTCTTTTGAGTTTTCTATTTTTTTTAGAATTGGGCTTGGTATTTTCTTTTCAAAATAATTGGGATCATCGTAATCGAAATTACTTGCCATAAGGATTTCTCCTTTGGTATTGAAAATATTTAAAACCACATTATTTACATCAGCTAGTTCTTTAATTTTTTTCTCAAACTCACGACTTACTACATCTGTATTTTTGGCAACGTAGAAATCTTCGAGGAAATATTTTAAAGAAATTATAATTGTGTTTTCTTTTCGTTCCAAACGTCCTAAATGGTATTCTTCGTTTTGAACTTTGAAAAAATAAGCGGTCGTTGTACCTATGATAATAAGAGAAATAAGAATTAATGCCAGCATGGACATGTAAATTCTAAATCTTAAGTTTGGATTAAATTTCATTTTTTATTCTTGATTAAATTACAACTATTGACATTGGGCGAATTGCGTTAGGGATGGAAGTGCTAGCTTTTTGTAGTTCAAAAACTTAGCTCTACTTGGCTAAAAAAGAGCGATTTTATGAGCTCCTTTTTGGCTTAGTAGAACTTTTTTGAAATACAAAAACTACAAACGGACAGCCTGTTAAAACGCCCTACTTTAAATCATCAAAATCACTAATCACCTCGGCTATTCCCTTTAGTCCTTTGGTCATTTCTTCCATTTGTAACAAAACTTGTGCCGTTTGATTGTTGTCGCCTAAGCCTTTCATTTTTTGTGCTTTCTGGAATTTATCCTTTATTTCATTCCAACGTTTAGCTTCTTCTTCGGTGAGAATTTCTTGGAGTTCCTTAAATTTTAACATGTTTGCTTCTGCTCCCGTAGTTAGTGTTTGGGATTCGTTTTCGTAATGCGATAAAATAATGATTTGCAGTTCTTTTTCGTTCATTATGGGAACGAGTTTTTCTACAATTTTATTCATATCTCTATACGAACCTTGTAACTTAAATTGTGGTTCGGTTCGGTATTTTACGTCTTGCCCTGCTGAGTGTATGTATTGCGAATTTACTTTGGTTAATGTATCTCTTACTACCAACACTTTTTTTAATAAAGTAAATGTACTCTTTTGTTTCTTGTGCCGAATGATTGGCTTCGAACTCGATTCCTTCTTGATTTCCTGTTTCTGCTATTTTTAACATACTATAAACATCGTTAAAACTTTTACCAACCAAACGTTGCAGTACAGAATTAGAGGTTAAACTGTTTTCGATGTAACTTAAATTAAATACATCTTCTTTTCCTCCAGTAATGTCTCCAAGGTTGTAAATGTCGGCACGATTGGCTAACATATCTGGAATTTGGAATTTATCGCCGCTCTCTGTGTATGGATTTCCTGCCATTACAACAGCTACTTTTCTTCCTCGTAAATCATACGTTTTACTTTTGCCCTTGTAAACTCCTTCTATTTTTCGTTGTGCATCGCAAAGTGATATGAATTTCTGTAATAATTCGGGGTTACAATGTTGAATGTCATCTAAATAAATCATGACATTATCACCCATTTCAAAGGCTAAATTTAATTTTTCTATTTCTTCTTTTGCACTTGCATTTGGAGCTTCCGAAGGATCTAATGAGGTAACTTGATGTCCTATTGTTGGTCCATTAATTTTCATAAAAACTAATCCTAAACGATTAGCAATGTATTCCATTAAGGTCGTTTTCCCATAACCTGGAGGAGATATTAAAAGTAACATTCCCATTAAATCGGTACGTTTGTTTTCGCCTGCTGTTCCCATTTGCTTGGCTAAATTATTCCCAATTAAGGGTAAATAAACCTCGTCGATTAACTTATTACGAACAAAAGAAGTCATTACTGTGGCTTTGAATTCGCTGAGCCTTAACTCTTCTTTAAATTCATGTATAATTTCTTTTTTTAAGTCTTGATATTGGTTGAATTTTGGGACATTTACAGTCGAAAAATAATGCAACTCTTTATTGAATCTATTATAATCAAAAAGGTACTCTCCTTCTACTTTTGCATGATTGCCTATTAGTTCTTTTATAGGTTGAACCGTTTTTACTTTTATAACTTTTGGCTTTTCTACATCGGCACTAACAATCGAAACGGCTAGTTCTTCGACAAAAGATTTTAAATCATTTTCGTTTTCGTCGGATTCTAAAAAAGCGTTTAACCAATTTTGCATTAATAAAACTTGACCAACAGAATTTGATTCTAATGATTTTATAGAATTTTTAAACGTTTTTTGTCCTCTTACTTTTACCAAATATCCATTAAATTTATCGTAAAGAGCTATAGCTTCTTGACTCAAAATAAATTGATCGTCTCGGCTTACTTCTTTGAATAAATAATTGGCAACTTGTTTTATGTTTACAGTGGAGTATAATTTTGTTTCTGTAATAAAATTTTCTACCTCAACTTCCAGTG
>LBBO01000001.1_pt92 | contig 11047 bp, 12 predicted proteins | sample 329191 | NCBI WGS metagenome assembly LBBO01 (sample SAMN03174413, study PRJNA266758) | hydrothermal vent metagenome | biome: marine hydrothermal vent; feature: marine hydrothermal vent chimney; material: microbial mat material; isolation source: microbial mat from marine hydrothermal vent chimney...
AACTATGCTGCTGCTTTTATATTTGTACTTGCCTCTGCGACTGATTTTTTTGATGGCTACATTGCTCGTACTTTTAATCAAATCACCACCATGGGAAAGATACTTGACCCACTTGCTGACAAAATGTTAACCTTAGCTGGTTTCTTAGGACTTATGATGATGGGAGAGGCTTCACCTTGGGCAATTTTTCTAATTTTAACCCGTGAACTCTTCATCACAGGTCTACGTGTCTCTGCTGTGGCTGAAGGTATTGACATAGCAGCATCATGGATGGGAAAAGTTAAAACAGTTGCTCAAATGATTGCTATTGGTTTTTTACTGATGGGCTGGTATGGTGGAGAAGCCTTACTCTGGATTGCAGTTGCTCTTACATTGTACTCAGGGTATGAGTATGTAAGAGACTTTTTTAAAAATGTAAAGATGTAATTTCAACAAGCTCAATCAACGCTCACTGAGCTCATCGAAGTCTTAGGCGTAAACCTGTGTAATATATGTATCATATAAAGCTTTTGCCTCATTGTAGGCAGTGACTGATGCTTCATTTAATCTGCCCTCTTTAGAGACAGGTATGTTGACTAGACGCTCTGCTCTTTTCATTAAGTTTGCAGCATCAGACATGGCATGCTTAGAATTGGTATGGTACTCAGTGATATCTTCTAAACTACCTTCTACATGTAGTACTCTTTTTAACTTAGCATTCTGCTCATCTAAAATAACAGCATAACTTTCAACCAATGGAGTAGAGACCTTGACATGCTCATCAATACGCTCCATCTCACGTTTAAACTCTTTTTGCTCTTCTACATAAACATGAGACTTCTCTAAAGTTTCGTTTGCCACTTTAAAGTTTTTATTTTCTCTCATACTCACACGCAGTTTGTAAACCATAAGACCAACCAAAAGTGAAGAGACAGAGACAACAATCATTCCAAATAGAGGATTACCAGCTCCACTTGTCATTCCACCACCAATCCAAGTAAAGATAGCATCTAAAGTAGATTGCTCAGGTACCCTATCAAGAACAACTACACTACCTGTTTTTGTACTGGCGACAAACAACCATGCTACTGCTGTTGCAATCATTCCTAGTAGTGCTAAAATGAGTCCCGTAAAACGTCCTGTCGCAACATTTTTCAAACGAATCTTCTCTTGTGTTGTACCTAGCGACAACTCAAATGGTTCATCTTCCTCATCTTGACTGTATTCATAATGTGCTTTTTCTAATAGTGTTCTTGTCTCTACAAATATTTTATCTGTTAAGTTTTTCTTATGTGTTTTAAACTCTGAAACATGCTGCACTACAACATCTTCTACCTCTTTCACTTCACTATCTGCAGAAGAGATAAGTACTTCAGCATCTTCTATTAATGCTCTCGACTTAGCATTTTTAGTTAATTGCTTTTTAGGTTTTTTAACTTTTCTCTTACTTACTTCAACAGATTCTTCAGTCTCAACTGGAACCTCTTCTCTATTTGTTACATTCTCATAAATAGGTGCTGATGATGCATAGTTTGAGCTATCTTTTAAATCGAATTGACTCTCTTGCTCTTTTCTAGTTTCATTTCCCATTTTTATTCCTTTTTATTCAATTATAAGTTTAACTTTTATTCTAGCATAGTTAATCTAAAAAGCCTAGTTAAAGCTTATACGGTACCCTTTAATCTAAGCTTGGTATAATACTTTAAAAAAAATTAATAGGATATTTATGGGGATATTTACAGCATTAATCATCTTCTCTTTTTTAATATTTTTTCATGAATTGGGACACTTTATAGCTGCACGTTTTTTTGGTGTTAAGGTAGAAGTTTTTAGTATTGGTTTTGGAAAAAGATTTATCACAAAACAGATAGGAGAAACCGAATGGAGTCTCTCTATTATCCCACTAGGTGGATACATTCGTATGAAAGGAGAAGACGATAGCGACCCTGCCTTTGTAAGTTATGATAATGACAGCTATAACTCTAAAAGTCCATGGCAACGTATTGTTATTTCATTGGCTGGACCAATGGCAAACTTTCTTCTTGCCTTTTTACTCTACCTCTCCATTTCACAAATTGGTATGCCAAAAGTGTTAACAAAAGTTACAGACCTCAACCAAAGTCACCCTGCCTATCTAGCAGGTATGAGAAAAGGTGACACCATTAGTAACATCAATGGTAGAGCCATTATCTATTGGGAAGAGATGGCAAAAGAGATTCAAAAAGCTGAAACACCTCTTCAAATAAGGGTTTTACGAGAAAATGAATACCTTAACTTCAACATAACACCAAAACTTCTTGAAACAAAAAATAGATTTGGCGAACTTGAAAAAAGAAAAATTATAGGTATCAGTCCCGATTTTAACGCCACAGCCACGGTAGATTACGATTTCAATCGTGGAGTTGACTATGCCTATGAACAGACAAAGGCTGCCTCTTTACTTATCGTTCAAAGTCTACAAAAACTGATCTCTGGACTTATTCCTATGGACAACCTTAGTGGTGTGGTAGGCATCGTTGATACAACAGCAAAAGTATCCGATATGGGACTCATTGCTTTACTTGCTTTTACAGCACTTATTTCAGTAAACTTAGGTGTACTAAACCTCTTGCCTATCCCTGCATTAGATGGGGGGCATATAATGTTTAACCTCTATGAGATGCTTACAAAAAAAGCTCCAAATGAAGAGGTGATGTTTAAACTAACACTGGTAGGATGGACTATTTTGCTCAGTTTAATGGTGATAGGACTCTACAACGATATTAATAGATTAATAGGATAAAAAATGAACGAACAATTAAAAAATAAAGAGCTGCTTAGAAAAAATCTAGATGAAGTTATATGGAACATAGAACAAGCAAGAATCACTATTAATGAACACCATATTGTTAAGCTCGTAGCTGTAGGTAAATACTCTGATGAAGCGAATATCAAAACACTCTATGAACTTGGACAACGTGCCTTTGGTGAGAACCAAGTACAACAGCTTGAAACACGTATGAAAAATTTAGAAGAGTTACCTTTAGAGTGGCACATGATGGGAACGCTACAGAGCAACAAAATTAACAAGCTCATTGAATTACGTCCAACACTTTTTCAATCACTTGACTCATTAAAACTGGCTAAAGCACTCAACCAACGCTTGGCAGATAAAGATCAAAAGATGAACTCTCTACTACAGATTAATGCTGCCAATGAAGAGAGTAAATCAGGAGTCTCTCCTGATGAAGCTTCTGATATCTATGCACAGATAAAAGAGACCTGTCCAAATATCCGACTAAAAGGTGTTATGAGTATCGGGGCGCATAGTGAAGATGATAAACTGATTCAAAAGAGTTTTGAGACCACTTATAACATCTATGAGACATTAAAACAACATGATGCAACCATCTGTTCAATGGGTATGAGCAACGATTACGAACTGGCTATCTCTTGTGGTTCAAATCTTGTACGCATTGGCTCTAAAATATTTAAATAAAAGGTAATTTTCTATGAGACAACTGGTACATTACTACGAGACAAATAAAGATTTTCTCGCTTGGACGCAAAAGCATAAAATCATTAACAGTGACAAGTTATTAATAGAGATTAACTTTCCTAACAGTGACCGAAATAAATTACAAACACTATTAAATAACTTAGAGAAGGTATTTCCTCAGGCAACCATCGTTGGTATGCAGAGTTTTACCTCTTTTACAAACCATACTGTTTCAGATATTAATACTCGACCTGTTATATCTTTTATAGAATTTCAAACCAGTCGACTCTCCTCTTTGGTTCTAGACATGAACCAAAACTATGTAAAAGGGAAAGAGCAAGAGCCAGATATCACGCTTATAGAGAACTATCTTCAGCCAGATACACAAGCTTTAGAAATTCTTTCTAGTTATAACGAATGTAACGCTTCAACTTTTATCAATAAATTGGGGTTATCATTTGGACATCTAAAAATTTTTGGTGGTGCAGCAACCAATAAAAATCAAAATTCTGAAAATACATTTATTTTTCATAATGGGACTAGTTATAACAATGCCGTTATACTTATCTTTATGCATGGAACAAACCTTAATGTAGAACTTTTTCAAGCCTTTGATTGGAAACCAATCTCTAAGAAAAAGAAAGTTACAAAGATGAAAGATAGCACTATTATCACTATCGATAATAATCCAGCTCTTGATATTTATAAAAAATACTTTCCAAATATTGAGCAAGACGCTTCAGTATTTTTACAGATACCTCTTTATATTACAAAAAACAATATCTCCCATACGGCTCATATTTTGGAAAGTAATTTTAAAGATCAAAGTATTAAAGCTGCTCAAAAATTCCATGAAGGAGATGTTATTCAACTCTCTATTGGTAACTATGATGCCATGATGAACAGAACTCAAGAGATTCATGATTTTCTATCTAACACTCCAGCACAAGCCTTATGGATTGGTGCATGTATCTCTTATGAGTATGGGTTTAGAATTCCAATCATACACTATATTTCAAATATAGAGAGTTCCAATCATGTCTTTGGATACAGTACAGCTCAAGAGTATTATAACACTGAAAACCAACCCAACACCCACCATAACCATACCTTTATTATGGCTGCTATTTCAGAGTCCAACAGTTCATATATCTCCATCAAAGAGTATAAAAGAGAAAATACACCTTTTGAGGTCGCCAACAAAAACCTCTACTCTATTATGCATAAAACAGCCAATGAGCTAAACTTGCTTACTGAGAACCTTGAAAACATAGTTAACCAACGAACAAAACAGCTTGAGACACTGAACCAAGAACTTCAAGTAAAAATTGACAATGCTGTACGTAAAGAGAAACGACAAAATGGAATAATGAACCAGCAGTCAAGACTTGCATCAATGGGGGAAATCTTAGAAAATATTGCTCACCAGTGGAGACAGCCACTCAACACCGTCTCATGGATAATGAATGATACCTTGATCAAAGCTAAAATGGGACGAAGTGATGAGATTGACCTAGAAAACCTAGCAAAAAAAGTAAACAACTCAGTACAGTTCCTCTCTGAGACCATTGAAGATTTCAGACGTTTTGTTGACCACTCTGACTTGCCACAAACCTTTAACATCCGAAAAACCATCGAATCAACCATTCAACTTATTAAAGAGACTTTAATCAAATCAAACATTAAAATAGAGTTAGATTGTCCAGGTGATATTAAATACAAAGGTTATGAAAATGACTTTAAACATGTTATTATGAATCTTATCAACAATGCACGTGATGCATTTGAAGATAGAAAAATAGTAGATGGTCTTATCTATATTAGGGTTTATCATGAAAAAAATGAGTTGATTATTGCTGTGAGAGACAACGCAGGTGGTATTTCAAAACCTATTTTGAAAAACATTTTTGAACCCTATTTTACCACAAAACACAAAACAAAAGGGACAGGTCTTGGTCTCTATATGAGTAAAAACCTTATTGAAAAAGTGAATGGAACACTAGAAGCTGTGAGTATTATGAACAATAAAACAACCTTCATCATTAAACTTCCAGATGATGGGTCAATAAGAGAGAATACAGAAGCATCATAAGGTCAGAAAAACTGACCTTACAACCCCCACCTAAGAAACCAACTCTACGGTACATAAGCTATCGTAGGAATTCCCATCCCTTCAGGTAATCCACACATTAAGTTCGCAGCTACCAACGCTTGTGAAGATGCTCCACGAAGTAGGTTATCTATAGCCGAGTTCACAAAAAGAGCATTTCCATTTTTAGCAGCAAAAATATCACAAAAATGCGTCCCAGCAGTACTTTTAATGTTCACAGGATTTTCACGAATACGAATAAATATATCGTTTTCATAATGTTTTTTAAGTACTTCCAATGGTTCAATATCCTCTTTTAATGTTGCATAAACAGAGACCAACTCACCACGCGAGGCAGGAATAAGATGAGGAACAAAGTTCACGTTCATCTTCGCTCCATGTACCTTCTCTATCTTCTCTGCTATCTCTGGACCATGTCGATGTTTCAAAGGGTTATAAGCAAAGATATTATCGTTTACATTGACAAAGTGTGTAGACTCAGAAAGCTTCTTCCCTGCTCCACTCACACCCGACTTTGCATCAACAAATAGGGGTGCAGAGGTATCAATATAAGGAATAAAAGGCAATATTCCAAGCAGCGTAGCCGTTGGGTAACACCCTGGACCAGCTGCAATTCTAGCTTTTTTCAAATCTTCACGATAATACTCAATCAACGCATAGACAGACTCATCTAAATGCTCTTTATCTTCATGTTCACAGTAATGCTCTTCATAAGTCTCTAACTCCAAACGATAATCAGCCGAGAGGTCTACAACCTTAACACCTTTATCAATTAACTCTTTTGCAAAACCCATAGAAGCTTTATGAGGCAGAGCCAAAAAAACCAACTCACAATGCTCTATAACAGACGATACAGAAGCCTTTTCCACAGGATAAGTAATTACATCTACCAACGAAGGGTGTAAAGCCTCTATAACCGTATCACCTGTAGTGGTCGCCAAATACTTTAAAACAAACTGAGGGTGTGTCACCAACATTTTTACCAATTCAAGTCCCGTGTAACCACTCGCTCCTACTACGCCTACATTTACCATTTTTTCTCTTTTTATTTATATTTTTTATAACGCTGCGTTAGAAAACGCACCCTACAGAATTATCTCTTTGTAAGAGACAGACTCAATATCAAATACCTTTGTCCCAGAAGGAAGTATAATCTGTACCTCATCTCCCTCCTCTTTTCCAAGCAATACCTTAGCCATAGGAGAACCAATAGAAATCAATCCTTTATCTGGGTTTGACTCTTGTGTTCCTACTAAGGTATAGCTCACTTCAGAATCATCTTCTTGGTCTAGCAGCTCAACGGTTGAGCCAAAACTAACACGCTTATGAGGCAGTTTAGTAGGGTCAATAACCTGAGCCCTCCCCACCAAATCGGTCAAATCCAAAATACGAGCTTCCATAAGCCCTTGTTTATCTTTAGCAGCATGATACTCAGCATTCTCTTTCAAGTCTCCCAGCTCTCTAGCCACATCAATAACATGTGCTATTTTCCCTCTCTCCACAGTTTTAAGCTGCTCCAACTCAGTTGACAATCGTGTAAATGTTGCTTGTAACATTGGTTCTTTTTGCACTATTATTCCCTTTACCAATATGGTTTTAATTGTGGTTATTATACCATAGTTCAATGTTTATCTATTTAGTAAATCATTTGTTCAAGGCTATATAGGTATAATAAATTAAAAAGGAATCATCATGCATGCAAAAACGTATACCGAATATTACACTGTTGAAGATTATCAACATTGGCAAGATGACTGGGAGTTAATTTACGGTTCACCTTATGCCATGGCTCCTTCACCTATGGTCACACACCAAAGTATCAATATGAAAATAGCCAGACAATTAAGTGAAAAACTTGACGATTGTCCAAAATGTCAAGCTCTATTTGAGATAGATTGGGAAATTTCAAGTGACACCGTAGTAAAGCCTGATACGCTTGTCATCTGCTACGAACCAGATGAAAAACTCACAAAAAAACCAGAACTCATTTTTGAAATCGCTTCACCTTCAACAGTCAAACGAGATGAAACCCTAAAGTTTGAACTCTATCAACAAGAGGGTGTTGAGTTTTATGTCATCGTCTACCCTGACAAGCAGGTAGCAAAAGTCTACAAATTAAAAGATGGACGCTACATAAAAGCAGATGATTTTTCAGATGAGATATATGCGTTTGATATGAACAAATGTACCATTGATTTTGACTTTTCTACGATTTGGAGAGTGAGGTGATGTTCGGTGTTACCGAACATCAAATATTTAAGTATATATTATTAAAGAACTAATATGCTATACTAATTTCATGATGAATAAAATAACAATTTTAAACTATCTTAGCGATATAAAAGGGAAATATCAAGAAGAAGGTCTACAGATTAAAGCTCTTTTTGGTTCATATTCGAGAGATGAGGCAAATATACATTCTGATGTTGATATTTTAGTAGAAGCGACTCCTAAATTTGCTTCTACTTATGGTTTTTCTGCCATCGCAAGACTTAAAGAGATTCAAAATGAAATGAGTTCTTTTTTAGGTCTACCTGTTGATTTAGCAGACAGTAGTGGCATGGGAAAAACAGCTAAAAAGTTTATTTTAGACCGAGCTATCTATGTCTAAAGAAGCTATTTCTAAAGTCTATCTTGTTGTAGAAAAAATTGAATATATTGAACAAATTGTGACAAACTCAGGAAACATTACAACTGCTCTTAACGATGAAGTAACTGTTAGACCTGCTATTTTAATGCATTTAACCTCTATAGCTGAACAGTTCAATAAACTAAAACATGCCAATGAAACAGAAATTTTAAATGCTTTTGAAAAAGAAGATCTTAAAGGTATGTATGATGTTAGAACCTACATAGCACATGACTATGAAGGAGTAAACCTAGCCATTGTTGAATGGATTATCCGTCATGGGCTTCCAAAATTCAAAAAACAATGTTTGGAACTTATTGAAAGACATTCGTAAACAAAGGGTGCTATTTATAAAAGCATCAGGCAGAGCCAAGTCTCTGCCCTCTGTTCGCAGGCAAAAACACCTCAAACATCATAATAAAAAATATTTCATATATCTAAACCATTAATGTTCGGTGTTACCGAACCTACGGGTTTTATGTTCTAATTATTAATCTCAAAACCTCCAAAATCAATAGCATCATCAGCAAAATCAAAAATCTCACTACGACCCACTTCTTCACCATTACTATCATAAACAGCTAGTTGAAACTTGGAGTCATTAGAGTAACTACTATTTAGCCCCATAGTAATATTTTCACCATTAATGATTCCAAATACAACAATGGTTCCATTTGTTGTCTCTGTTGCAGGGTGACTATCGCTAAACAATTTAACTGTATATGATACGCCATCAATGACTTCTGTACTAATAAGCTCATTATTTGAGTTATTTTTAGCTATTTCTGTTAAGTCAAACTGAAATGAAAGTTTAGCTTCATGTTCCAATTTAATCCAATAACCTTGATTGACTTCAATCTTTTTAAAACTGTTTAAATATGGTCTATCTTGGTCAACAAACAGTTTTCTGTATGAACTTTGTGGCAATGCTCCTTGAATAATAAGTACATTCTCTACACCTAGTTGTTCTATTATCTCTTCTAATGTTAAGGCATATAGTGCAGCAACATTATTCCACCCTGCTTGTAAAGTAATTTCTTGTATTCCTCTATATTTTATTTTAGTATAGGTAAACTCTACTGGTTCATTTATTTTTATCCAGTAAGATTGTCCATACTCAACTTTTTTGAAACTATTTAAATATGGTCTATTTTGCTTAACAAACAGTTTTCTATAGGAGCTTTGAGGCAATGCTCCTTGAACAATTAAGAGATTTTCTACTCCTATTTTATTTCGAAGCTCTTCTATTGTTAATAAAGATAAGAATGCGACATTACTCCAGCCTATAGGTAGTTTTACTGTTACTAAATCTGGCGTAATCGTTATAGGTTGTTTGACACAATGTGTCTTAGCTGTATAAAAAGACGCGTTTGTCCAAGGATAGGTTGCCTCTCTTCCAGTAAATAAAAAATATCCTGATTGCCCTGGAAATTTAGTACTTGTCCAAATAGAATAGTCACCTTTAGGTATAAAATTATCTATTACACGGTAAGCGTCATTAATCTCATCTCTAGTTGGTAATCTTGCACCTATATCAATACAACTTTGATTTAGATCTTGAAAATGGGCTGGAACAGTTTGTTCTTCAACAAAATCAGCAATCTCTATAATCTCAATCATAATATCTTCTACTTTAGTATTTCCAAATTTATCTTCTAACTTTATACTAATCAAACCACTTTGAGCTTTTAATGCTTTTAATGCTTTTAAATTCAAGATAAGCTCTTCATATTCAGAACTATCTAGCCAATCATCTGACCACTGCTTAGTCGTCTGAATCATCTCTTGTTCATCATTAAGCACCGTAACCTTTAGTTCACCACCTTGTAGGTCACTAACACCTATGGTAATGTTAAGGTCTCTTAAACCAAGTCCTAGTTTATAATTGTCTTTTTCAAGAGTAATAGTTAATGTTTCAGGTTTATCAGCATCATTAAGATAATCTGTTCCTTGTTCTCGCTCTACTACATCGCTCACTCCATCATTATCAGAGTCACTATCTAGTGCATCTATCTCATCAGTTCCATCGGTATTTCTTGGGTTGTTAATGTCACCTATCTCTTCATTATCTAAGTAGCCATCACCGTCGCTGTCGTTTGAGTTGGGGTTTAAGCCTAAGGGTATTTCTATGTTGTCTGGAATACTGTCATTATCGGTATCTATTGAAGCACTATCTAGCCCTCCATCAATAATAGTCCACCCAAAATTATCTATAATTTTTTGACGATTAGTACTTGAATCTAAACTATATTTACTACTTCCTCCATCAAACTTTACTCCATTTTGCAATTTTAATTTACTCCAACCATTCAATAAACTATTATAATTAATTTTTGATAAACTAATTCTGTCAAACATTTCATCCATATTTGTAACTTCTGATACATTCCAATCTCCAATATCTTGGTCAAATAGACTAGTTCCTAAAAACATAGCATACATATTTGTCACTTTTGAAACATCCCATGCATTTAAATCTCTGTTAAATGATGTTGCCATAGCAAACATATAAGACATGTGGTCAACATTTGAAACATCCCATTCTCCTATAGGTTGATTAAAAGCTGTAGCATTATAAAACATACTATACATTGCAGTTACATTAGAAGTATTCCAATCACCAATGTCCTGATTAAAACTGGATGCTCCAGAAAACATATATACCATATTTGTAACTTTTGAAGTATCCCAAGCTCCTATATCTTGATTAAACGATGTAGCATTTTCAAATAATTGATCCATTCTTGTAACTGTTGAAGTATTCCAATCTCCTATTTGTTGATTAAATAAACTTGCATCAGCAAACTTAGCTGTCATTTCTGTCACATGATAAAGATTAGGTTTATCTTCT
>LBBO01000216.1_pt9 | contig 10989 bp, 9 predicted proteins | sample 329191 | NCBI WGS metagenome assembly LBBO01 (sample SAMN03174413, study PRJNA266758) | hydrothermal vent metagenome | biome: marine hydrothermal vent; feature: marine hydrothermal vent chimney; material: microbial mat material; isolation source: microbial mat from marine hydrothermal vent chimney...
CAAATAGTTGCTTGAAAAACAATAATCTTAACAGCTAAACGTTAGTAATTTATTCCACTCAATCAATTTTACAAGCCCCACCTTACTATCTTTATAAATTAGTTTTAACGCATAAGTTAATTTAAAGTATGGTATTTTCAAATAAAACAATATTAAAGGTAGTAACAATTCTTTGTTTCCTCACCTTTGTGAACACAAGCTTTGGTCAAAAGACTAAAATCTACACAGACAAATATGTCGATTTTAGAGACGCTCAAGACTTATATGACAAGGAAAAGTTTAGCGCAGCGCAAGATAAATTTCTAAATGTATTAAATTCCATATCAGACAAGCAAGACGAAGTAAGAGTCAATTCGGAATATTATTATGCTGTTTGTGCTTTGGAATTGTTTCATCCTGACGCTGAATATTTACTCAGTCGATTTGTGGTAGAACATCCTGAGAATGCTAAAGCTGAATCTGTATACTTTCAATTGGGAAGACAAAAGTACAGGTTAAAAAGATTTAAATCGGTAATTGAATATTTTGAAAAAGTTGATAAATTTAAACTCGAAAAGCACGAAAAAACAGAATTTGAGTTCAAACTTGGTTATAGTTATTTTAGAACAAAAAAGAAAGCAGAAGCAAAGCCTCATTTTGCAGCTATAAAAGATGATTCTTCTAGTTATCAAGTGCCCGCTATGTACTATTTTAGCCACATCGCATACGAAAATGGAGACAATCAAACTGCTCTAAATGGGTTTAAGAGTATTTCAGAAACTCCAATGTTTCAACACATTGTACCTTACTATGTTGCTCAAATTTATCACAAACAAGAAAAATATGACAAATTGATTGACTATGCTCCAAAATATTATGAAAATATTAGTAAAAAAGAAAAGCAGAATTTGCAAAACTTATCGGAGATGGCTATTACCACCAGGAAAACTATAAAGAAGCTATTCCTTATTTAAAAGCATTTAAAAAAGGAGCAAAACCTACACGGATTTCAAATTATCAATTGGCTTATTCTTATTATAAAGAAGGGCAATATCAAAACGCTGTAAATAATTACAAAAGAGTTGTGTCTAAGGAAGATTTACTTTCGCAAACAGCATTGTATCAACTAGCAGATTGCTTTTTAAAGGCCGACAATAGATTGGAAGCTCGCATCGCTTTTAAGGCTGCTAGTAAATTAGATTTTGACAAAAGTATTCAAGAAAATTCAATGTTCAATTATGCTAAATTAGCTTATCAAATAGATGGACCTTATAGTGAATCTACAAAAGCGTTTCAGGATTATATCAATAAGTTTCCAAATTCTGAACAATTGGACGAAGCTTATGAGTTTTTGATAAAAGGTTATATGACAACTAAAAATTATGACGAAGCTTTGGTCTCTATCGAAAAAATAAAGAGAAAAGACAATCGAATAAAGCAAGCTTATCAAAACATAGCTTTTAATAGAGGTATTGAGTTATTTCAGAACAATGAATACAAGGAAGCAATCAAACGATTTAAACAAGTAGAGAAATACCCTTTTGATAAGAGAACAAATGCAGCTAGCCTTTATTGGACTGGAGAATCGTATTATAAAATGAAAGATTATGACAAAGCTGTAAGTAAATTTATTGAGTTTAGATTGGAGCCAGGAGCAGCGTTGACCAATGTATTTAGAGATGCCGATTATAGTGTTGCCTACGCTTATTTTATGAAAGCGAATCCTTTTAAGAATGGAACATTAAATAAAAGTTCATCGGACAGCAGTCCAGAAACATTGAGAAAGCGAAAATTAAATTTAGAAAAAAGTATTACTGCTTTTAGAAACTTCTCCCAACTAACCGACCGAGTAGATGAGACAAAATTAAACGATGCTTATTTACGTTTAGCGGATGCTTATTATTTACTACCTAACGATAAACTTGCAGTTGAAAATTATTCGAAGGCGATAAAACTAGGGAAGGGAGATTTATCTTATGCGTATTTTCAAAAAGCAAAATCACAGGGATTGTTAGGAAATATAAAAGGTAAGGCTAAAACGTTGAAAGATTTAACAGAGAAATATCCAAATTCTAATTATCAAATATTGTCATTAAGAGAATTGGCGCAAGCTTACCAGCAACAAGGAGACAATAATAAAGCTATAGAAATTTACACCGATTTTATAACGAATTATTCAAGCAATAAATACGTTCCAGAAATGATGGTTAACCTTGGCGGAATTTACGTGAGAGAGAAAAGGTATGACGAAGCCGAAGTTTATTTACTAAAAGTGCTCGACAATTACCCGTCTGCTAAAATAGAAAACGAATCAGCTATTGCACAAATGAAGAGCGTTTATCAAGGACGAAAAGATTTACCCGGTTACTACGACTGGTTACAAGGAAGAGGACTAAAAGTTGGAACAATGGAAAAAGATTCGGCACTTTGGGAGCCTGTTTATGCTGCTTGGAACTCGGGAGATTGTAATTTGATTGAGCAAGAAAGTGAAATTTACATTGAAAAAGTACCAAACGGGACACACGAAATAAGCGCTCACTTCTATATGGCAACTTGTTTTTATACTACCAATCAAGACAAGGCTTTGAAACATTACACTTTTGTAATTAACAAACCAAACAACAAACACTATGAAGAAGCTTTGCAATATGGGTCTCAAATAAGTTATGCTAACTCTGATTTTGCTACAGCAAATGCAAACTACAATAAACTAGAATCAATTGCTGCTAACACTGAAAACATTAGGACTGCAATTATAAAACAAATGTGGTGTAACTGGAAACTGAAGAACTATCCAAATACAATTGTATATGCTAACAAAGTATTGGTTTTGACAAAACTAGATGATGAAACAAAAGTTGAAGCTTTGAGAATGAAAGGACTTTCGCTTAGAGAAACGAGACAATACGATAAAGCGATTAGCGTATTGAGGACTTGTAATTCGAGTACAAAAAGTATAAAAGGAGCTGAAGCAAAATATTATGTTTCTGAAATACTTTTTGAACAAAACAACAACGAAGAGTGTGAATTGGAGATTATGGAATTGGTAAACCAAAAACCAAGTTATGATTATTGGATTGCAAAAGGTATTTTACTATTAGGGGAAAACTTTATTGTACTTGAAGATTATTACAACGCTCGTTCTAGTTTACAAAGTGTAATAGACAATTACAAAGGGAAAGACGAATTAGAGATGATTCAACACGCTAGAGATAGAATCGAATACATAGATGCGCTAGAAGAGTCGAAAAACAAATCGAATGAAGACAATATAGAAGAAATTGAATTGAACGGAGGTGAGTAAAACTACGATCAATTGTAACCAAATAATACGTTTATAAAATGAACATAAAAACATATATACTAACTAGCTTTGTAATTCTTATTACAATAATGTCTTCTTACGGACAAGGCAACAACGAGCATATTGCGGTAGATGATTATCAAAGAACGATTAACCGTTCTGATAAAATTAGTACAGAACCTCAACTAAATGATTCGGTTATTGAATTACCAAAAATCAAATTCTACATTGAGCCTACTTACCAAGAAGTAACTTTTGAGACTAAACCAATAAAAGCAGCTAAACTGAAAATAAAAGAACCTTTGACGAAAATATACAATGGATATATTAAAGCTGGACTAGGTCTATATACGACTCCTTTTTTAGATGCTTATTATGGTTCTAATCGTTCGAAAACAAAAGCTTGGGGAATTAATGTAAAACATTTTAGCTCGTTAACAAACTTAAAAAACGTAGGTTATAACTTATTTAGTGACAATGAAGCATCTGTATTTTACAAACACTTTTTTAAGAAAAACACTTTTTATAATAATCTAAATTATGAAAGAAATAAGTTTCATTATTATGGCTTTAATGCAAATGACTCTTTGAATATCCCAGAAGATTATAGAGAAAGCGAATTAGAAACAAAACAACTTTACCAAACTATAAAATACAATGCAATGCTGAAAAGTATGCATAACGATAGTTCAAAAATAAACCACACAACAGATTTTAATTACTACTACTTAAACGGAAGAACAGGAATAAACGAACACGACTTTGTTATAAAATCGAACATTTATAAATACCTAGAAAGAGAAGAAGTTGGAGCAGACGTTAGCTTGTCTATTAATAATTTGAGGCAAGAAGGTATTTTACACCCCTCTATTCAAAATCTTGTTGACGCACTTCCAAGCACAGAAAAATACAGAAATAGTATCTTCAAATTAAACCCTTTTATAAAAACAAGAAGAGGAAATTTATTGGCTAAAGTTGGTGTTGGTGTTCATACAGAGTTTACACACGTTGCAAGGTTTTACTTCTATCCCGATTTGGCTGTTAGTTATAGTTTATTTAATGATATTTTTGTTCCTTATGCAGGTCTTACTGGCGGGATGCAAAAAAACACCTTCAACAGTTTTAGATTAGAGAATCCTTATGTACAAGAAAACATTTCTACTCGATATTTGAATGAAAACGTAGCTTATAGAAACAGCAATCAACGGATAAATATTTTTGGAGGATTTAGAGGTTCTGTTAGTTCGACTATTTCGTTTAACTTGAAAGCTCAGTTTGAGAAAATTCAAAATTTTGCGATGTTTGTTAATGACACATTATACAGCTACGAAAACAAGTTTACAATTCAATACGACTCAATAGACAAAACAACACTATCTGCTCAAATTGGATATCAGTTAAAAGAAAAAATAAAACTTTCGCTACACGGAGAATACTATAACTACTCTATGCTTGAAGAAGAATACGCTTGGCATAAACCCGATTTCATAATAGGAATAGCAGGGATTTACGATTTAAGCAATAAGATTATTGCTCGTTTAAATGTAAACGTAATCGGAACAAGAAAAGCATATAGTCTTAAACCTATGCCCGACGTTACTCCAACAGAAGGGAAATATATTTACGATTTAAAACCTTTCGTGGATGTTAATTTAGGTTTAGAATATAGATACAATAAGCGTTTATCTGCTTTTCTTAATTTGAATAATATAACAGGCCAAAAATATCAAGAATGGTCAAACTACCCTGTTTATAGTTTTAATTTACTTGGGGGAGTTACTTATAGTTTTTAGATTAGATTTGAAGATTCAAGACTTGATGAGAATAGGAATTAGGGCTCACTGAAAAACACTCAAAGCCCATGACAATGGTGCTTGAAGGCTTATTCTCGTTTTATAATGCAAGCTTCAGTACTGATGCTTTTTATCCTTGCATTTGAATAGTCGTTAGCCTAAAAACACACTCTATTTCGTTGCCTGAAAATCGCTGTATAAAGATACAGATTCTTTTTGTCGCCTCATATAATGTGCTTTTTAGACTTTTTCAGTGAACCCGAATTAGGTAATAAAAAATGAAATTAGAGAGTAGAAAATATAATTCTTTCGCTCTAGACTCAAAACAAATAGCTTTTATTCGTTTGTTCTTATTTTTTTCGTCTGAACTTATGAGCTCCTTTCAGTCGGTTCGATTTTTTTAGAACCCTAATTAAAAATAGGACAATCATAGCTGTCTCCTTGATCGTGAGGGCACGCGCTTATCTTTATAATTAATTCATGTGTATTAGAGCTTCCAAATCTTAAGCTAGAAAGAGTATAATCATAAGCATAGCCTAGGGTAAAAAACTGAGCAAATTTCAATTTAAACATTACCCCTAGTTGATCTTGGTTTCGCCAACCAATTCCAACATCAAAGCTTTTGTTTAGCTCTGCTATTAAATTCAAGTCTAAAGAAGGAGTTGAAAAGCCTGCATATTTTAACATCCCCGATGGTATAAAGTTTATTTTACCCGCATCGAATCGCTTACCTCCTACTAAGTAATGATGCCACCTGTTTCTGGAATTGCTAGAACCTACTACTTTCCATTTGTTTCTTGCCAGTTGTTTTATACTATAACCGGCAAACCAATCTTTGTTGCTTAAAAACACTCCTGGTGAAAAATCTGGCACTAACAACTTACTTCCAGAACCTGAGATTAAAGGATCTCCACTTTGCGCTAATTCTATTTTAGAAATATCGAGTTTAAATTGATGTAAACCTACAAATATACCAGCAGAAGCCCTCACATCTCTAGAAACAGGGAAGTGATAAGCATAAGCTAAATTAATTGATGTTCTAGCCATTGGTCCAATCACGTCATTTTCCATGTACATTCCTGCTCCATGCTTGGTTTGGTTTATTGACCTTTTTTTACCAAAAATTTCTGAACTAAAACTACCAAATCCAGTTTGTGGAGCCCCTTCAATGTTTAGCCATTGAGAACGATAGCCTATAGAAAAATTTAGGCATTTTTCGCTCCCTGCCATTGCAGGATTGATTGCAAAATAATTGAATATATATTGACTAAACTGAGACGTTTGCTGCGCTTGTGTTTGGACAATCAAAAAGAGTAGCGATATGAATAATAACTTTCTCATCTAATGAATTATCGTTATAGGTCCAACAAATATATTTTTCTTATTCCCTGTTTTTAAATCTATAGAATAAAAATACGTCCCAGAAGGTAATCTTTTCCCCTTATGGCTTCCGTCCCATCTTCGAGAATTAGTATAGCCAACAACATTGAAAACTTTTTGCCCCCAACGATCAAAAACAGAGACTTCTGCCCCTGGATAATTGTCAATTCTTCCAATTAGCCAAGAATCATTAAATCCATCGTCATTTGGTGTGATTGTATTGGGTACAGTGATTGGTTCATATACTGCTACAATTACATCGTCAATATAAGTACAACCATTGTCCGATACGTAAGTTAAAAAGTAAGTTGTCGTTTCTTCTGGACTAGCTGTTGGAGAAAAACTTGTAGTTGTTGACAGTCCGTTTGGAGGACTCCATTCACTTCCAGTAGGTCCTAAACCTTGAAGTGTCGTCGATTCTCCTATTTCTACTTGAACATCACTACCTGCACCTACATCATATTTTACGGCTTCCCCAGACACATTAACATTGAAGGAACATTCCGATGGACTTGTTGCTCCTATTCCATTTATCGTTCCATCGACCAATATATAATAGGTTGTATTGGGAGAAAGTCCAGTTGCGGTTATCGAGAAATCAGATGACTCTCCACTAGCGCAGTTAGAAACAGCGGTGTAAGAAGATTCGTCGCAAGTTGTACTAGCACTTAAAACTACGGCATCAATTTGATTTCCAAATATTGGATCGGCATTACAGTTTATGTTAGAAAAACTTACTAAAGCATTCCCTCCATTTTCGTTGGTAAGAAAACTAAACCAAGTGGTGTTTTCTAATGAAAAACAAAAATTTCCCGCAACGGAACTTCCGTCAGAACAACCTGCACAAGCAGAAACAGTTGCTCCTGCGCTTGAAGCTAAAATAGTTTGTTCTCCACACAGCGTTGTAGCATTAGAACAATTGTCATTAGACGGTTGTGCTAAAAGACTATTTACAAAAAAGCTACTTAATATTAGTAAAAGTAATTTCATAGAATAACAAATATAGTCAATTAAAAGTTCTCTTATACCAGTTCTGAATTGAAATTACCGTAAATTAAAAATTTTTATTTTTTCTTATGTGAAAAAGAAAAATGAAGCATAGCCTTAGCTATGATGAAGTTTTATTTTGAAACAGAAGGAACAAAAAATGATTTTAATACGGTAATTTCAAATTAGAACTGGTATTATACGTGAAAAGAAAAAAGACCGCTTTTCAAATAGAGAAAAGTCGGTTCTTTTATAATTTTATTTACGAATTGAAAATTAGTTTTACTCAACAGCCAATAACATATCCTTTATCACTTCGCTTTCTATTGCGATTGCTCTATCTATTGATATTCTTTCGAGTTTGTCAAAAGCGATAACGAATGCATCACCCAATCCGTATTCTTTAACCATTAGTAATGCTTCTTTAGCATCATTATAAGTTGTAAATTTACCATAAGTATATCTTAAGTTCCCTTTAGATGTAATGGACTCATCGTATTGTTTAGGAAAATCGAAAAAGCTATTTACATTCTTTTCAGAAAACAACCCCATTTGTACGGTGTAAAAAAACTTTTGATTTTGAACACTCGCCAAAAGCCCATCCATTTCATTTACCGACAGTAAGAAGCCTTTATTTTTTATATCCTGTTCAATTCGATTGTCTTGCAATGCAAAAGCTTCTGACAAAGGAATTATAGCGTGATTGAATAAAGCTATAATTTCTAACGCATTAAAACCTTCTTTACTTATATCTTGTTTTGCTTTCATTGCTTCTATATATTGCAAATATTCTCCCGCCACGACGTAATCTCTGGTCGATTTCATAATTTTATAATCACTTAACTTTTCTGTATTATCACTTAATACTCGGTTTATTTTCACAGAAAAATATAAGCCATTAGCAAGTAACGATGCTGAAAAAATGATTACGAATATAAATAGGGTTGCGGATTTTAGGTATAAATTTTTCATGTCTAAAGGTTTTAAAGTGGTTCATAATTCAGTTATCCTGTTTAACAAAACAGTTGCTTTTTTTTGTTAGACTATAAATCTTACAAGCTGAAATTTCATTCTTTAGTCTTCGAAAACTAAAAACTAACAATAGATAAATCTATTGTTTGCTTTCAATCTATTATACGCTTATGTGGTTTTAAAAGTTTCAGAAAATATTTTCCCAGTCTTTAGTCTTCTTGTTGAAATCTTTATGCGATTTTACACTAAATTATGTAACCTTAGGGCGAGGTGTGCTTTATTGATTGTAACAAGTTTGTAATTCATTATTAAATCACAATTTTAGCTGTTTATAACTCCGTAAAATAAAATTGTTTTTCGCTAAATAATTCTATTTCAGTAATTTTATTGCTCTCTATTTCTTACTAATCACTTTACCCCTGTACTACCAAAACCACCTTCTCCTCTAGCTGTTTCTGATAAGACTTCAACTTCAGACCATTCTGCTACTTCGTGTTTAGCGATAATCAATTGTGCAACTCTTTCTCCGTCTTCTATTACAAATGGTTCGTTGGATAGGTTTACCAATAAGACTCCTATTTCTCCTCTATAATCGGCGTCTATTGTTCCTGGAGCGTTGAGAACTGTGATTCCTTTTTTGTACGCTAAACCACTTCTAGGGCGAACTTGAGCTTCTGTTCCTTCTGGCAAGGCAATAAACAATCCAGTTTTGACTAATGTTCTTTCTAATGGTTTTAAGATAATTGGAGTTTCAATATTTGCTCTTAAATCTAACCCTGCCGATAATGCGGTTGCGTATTGTGGTGTTTCGTGTTTTGATTTGTTTATAATTTCTATTTTCATAATTCAATGTTTTATTTGTTTTTTGTTGTTGTTTTTGCGTGAGGGACAGGAGCTTTGTTTGAGCTCTTTTTTGTTCCGTTTTTTTCGGAACAAAAAAAGCGAGTGCGGATTGCCCGACCTTTTTTCTTTTAAAAAAGGGCACGCCCAAATCCTACTTCTTCATTTTATTGGGCAATACTCGTTTGATTGATTTCTGTTCTAGGAATGCGACTAATGCAATGAAAATCAGAATTAAAAAACTATGATATACAAATATCCCATAACTAAAATCGCCTAATAAATCTTGACGGTAACGAGCAAAGAACAATGCTAATGCTACCCCTACATAAACTCCTAATTTTCGTAAATTATATGGGATTGGATAATGTTTTTGACCTAAATAATAAGAGGCTACCATCATACTCAAATAGCAGATTAAAGTTGCCCAAGCGGATGCTACGTATCCATAATCGTGAATAAAAAAGTAATTGATAAGAACGGTAATAAATGCCCCTGAAATAGAAATTAGCGCTCCATAAATTGTTTTGTCCGATAGTTTGTACCACACAGATTGGTTGAAGTAAATTCCCAAAGAGAGGTTTGCAAACAACAATATTGGAACGATTGAAAGCCCAACCCAATATGCTTTGTTGGGTGTGAAATATCTAAAAATTTGAAGGTTTAATGCGATTGCTAAAAATAGAAAAACGATTACGATTACAAAGTAGTTCATTAATAAAGCAAACGTTTTTCTGGAGCCTTTGTTCTTTGCTTCATTGAAAAAGAATGGTTCTATCGCATATCGATACGCTTGAATCGCCATTGCAATAATCATAGTGATTTTGTAATTTGCGCCGTAAATACCCAATTGAATTCTTGCCATTTCTAAAGCCTTTTCATATTCTATTCCTTCTTGAATATACTTGTCTAGTAAAATTCCCTTTAGCATCGTTCGATCCAAGGTTTCATTAATAATTCCAGCTAGACCGACAAAGAAAAGAGGATAGGAGTAGGTTAACATTTTGAGAACTAACTCCTTTTTGAGTCCTAATTGTATTTTTAACTCGGGAGCTAATAATAAAAATTTGATAATACTCGCCAGTAGATTGGAGATGAAAATATAGCCAACTCCTATGTTTGGACTGTAAACTAAGTCTACCAACCAGTTTGATCCTGTCAGATGTGTTGACCTACAGTAACCCAAGAAAAACAAATTGAAAAAGATATAAACGCCAATGTTGACGAGGTTTACTATTGCAAACTTTTTAGACTTTCCTTCTTTTCTAAGCCTTGCCAACGGAATACTTCCTAAAGCGTCTAAACCAACTATTATTGCAAACCAAATGACATATTCGTTGTGATTTGGATAATCGAGGTAATCTGCTGCGTTTTGAGAAAAGAGAATCGCCAAGGAGATAAAAAGTCCCGTTGTCCCAAAAAGCATTGTGAGAATATTGCCGTAAACGACTGATTCTTTTTCATCTTTATAATTGGAAAAACGAAAATATGTCGTCTCCATTCCAAAGGTAAGAATGACGACTAAAAAAGCGACGTAAGCATAAAGTTCGGTAACGATTCCAAATTGTGCAGGAAGAAAAATCAATAGTAAAAAAAAGGAGTAAGCAGGTAGTTCAAAAAACGACCAACAATGCTACTCACTCCGTAGATTGCAGTATCGCTCAATTAACTTTTTTTATTTACTCATTTTGATTTATTATCTATTTTTTAGACCATTCCTTATTTTTTATCTTG
>LBBO01000216.1_pt15 | contig 10924 bp, 5 predicted proteins | sample 329191 | NCBI WGS metagenome assembly LBBO01 (sample SAMN03174413, study PRJNA266758) | hydrothermal vent metagenome | biome: marine hydrothermal vent; feature: marine hydrothermal vent chimney; material: microbial mat material; isolation source: microbial mat from marine hydrothermal vent chimney...
GATGGATATTGTATTTTATATCTCAGGAACTGTCTTGTGTTCGATTGAAAAATTCAATAATAAATTGGCCTCAAAAGGTAAATTTATTGTTGCTACAAATCAAATGAATAGCCAATTATTTAACGATATCGCAATTATTAAAGGCTACAAAGAACAGTCAAATGTAGAACGAGGATTTAGATTTATAAAAGACCCACAATTTGTTGCTTCTAATTTTTTTGTGAAAAAACCCGAAAGATTAGAGGCTTTAGTCTTTATAATGACACTGTGTTTAACTGTTTACGCTGCTTTAGAATATAAAATTAGACTAGCTTTAGAAAGTGAAAATCAGACCATAAACAATCAAGTTGGAAAGCCTAAAAAAAACCCAACATCGAGATGGGTGTTTCAACTATTCTCGGGTATACATTTGCTTTGTGAAATGGAAAAAGATATCGTCTTAAATATTAAAGATGTTCACCTTAAAATACTTGACTTACTCGGTGAAAATTATAAAAAATACTACTTTTTAATTTAGGGTGCGGAATGTCGGTTATAACGATATTTTGTACTCCAAACTATATAACAGTTAATTTTGAAACGGTATGACCATTGGCTCTTTGATTTGACATAGTGCCTAAAGATACAGATTTTTAGAAGCTAAAGCGAAATGCACTAAAGTGCATAGTTTTAACTATAATTGAGACCAATAAACCACTCTTGATTTTATATTTTTTAGCCTTTATCAATAATACTAAATCAAATTGAAAACCGATTATTTAGTTTATCTTTTTTCTTTTAAAAAAACTCTTCATTAACGCTTTACACTCTTCTTCTAAAACACCTCCTACAACTTCTGTACTTGGATGTAATAGATTGTCAGTTATTCGATTAAACCCTCTTCTAGTATCTGAAGCACCATAGATAACTTTTCCTATTCTAGTCCAAAAACTAGCTCCCGCACACATTACACAAGGCTCGAGTGTAACATAAAGCGTACACTTATTTAAATATTTATTTGACAGAAATTCTGTAGCAGATGTAAATGCTTGCATTTCGGCATGGGCAGTAAAATCGGTAAGTTGTTCAGTAAGATTATGTGTTCTTGCAATTATTCTATTATTAAAAACAATTATTGCTCCAACAGGAACTTCATCTATAAGGTAAGCTTTATGAGCTTCTTTCAAAGCTTGGCTCATAAAGTATGAATCAGAAAATAGGTTAGTAGTCATTATAGAACACCATTACCTACATACTTCCCTTTCTTGTAAACTTCAATTTTTTCCAAAAGACCATATTCATCATAAATATAGTGCTTACCATTAATCAGTTTACCATCTTTAAACTCTCCATCCATAAGGATATCTTTATCATCATTATATGTTTTATGATAACCATCTATTATTTTGGCTCCTTTAATATTCTCAATTCCTTCAGCTATTATACCTCTAGATTCAACTTCAATTTTATCTTTAACCGCAGGATTAACTCTTTTTCTTACTTCACGATTTAACATTTCACCGTCAGCATCAAAAGATAGTTTTTCTTTAATATCTCCATTAGGAAAATAACGTATTGCTTCACCATTTTCGACACCATTAACAGTTGAAAAGACTAATTCTTCCTGTCCATTTTCATAAAAATACTTTACAGTTCCATTTGTTTTACCCGAACTGTTAAAAGTTTTTTCTTGTGCTAAAGTTCCATTCTCATGATATCTTTTAAAACCTCCAGTATATACTCTACCTTTCCAAAAACCTTCTTCTTCTAAATTCCCATTCGAAAAGTAAGTTTTAAAATCTCCACTTGCCCTTCCGTTCTTAAAGATAATCTCATTCATAATATTTCCATTTGGAAAAAACTTTTTCCAAAGCCCATACTTTCTACTCTTTTTATAATTTCCTTGCTCAATAATCGAACTCGGCTTATAATCCGAAAGATTTCTCATATGAGCATAGACAACCCAATATCCTTCTTTTTTGCCTTCTATTTTTTTATTTATAGTATCATTACCTTGCTCATCACCAGGTTCCACAAAACCACTGTTTGCTACAAACAACATTGAAGTAAATAATATATAAATCAAAAATAAATATCTCATAATATTAAGCTTGTATGCAAAAATATAGTAACTAAATTTAAATATGAATAAAAAAATGACGAAACATTAAATATAAATGACGAATAATAGCAGAACTAAATATTCTCAATCATTATCGAACACAATTTATCTAAATCAAAAGAAGGCTTCCAACCCCAATCTTTTCTAGCAATGTCACCATTAATAGATGCGGGCCAAGAATTAGCAATAGCCTGTCTAAAATCTGGTTTATACTCAATTTCAAAATAAGGATAATATTGACGAATATTGTTAAATATCTGTTCAGGAGTAAATGATAATGCAGATATGTTGTAACTAGACCGAACACTTAAATCAAGGGAATTTGCATCCATTAAATCTAATGTAGCATTTATAGCGTCTTCCATATACATCATTGGTAATGCTGTGTCCTTTTCTAAAAAACAATCAAATTTATGATCGTCTTTAGCCTTATAAAAAATATCAACGGCATAATCAGTTGTTCCTCCCCCAGGTAGCGAGCCAAAGCTTATTAATCCAGGATAACGGATAGATCTGACATCTACACCATACTTATTAAAATAATATTCACACCAACGTTCGCCTGCTAATTTACTAATTCCGTAAACTGTTGTAGGTTCCATAATTGTCTGTTGTGGAGTATTCGTTTTGGGAGAAGTTGGGCCAAAAACGGCTATTGAACTAGGCCAAAATACTTTCTTAATAAAATTATCTTTCGCTAAGTTTAATACATTGAATAAACCATCCATATTTAACTTCCAAGCAAACATTGGTTTTTCTTCAGCTGTAGCTGATAAAAGAGCTGCTAAAAGATAAACTTCATTAATTTCGTACTTTTTTACAACAACCAATAAAGCTTCTCGATCTAAAACATCTAAAGTTTCGAACGGTCCATTCAATAATTTTGAATCAACGGACAAAGACTTTAAGTCACTAGCTATAACATTTTCATTACCAATTCGATTTCTTAATGTCAATACCAATTCTGTCCCTATCTGTCCAGAAGCTCCTATTATCAATACCTTTCTTTCCATTTTAATTATAAATCTATAAATTAATCTAGTTTCAATACAGCTAAAAATGCCTCTTGAGGCACATTAACACTACCTACTTGACGCATTCTCTTCTTACCTTTCTTCTGTTTTTCAAGTAATTTCCGTTTACGAGAAATATCTCCTCCATAACATTTAGCAGTAACATCTTTACGTAAAGCTTTTATATTCTCTCTAGCAATAAATTTAGACCCAATAGCAGCTTGAATTGGAATGTCAAATTGTTGTCTCGGTATTAATTCTTTTAGTTTTAAACAGATTTTCTTCCCTAATGTATAAGCATTACTTCTATGGACAAGAGCAGACAAAGCATCTACCTGATCAGAATTCAACAATATATCTAACTTAATCAAATCTGATCTTCTATAGCCAATTGGAGTATAATCAAAACTGGCATAACCTTTAGAAACTGTTTTTAATTTATCGTAAAAATCAAATACAACTTCTGCCAAAGGCATATCAAAAGTAATTTCAACACGATCTTGAGTTAAGTAAACTTGATTGGTTAACTCTCCTCTTTTGTCAATACAAAGCGTCATAATTTGACCTACAAAATCAGATTTAGTAATAACTTGAGCTTTAATATAAGGTTCTTCTATATACGAAAGTTTAGATCCGTCAGGCAAATCAGATGGGTTATTAACAATAACTAGTTCTTCATCTTTTGTCAAATAAGATTTATACGAAACATTAGGTACAGTAGTAATAACTGTCATGTTGAATTCTCTTTCAAGACGTTCCTGAATAATTTCCATGTGCAGCATACCTAAGAATCCACATCGAAAACCAAAACCTAAAGCAGCTGAACTTTCAGGCTCAAAAACAAGTGAAGCATCATTTAATTGAAGTTTCTCCATAGAAGCTCTTAACTCTTCATACTCATCAGTATCAACAGGATAAATACCGGCAAAAACCATAGGTTTAACATCTTCAAAACCAATCAAAGCTTCTGTACATGGATTATCCTTGATAGTTATAGTATCCCCCACTTTAACTTCTTCTGCTTTTTTAATTCCAGAAACAATATAACCTACATCTCCTGCGCTTACAACAGATTCTGGTAACAAATCCATTTTTAAGACACCAACTTCATCTGCAAAGTATGATTTCCCAGTATTCACAAATTGAATTTGATCACCTTTTCTAAGAGAACCATTAAAAATTCGATAATAAGCAATAATACCTCTAAATGTATTATACACTGAATCAAAGATCATAGCTTGAAGAGGTCCGTTTGGATCTCCTTTTGGAGCAGGAACTCTTTCTACAATAGCAGTTAATATGTCTTCAACTCCTAAACCTGTTTTACCACTTGCCGGTATAATTTCTGATTCTTCACAGCCAATCAAGTCAATAATTTGGTCAGAAACTACCTCAGGATTAGCTCCTGGTAAATCCATTTTATTCAGTATCGGTATAATTTCTAAATCATTATCTATTGCTAAATATAAATTAGAAATAGTCTGAGCTTCAATCCCTTGAGAAGCATCAACTATCAATAAAGCACCTTCACAAGCTGCAATTGACCTAGAAACTTCGTAAGAAAAATCTACATGTCCAGGAGTGTCAATAAGATTAAGAATATATTCTTCACCATCAGAATGCTTATAATTCATTTGAATTGCATGGCTCTTAATAGTAATTCCCCTTTCTCTTTCAATATCCATATCGTCCAAAGCTTGAGCTTTCATATCTCTATCGGATATAGTTCCCGTTATTTGTAATAAGCGATCAGCCAATGTACTCTTTCCGTGATCAATATGTGCAATTATGCAAAAATTTCTAATTTTTTTCATCTTAAGACAAAAATACATAAAAAATTAGGAACTTCTACAAGAATATAAAGCTCTTATTGAATATAATTACAGAAACATTAAAAATACAATTTTTTTTACAAAAGAGGTGTAATATGGCATTAAATATAATTATTATTATCTATTCCATAAAAAAAGGGGTAAAAAAAAAGCCTTTACTAATTACTTAGTAAAGGCTTTTAAAAACCGGCAACGACATACTCTCCCAGATATTACTCTAGTACCATCTGCGCAAATGGGCTTAACTTCTCTGTTCGGAATGGGAAGAGGTGGACTCCATTGCAATAGTCACCGAAAACTTTAAATATCATAACATATTGAAAAAATAGAAACACTATAACTAAAAACATAATCATTTGCTATGTTTATCAGATTCGATTTGAGATAAACTGCTCTTAAGTAAAGCTTACGGGTAATTAGTACTACTCGGCTTTGTCATTACTGACTTTACACCTGTAGCCTATCAACGTCATAGTCTTTAACGTCCCTTAAAAGATATCTCATCTTGAGAAGAGTTTCGTGCTTAGATGCTTTCAGCGCTTATCTCAACCACACATAGCTACCCTGCAATGCAACTGGCGTCACAACAGGTACACCAGCGGTGTGTCCATCCCGGTCCTCTCGTACTAGGGACAGGTTCTCTCAAATATCTAACGCCCACAACAGATAGGGACCGAACTGTCTCGCGACGTTCTGAACCCAGCTCGCGTGCCACTTTAATGGGCGAACAGCCCAACCCTTGGGACCTTCTCCAGCCCCAGGATGTGACGAGCCGACATCGAGGTGCCAAACCACTCCGTCGATATGAGCTCTTGGGAGTGATCAGCCTGTTATCCCCGGCGTACCTTTTATCCTTTGAGCGATAGCCCTTCCATGCGGAACTACCGGATCACTATGCTCTACTTTCGTACCTGCTCGACTTGTCGGTCTCACAGTCAAGCGCCCTTGTGCCATTACACTCTACGTATGGTTACCAAGCATACTGAGGGCACCTTTAGAAGCCTCCGTTACTCTTTTGGAGGCGACCACCCCAGTCAAACTACCCACCACACGCTGTTCTCCGTTAGGAGTTAGGCATCGAATAATTAAAGGGTGGTATTTCAAGGTTGATTCCACTACGCCTAGCGACGCAGCTTCGCAATCTCCCACCTATCCTACACATTAATTATCCAATACCAACGTGAAGCTATAGTAAAGGTGCACGGGGTCTTTCCGTCCCGTTGCGGGTAAACGGCATCTTCACCGTTACTACAATTTCACCGAGCTCGTGGCCGAGACAGTACCCAGATCGTTACACCATTCGTGCAGGTCGGAACTTACCCGACAAGGAATTTCGCTACCTTAGGACCGTTATAGTTACGGCCGCCGTTTACTGGGGCTTCAATTCACACCTTCTCAGCAAGCTGATAAGCACTCCTCTTAACCTTCCAGCACCGGGCAGGTGTCAGGCCTTATACATCATCTTTCGATTTAGCAAAGCCATGTGTTTTTGATAAACAGTCGCCTGGGTCTATTTACTGCGGCCCTCCCGAAGGAGGGCGTCTCTTCTCCCGAAGTTACGAGACGATTTTGCCTAGTTCCTTAGCCACGAATCACTCGAGCACCTTAGTATTCTCTACTTGACTACCTGTGTCGGTTTGCGGTACGGGCAGCTGTAACCTGAAGCTTAGAAGTTTTTCTTGGGAGCCTGATTAGCGTATTTCCGTCACCTAATGGTTCAGTTATCACTCGACCTTTAGCAAAGAAGCGGATTTACCTACTCCCCTATACCTACAGTCTTAGACGTGCTATTCCGTCAGCACGCATACATTTCACTTCTCCGTCCCTCCATCGCAGTTACAGTTGGTACAGGAATATTAACCTGTTCTCCATCGACTACCCCGTTTGGGTTCGCCTTAGGTCCCGACTAACCCTCAGCTGATTAGCATGGCTGAGGAAACCTTAGTCTATTGGTGAGGGGGTTTCTCGCCCCCTTTATCGTTACTTATGCCTACATTTTCTTTTCTAAGCGCTCCAGCATACCTTGCCGGTACACCTTCGACGCCCTTAGAATGCTCCCCTACCACATTACGTTGAAAAACGTAAGTCCATAGCTTCGGTGATATACTTATGCCCGATTATTATCCATGCTCGATCGCTCGACTAGTGAGCTGTTACGCACTCTTTAAATGAATGGCTGCTTCCAAGCCAACATCCTAGCTGTCAATGCAATCGAACCTCGTTTGGTCAACTTAGTATATACTTGGGGACCTTAGCTGATGGTCTGGGTTCTTTCCCTCTCGGACATGGACCTTAGCACCCATGCCCTCACTGCCGTGTATATTTTATAGCATTCGGAGTTTATCAGGGGTTGGTAGGCGGTGAAGCCCCCTAGCCCTATCAGTAGCTCTACCTCTATAAAACTTTACCACGACGCTGCACCTAAATGCATTTCGGGGAGTACGAGCTATTTCCCAGTTTGATTGGCCTTTCACCCCTACCCACAACTCATCCAAAGACTTTTCAACGTCAACTGGTTCGGTCCTCCATTCCATGTTACTGGAACTTCAACCTGGTCATGGGTAGATCACAGGGTTTCGCGTCTACCGCACCTAACTATACGCCCTATTAAGACTTGCTTTCGCTTCGGCTACGTGACTTAATCACTTAACCTTGCTAGATACGAGTAACTCGTAGGCTCATTATGCAAAAGGCACGCCGTCATCCCAGATGGGACTCCGACCGCTTGTAAGCGCATGGTTTCAGGTACTATTTCACTCCGTTGTTCACGGTTCTTTTCACCTTTCCCTCACGGTACTTGTTCACTATCGGTCTCTCAGTAGTATTTAGCCTTACCGGATGGGCCCGGTAGATTCAGACAGGATTACACGTGTCCCGCCCTACTCAGGATACTGCTAGATCATTAAAACATTTCGTGTACGGGACTATCACCCTCTTTGGTCCTTATTTCCATAAAGATTCCACTATATTTTAACTTCTCATATCGCAGTCCTACAACCCCAACATTGCCGAAACAATGTTGGTTTGGGCTGTTCCCCGTTCGCTCGCCGCTACTAGGGGAATCATTATTATTTTCTTTTCCTCCAGGTACTTAGATGTTTCAGTTCCCTGGGTTTGCTTCCTTTGCAGGATAACTAGTCTTCAACTAGCTGGGTTGCCCCATTCGGAAATCTACGGGTATAACGGGTGTTTGCCCCTTACCGTAGCTTATCGCAGCTTATCACGTCCTTCATCGCCTCTGAGAGCCAAGGCATCCGCCATGCGCCCTTATTTGCTTTTAAATAAGTAACAATTTATCTCAAATCTTATTGATTCTGATTATTTTTGCTTTATTACTCTATAACTTACGTCATAGAGCCTATTATATTTTTTGTTATTGTATTCTATTATTTTCAATATGTCAAAGAACTTATTTTCCTAAATAGGAAATGTGGAGAATATCGGAGTCGAACCGATGACCTCCTGCGTGCAAGGCAGGCGCTCTAGCCAGCTGAGCTAATCCCCCTTATAATTATGTAGTCCCTCGCAGATTTGAACTGCGGACCTCTACATTATCAGTGTAGCGCTCTAACCAACTGAGCTAAGGGACTATATATAATCTCTTTCACTCTCATTAGCAGAAGTTACCTGAGATTATAAGGAATAAGTATGTGTATTAATGAAGTATAAAAAAATAAGACTAACTCAGGTTGTTGTTTCAAACAACCTTTTCTTTGGAAATCTCTAAAAAAGAGGTGTTCCAGCCGCACCTTCCGGTACGGCTACCTTGTTACGACTTAACACCAGTTACCAGTTTTACCCTAGGCGGCTCCTTGCGGTTACCGACTTCAGGCACTCCCAGCTTCCATTGTTTGACGGGCGGTGTGTACAAGGCCCGGGAACGTATTCACCGCGTCATGGCTGATACGCGATTACTAGCGATTCCAGCTTCATAGAGTCGAGTTGCAGACTCCAATCCGAACTGAGATAAGTTTTAGAGATTCGCATCCTGTCACCAGGTAGCTGCCCTCTGTACTCACCATTGTAGCACGTGTGTGGCCCAGGGCGTAAGGGCCGTGATGACTTGACATCGTCCCCACCTTCCTCGCTGCTTGCGCAGGCAGTTTCTCTAGAGTCCCCGACATAACTCGCTGGTAACTAAAGATAGGGGTTGCGCTCGTTACGGGACTTAACCCAACACCTCACGGCACGAGCTGACGACAGCCATGCAGCACCTTGTAAATTGTCCGAAGAAAAAGTAGTTTCCTACCCTGTCAATATACATTTAAGCCCTGGTAAGGTTCCTCGCGTATCATCGAATTAAACCACATGCTCCACCGCTTGTGCGGGCCCCCGTCAATTCCTTTGAGTTTCAACCTTGCGATCGTACTCCCCAGGTGGATTACTTAACACTTTCGCTTTGCCACTGACTGTATATCGCCAATAGCTAGTAATCATCGTTTACGGCGTGGACTACCAGGGTATCTAATCCTGTTCGCTCCCCACGCTTTCGTCCATCAGCGTCAATTATGACTTAGTAAGCTGCCTTCGCTATCGGTGTTCTATGTCATATCTAAGCATTTCACCGCTACATGACATATTCCGCCTACTTCAAGCACATTCAAGAGTTTCAGTTTCAATGGCAGTTCTACAGTTGAGCTGTAGGATTTCACCACTGACTTAAAACCCCGCCTACGGACCCTTTAAACCCAATAAATCCGGATAACGCTTGGACCCTCCGTATTACCGCGGCTGCTGGCACGGAGTTAGCCGGTCCTTATTCGTAGAGTACCGTCAGTTATCTACACGTAGATAAGTTTCTTCCTCTATAAAAGAAGTTTACAACCCATAGGGCAGTCATCCTTCACGCGGCATGGCTGGTTCAGACTTGCGTCCATTGACCAATATTCCTCACTGCTGCCTCCCGTAGGAGTCTGGTCCGTGTCTCAGTACCAGTGTGGGGGATCTTCCTCTCAGAACCCCTAGACATCGTCGCCATGGTGAGCCGTTACCTCACCATCTAGCTAATGTCACGCATGCCCATCTCTAACCGATAAATCTTTAAGATTCAATCAATGCCGATTGAAAATATTATAAGGTATTAATCCAAATTTCTCTGGGCTATCCCTTTGTTAGAGGTAGGTTGCATACGCGTTACGCACCCGTGCGCCACTCGTCATCTAGTGCAAGCACTAATGTTACCGTTCGACTTGCATGTGTTAAGCCTGCCGCTAGCGTTCATCCTGAGCCAGGATCAAACTCTCCATTGTAATTATAAGTTTAATCTGTTGTATCTCTCAAAGAATTTTTATTTGCTTTTATACTATAAATAGTATTTGCTGTTTTTTGCTAGTCTTATTTTTTTTAACTATACTTCAATAATTCAAAGAACTTTTTGTTTTCTATTTAATTGCTTTCCGAAATCGTTACCTCGTTAAGCGGTTGCAAAGGTAATTAAAAAATTTACATTCACAAGAAAAAAATAAACTTTTTTCTTTTTTCTAAAACTAATAAATGAATATTTTGTTTTAGCGAGTGCAAAGATAATTAAAATATCTTAACAAACAAGAAAAAGTTTTATTTAATTTCAAATGCCTTTTGTTAATTCGGAAATCGTTATTTCCTAAGGCGGAGGCAAAGATAGAACATATATTTTAACTGACAATACATTATCTGTGAAAAAAATTGAAACTTTTACTAAGTTGCTTATTACTACAGTATTAAAGATGATAGTTTTTATCTTAATTAGAAAAAAAAGGTTAATCCCCTCCCCTATTTTACGGGAATTTGATCGCTCTCAACTTAAAACAACCCCTATAAAATTATCCTATTTGGTCTCTTTACTTATCCTAATCATTATATTAACATTCAGTTTTTAGACACAACCCCTTTTTAGACAAAATATAGTGGTATATATAATAAGGTATGAAAATAACTTCCTTAAAAAAGATGGGGCTAGGTTTTTAGAGAATTTATTACTCGAGGGATTATAAAATAAA
>LBBO01000042.1_pt4 | contig 10915 bp, 6 predicted proteins | sample 329191 | NCBI WGS metagenome assembly LBBO01 (sample SAMN03174413, study PRJNA266758) | hydrothermal vent metagenome | biome: marine hydrothermal vent; feature: marine hydrothermal vent chimney; material: microbial mat material; isolation source: microbial mat from marine hydrothermal vent chimney...
TTCTAACATTATTCGATACTTATTTTCTTTTGTCATGCGTATAATGTAATGCCGAAAACTTAAATGTGATATTGTTCTGTTCATATTTTAACTTTAGCTCCTCTAAATAAATAGTAGAACCAATCGAATCAATAACTTCTGTTATAGAATTATTGAACAACAAAATATCTGTAATAACAACTTTTGGCGGCATTGTATTTTGAATTATTTTTGATGGTTCAAACACATTCAATCCATTTATACCTCCAAAATACAACTTCCCTGATTTGCCTTTATGAAAAGCACCTAGGTTAAATTCGTTACTCTGTAATCCATCATTTTCAGAAAAATTTTGAAACTTATTGCTTAGAATATTAAATCTAGACAGTCCAAAATTTGTACTCATCCAAATTAACGAATCATTTTCTCTCAACAATCCATATATCGCATTATTTGCTAATCCTTCATCTTCTGTATAACTTGTAAAAAATTCATTCTCTTTATTCAATTTATTTAGTCCTCCTCCATAAGTTGCTACCCAAAGGTTATTACTACCGCCTTCTATAATCGACAAAACCATGTTATTGCTAATCGACAAAGTATCTTCACCTTCACTTGTATGGTTTATAAATTGATATAAGTTATTATTATCAGCATCTCTAACACCTTTACAAACACCGCCCCCAGCCATGCCGATCCATAGTACATTATTTGCATCTACTATTATGGTTTTACAATCATAGTTTGGCAAACGATACATTCCGGTATCTAAAGCACTATATAGCCTACATTTTAACGAATCTAAGTCAACTCTAACAACTCCCTCTCTACTAGCCAACCACATGTTGTTCTCTTTATCAAAATAAATATCATTTACTCGTTCATTGTTTTTAAAAAAAGATTTGTTACAAAATTCGGGTTCTAAATACTCTCCTGTCGATTGTTTAAAAATAAATATTCCTTCATCTGTTCCAACCCAGATTCTGTTATAAACATCTTTATTAATAGAAAATACACTTTTCTCTCCTTTTCCATTTGTATATGGATAATGTTGGTAATTGTTTGTTTTAAAATCAATAGTTGTCAGCCCTCCTTTTGTTCCTACCAAAACTTGCGAAGAATCTTCATAAATACTCCAAACATTTTTATCTAACAAACTTTTAGAATCTCCAAATTTATAATTATAATGTTCAAAAAACTGTTTAATTGGATCAAAATAACTAATTCCGTCTTGCGTTCCAATCCAAATTACACCATTCTTATCCTCTTGAATAGAGTTAATAATATTATTAGAAATTGAGTAATTATTGAAATCACTTTGAGTAAAGTTTTCTCGTTTAAAAACTCCTTCCTTTTTTGTAAAAAGGTACAAGCCATTTCCATTAGTCCCTAACAATATTCTATTCTCTTTTATTAAAATTGATCTTGTAAAATTTATGTTTTCCCCATTTAAAAAATTAGGAATAGACACATTATAAGTTATTTTATCAATGAGATTTAGTCCATTTGGGGTTCCTATAATTAATTCTGTCTGGCTAAATTCATTAACAAAAGTTACATTATTGTCTAATAAATTATTTACTTCATTTATAATAATCGTTTTCCGATTTTTTTTATTGAAAATAAGTAAACCCTGACTTTTAGTTCCTAACCAAATATTCTCCCCCTCTAATAAAATACTACTTAATTTATTTGTTGGAAAACCATTTGAGGTATTATACCTTTCAAGTTTGTCGTTAGAAGGCCAATAGTGAAACAATCCTCTGTTTTCTCCAAGAAACCAAACAGAACCATTATCATCAATCACTAATTCTTGAATTGGAATTTTTGATAAGATATTATCTTTAGAAAAGTGGTAAAATTTCTCTTCATTTGGATCATATCTGTTTAAACCTCCGTTCTCTGTACCTATCCAAAACTGTAAAGTTTTAGGATCTTGTTTTATGGTATTAATAAACGAATTGGAAAGTGAATATTCGTTATCTACTCTATACTTAAATGTTGTAAATTCTGTTCCATCATACCTATTTAATCCATCTTGAGTACCTAGCCAAATAAAACCTTTATCGTCTTGTAATAATGAAAGAACGCTACTCTGTGACAAACCATCTTGAATAGACAGTTTATTGAAACGTATTCTCTGCGAAAAAATAGAGAATGTTAAAACTACAGATATGAAAACTAAAATATACTTCATTGTCTATTATGTTTTTTGCCGTTGAATTAATTTAGCTACATATTTTCCAATAATATCAAATTCTAAATTGACAAGACTTCCTACTTCCAAAGTATGAAAATTTGTATGTTCTTGTGTAAATGGTATTATAGCAACTGAAAACTGATTTTCTTTGGAATCTACGACTGTCAAACTTACTCCGTTTATGGTTATAGATCCTTTCTCTACTGTAATGTTACCTTTTTCTTCGTATTCGAAAGTGTAAAACCAACTTCCGTCTGTATTTTCTATTGCTGTACACTTAGCCGTTTGATCTACATGACCTTGTACAATATGTCCGTCTAATCTACTTCCTATTTTAGTACATCGTTCTAAGTTTACGATATTACCAATTTTTAATTTTCTTAAGCTTGTTTTTTCTAACGTTTCTTCAATTGCAGTTACCGTATATGTTTTGTCTGTTAATGCTATTACGGTCAAACAAACTCCATTGTGCGCAACACTTTGATCTATTTGTAATTCTGCTGTAAATGGGGCTTCTACAGTTATATGTAAATTTGTTTTCTCTAATTCTAAATTAGACACTTTACCTAGTTCTTCTATTATTCCCGTAAACATTTATATTGTTTTATGTTTTAATTTATTCTTTTTTTTCTTGTGAAGTTGTTCTTTCATAAACTCATCACTAATATCATTTTCTTGACTTTCTTTATAGTTAGAAAACTTAAGCCCTATAAATAATTCATGGGTTCCTGTACTATAATTTCTTAAATTAGAGCTTGTAAAATCATAAGCATAGCCAAACGAGATATTTTCTCTATAAGTAAGTCCTAATAATAAAGATGCGGCATCCATTGTTCTATACACTCCTCCAATCCATATTTTTTCTTTCCATATAACTCTAGCCATAAAGTCTAATTGAATTGGAGCAGGATTCAAGTATTTAACAATCATGGAAGGCTCTACGTGAAAATCTTTAGCTGCTCTAAATTTATAACCTCCTGTCAATAAATAGTGATTTTTTAATTTGCTCAACCCTGTATTAATCGCTCCGTTATCAAATTTTAATTTTGATTGTAAAATATTTGGAGCAGAAAATCCAACAAACCACTTTGCACTATATAAATGCAAACCAAACTTAGCATCTGGAACCAATGTTCTCATTACTCCATTTACAATTACTTTATCATCTGGATCATATAAATTTAACTTATGAGCATCTAACTTCCATTCTAAAATACCTCCACTTAATGCAACTGCTAATTTTATTCGTTGTGTTATTTTCAACTTATAAGTATAAGAAACTTGAGCCCCAGTTCTACGTGTTGGTCCAACGTGATCGGTAAATAAGAAAGCTCCTAATCCAGCATTTCCTTTTTTCAATGGTCCATGCACACTTAAAGTATATGTTCTTGGAGCATCTGTAATCCCTTGCCACTGGTATCGGTGATTTGAACGAGCGTCTATATAAGATTTCGTCCCTCCAACAGCAGGATTAACTGCATAATCATTGAAGTAGTACTGGCTGTAAAGCGGTAATTGTTGAGCGTGTTCTTTTCCTAAATAAGTAAAACTTAATAGCACAATAACAATATGTATTATCTTATTTTTCATTTATCTCATTATTGTAACTGGTCCTGTATAGCCATCTGGAAAATTAGGGTCATTTAATTCTATTATATAATAATAGGTTCCTACTGGTAATTCTTTTCCTCTATAAATTCCGTCCCAAGGTTCGTTGTACCCTATTGACCTAAAGAGTAACTGTCCCCATCTATTATACACCTCAACAACTGATTGAGGAAATTCTTTTATAAAATCAATTCTCCAATATTCATTTTGACCGTCTCCGTTTGGTGTAAATCCATTTGGGAAAGATATATCTGGTAATGGTTTTACATGAATTGTATCAGAATTTATACAACCATTCATATCTATTACAAATACAATTAAATCTTCTTCATCATTTAGCTCTATTTCAGGATTAGAAAACACTTCTTCTCCTGGTAATAAATTGGTTATTGGTGACCACAAATAAATATCTGACCCAAAAGATGTTGGGCTACCTCCCAATGTAATTATAGAGCCCAATAATCCTACTGCATCTGCTCCTGCATCTACTATTGGTAAGTCCAATACAATAACATTTGCTGTGTCTGAATCAGAACAAAATGCATCAGAGACAGTCAAATAATAAGAACAAACTTTTGCTGTGTCTAAACAAACTTCCAGCGTATCAATATTAGACAATGAATTTCCATACTCATCAAACCATTCGTACATTATTCCTGAAGGACCTTCTCCTTGTCCGATTAATACGGCGCAACCTCCAATACAAATAGATGTATCTAAACCTGCATCTGCTATTACAATGTGATTGGTATCGATTGCTATTGTATCTATTTTAATACAACCGTTATTATCGGTAACTGTAAAAATATAGTTTGTTGGTAATAATCCTTGTACATCTTCTGTTGTAGCTGTAAAAAATGAGTTTGGTGTTGTTATCCAATTGTAATTATAACCAGGTGTTCCTCCTGTTACTGTAGTCAAAATCTCTCCTTCTGTAGAGTTTTTACATTCTGAATTTGTGGTATCATCTATTGTTATTATTATTTCTGTAGGTTCATTTATTGTAAACATCAAACTGTCTTTACACCCATTGGCATCAGTAATAATTAATTTTGAATCGCCTACGCATAAGTTGTTTTGAGATTCTGTTGTGCTTCCTACCAACCAATTGTAAGTATAATTTAGTGAGCCACCTGTTACAACAGCTGCCGCTATTCCATCACAAGAATTAAAGCATGTTGGATTTTGTATAAATGGTATTTCTACAACAATAGAATCTGGTTGTTCTATTTCTATCTGCTGAATTGCTTTACAACCTGTGCCTAAATTTGTCACCTCAACAAAATGTGTTCCTGCGCACAGACTTGTAATAACTGTAGTTGTAGTTACTGTATTTAGCCATTCGTAACTGAAAGTTCCAGAGTTAGGTAAAGCTGTTACTTCTGCAGTTCCATCGCACAGTTCAAAACAAGAAATATCTGTTTTAGAAATTGTAAGTATTGGCGCTTGTGTTGTATTTACAATAAATTCTTGTGTCATTATACAACCATTATTATCTGTTAATGTTAACAGATAGTTTCCAGAAGTTAAGTTTCCAATAGAACTATTTGTACTTGAAAAACCACTTGGCCCATTCCAGTTAATGATATATGGAGCGTTAGTTCCATTTATTGTTATCGTAATTTCTCCATCATTATTTCCACAATTAGAATTTACTACCACAGAGTTGATATTTGGTAATTCTGGTTCGGTTATCGATACAGGAACTATTCTCGTACAATTATTCGAGTCTGTTACTTCCAAATAATAATCACCCGCTGTTAAATTATTAATCGAGCTTGTTGTTTCTCCTGTTGGAATCCAAAAGTAAGTGTAGGGTAATGTTCCTCCCGATGGGCTAACAATTATACTTCCATCATTTCCTTCATTACAAGTAACATTAGATTGATTTATAGTTTCATTATCAGGGCCTCCTGTATTGCTAATAACTGTTTGCAGTTGTATTGAACATCCATTATCATCAATTACTTCAAATGGGTGAACCCCTGCGCATAAATCACTATGAGAAAGCCCGTTACTTCCATCTGCCCAAAGAATTGTATATGTTCCTGTTCCTCCATCTGGAACCAATGTACTTTCTCCATTGCAATCGCCACAAGTTGCATCAACATTAGTCGTTGTAGCCGTCAGTTGATTATTAGACTCTGTTATTATTGTTTGTTCTATTGTACAGTTATTGTTATCGGTAATTGTTACCGTATTTATTCCTACACACAAAGTATTTGCTTGTTGAGTTGTTTCTCCATTGTTCCAAACATAAGAATAAGCTAAAGTTCCTCCTATTGGATTAACTAATGCACTTGCGTCACAAACAGAATTACAAGATGCAGTTGTTAAGTCTGGTAACCTAATTCTAATGGTGAAGGTTCGGTAATTGTTACACTACTTTGTGTAACACAAGAGGTCGTATTATCGGTAATTGTTACGTTATAATTTCCAGCACCAACACTAGATAAACTAGAAGAATTTTCACCAACCATTGGACCTATATTATTAGACCACTGATAAGCTATTGTACCTACATTTCCTGTTACGACCGAAGTAATACTTCCACTTAAATTTCCATTACATAATACATCTGTTGTTGTAAGTGTTACATTTGGAGCTGCTGTATTTGGAAGATAAAAAGAATAAGTTGCTATACATCCATTCGCATCAGTCAATGTTACATCATAATTTCCATTTGATAATGAATTTATATTTTGTGAAGTTCCTAAACCGTTACTCCATAGAATAGAAACTGGTGAAACGCCTCCTGAAACTGTCAGTAAAATTTCTCCATCATTATTTAAACAAGTCGCTGGAATCATATTTGTTGTCGCTACAATAGGATTTGGTTCTGTAATTGTAAAAGGACTTGTTCTCATACATCCGTTTGCATCAGTTATTTGAACTAAGTAAATTCCTGCTGTCAAATTAGAAATACTGTTTGAAGTGCTCAAATTATGAGGCCAATAATAAGTATATGGAGCCGTTCCTCCTATTGCACTTAACCATATAGATCCATTATTACCTCCATAACAAGCTACGTTATTTATCAATGTATTTTCTGATGTTGGCCCTCCTGTATTGTTAATAATCACAGTTGACGTTTCTAAACAGCCGTTATCATCGGTAACTTGTACAGGGTAAATTCCTGCGCACATATTGTTTACCGTTGGTGTTGTACTATTATTTGACCAAATGTAACTTAAACTACCTACTCCTCCAATTGCTGAAACGGTTGCATCTCCATTACAATCTCCGCATGTAGCATCTGTTACATTAGTACTAATTTCGATTTGAGTAGGATTTACAAGTGTTGTGTCAAAAGTAGTAATACAACCATTTGCATCGGTAACGGTTAAAATATAACTCCCACTAAATACTCCGATTAAATCTTCTGTTTGAGAAATTGAATTTGGATTCCAAACAAAAAGATAAGGAGAAACTCCCCCTGTTACATCAACATAGATATCTCCATTATTGTCTCCATTGCAAAACGGATTGTGTAAACTATCAAATGTGATAACTGGCGCATCAATGTTATTTATATTTATTAATGAATCTTTTGTACATCCATTATCATCGGTAACTGTTAATAAATACGTTCCTGCTCCAACTGTATTTATTGCATTGGTAGTTGAAATAGAGGCTCCTCCATTTGTCCAGTTATAAGAATAATCTGGATTTGTTAGCATCCCTCCTGTGACAACAACAGAAGCACTACCGTCATTTACATTACAAGTTGCATCTGAAGTTGTTAGGTCAAAAGACATTGCAGTAGGTTCTATAATCGTAATCGAAGTATCTTTTGTACATCCTTGAAAATCTGTTACTGTTACATTAAAAATACCCGCTCCTAAATTTGTCAAATCTTCATTTGTAGAACCTGTAAAAGGCAATATTCCTGTCCAGTTATAAGTATAAGAACCTGTCCCATTATTAGGTGATAAATCTATCGTTCCTTGCATTTCTCCAAAACAATTATTATGACCTAAAACGGATGGTGTTTGAATCTCTAATGGTTCTATTAATGTATAGACATCGGCAACAATACAACCATTTGCATCTATTACCGTAATTGTGTATGTTCCTGCTGACAATCCTGTTTGATCTTCTGGGTTATTTATTCCTGCCAAATTATTCCAATTATAGGTATAAGTAATCGTCCCCCCTATAACACTAATATCTATTGCTCCAGAATTATCATTAAAACAAACTAAATTAGTTGAATTGTTCGAAAGTTCTAATAAATCTGGAGTTGTAATATTTGTTGATAATGAAGCGATACAACCTGTTGTCACATCGGTTACAATTACATTATAAGTTCCTGCGACTAATCCCGTTAAATCTTCTGTATCATCATTATCTCCTAACCCATCGTTGTCCCAATCATATTGATAATTATTTGTTCCCCCTACTGTTAAATCAATTGCTCCAGTAGCATTCCCAAAGCAATCTACATTGATATTTACAACAGATAAAGTAGGAGCATTGTCGTCTGTTAAAGGTATTATTAATGAATTGCTACACCCATTATCATCTGTTACCAACACATTATAAAGACCAGCTCCCAGTCCAGATACATTATTTAAAGACCCCAAGCTATTTCCTGTCGTTAAATTTATCCAACTATAAATATAATTATTTACAACTGTTCCTCCTGTTACAAGCACGCTAACTGTACCGTCTGTAACTCCACAGGTTGGATTAGTAGCAGTAGAGGTGATTTCAATACTATCTGGTTCTAAAACACTTATAATATTATCATACCCACATCCATTTGCATCGTTAATATGTAAGGTGTAATTACCTCCTGTTAAGCTATTAATATCATCAGAATTTGAATTAAATACATTTGGTCCATTCCAAGTTGTTATATAGGGTGATGTCCCTCCTGAAATTGATAAATCAATCATCCCAGATGCATCGTTGAAACAAGTTAAGTTTGTTACGATTGCATTATCACTTATTGGAGCTGTTGGTCCATTAATTATAATTGTTTGGTTGGTAGAACAGCTATTTCCATCAACAACTGCAACAGTATATACCCCTGCTTCTACATTTTGGATATCTTCCGTAGTTGCTCCAATAAAAGGAGAAGGCCCTGTCCACATGTAGGTAAAATTAGGAACTCCTGTCACCGTTAAATTTATTGCTCCCGTAGCTCCACCATAACAAAGAACATCGGTAATATCACTCGTTACATTTGGCCCTGTTGTATTTGAAATTGATATAATACTTGAGTCTTTACACCCATTGCCATCTGTTACGACTACTTGATACGAACCTGCTGGAATTATATTTAATAATGAAGAATTTGTTCCTATTGCTACTCCAGGTTGAGAACTTGTTACATCTGTCCAGTTGTAATTATAAGCAGGTGCACCTCCAGATACTGAAACAGAAGCATTTCCATTACTAATCCCACATGTCGCTGTGTTTCCACTTGGCGTAAGTGCTAATGCTGTTGGAGAAGTAATATCGGCAGAGGTTGAAAATTGACATCCGTTATTATCGGTAATTGTAACTGAATATGTTCCTATGCCTATTCCACTTAAATCTTCAGCTGTATTATTATTTGACCAAAGAAAGCTATAATTAGGTGTTCCTCCCGATATAACTAAATCTATACTTCCTGAATTTTCACCATTACAGAGAGCATTAGTTGGAGTAGCGCTTGCTGTTAAAGGTAAGTTTGGCTCGTTTATTACTACAGTTAAATTGTCTGTACAACCACTTGCATCTGTTACAATAACATTATAAGTATTGGCAGAAAGTCCATTTTGATTTTGAGGGTCATTAATCCCTATTAAGTTATCCCAATCATATTGATAAGGAGTTGATCCTCCTGTAACACTTATAACCAAGCTTCCTGTCGAACCTCCATTACAAAGTACATCAGACGAATTAACTAAAGATACCGTTGGAGCATTTGCCATAGCTATTGTTTCTTGAACGCTAGCTATACATCCATTATTATCAGTAACTGTTAAAATATAAGTATCTGCTGGCAAGTTTATTTCATTTGCATTATTTCCAACAGAAACAGCACTACTATTTACCCAATTGTAAGAATAATTTGGTGTACCTCCCGATGCAGAAGAAAATAATTGACCAGAGGGACTTGCGCAACTTGTTGAATTATTTGAAGATGTAATGCTTATTGGAGTTGGATCATTTAACGTAAAACACTGTGTGAACGTACACCCATTTCCGTCAAGAACTGTTAAGCAATATGTCCCTACACTTATTCCATTTAAATCTTCGGTTGCAGGATCTACAAAACCATTTGGACCTGTCCAAGAATAGGTTATTGTCCCTACTGTATTTGCAACGTCAACATCAATATCTCCATCATTTCCTCCAAAACAATTAGGGTTAGAAACGTTTCCGACTATCGTAATTTGATTAGGTTCATTTATAGTATCAGAAATTGTAGCAACACAACCTGCCCCATCAGTAACTTGAACAGAATAAACTCCTCCCAATAGATTCGTTGGTGTTAAGTTTCCATTGGTAATTGGTGTATTTCCTGTCCAAACAATTGGAGCATAAGGAATTTGACCTCCCGAAATACCTAGAGTTATTGTTCCATCGCTACCTCCAAAACAACTTAAATCGATAGCATTTATTGTTAAATCTGGTGCTGCATCATCTGTAATACAAACAGTTGAAATTTGAATACAAATATTAGCATCTGACACTTGAACATCGTAACATCCTGCAGGTTGGTTAGATAATGTAGATAAGTTCCCTAAGATAGGAGCTATACTTCCTGTTGGTGACCATTGATAGTTATAAATATTTGGAGGAATTGGAGTTCCATTACTGACAACAACAGTTGCACTACCATCACTTTGCGTACAATTAGAATTAATACTTGATGTTATAATAGTCATTGAAGTTGGTTCATTCAATACAATTGTTGCAGATTGTACACAACTGTTATTATCTAATATAGATATAATATAAGTTCCTGCTCCTAAACTTCCTAAATCTTCTGCATCATCATAATCGCCTGTTCCATCTATATCCCAATCAAAAGTATAATTTAATGTTCCTCCTGTTACAAATAAATCAATAGTCCCATCATTGCTACCATTACATAAAGGGTCTTGATTTGTAGAGGTTATATTGATAAGT
>LBBO01000045.1_pt2 | contig 10827 bp, 10 predicted proteins | sample 329191 | NCBI WGS metagenome assembly LBBO01 (sample SAMN03174413, study PRJNA266758) | hydrothermal vent metagenome | biome: marine hydrothermal vent; feature: marine hydrothermal vent chimney; material: microbial mat material; isolation source: microbial mat from marine hydrothermal vent chimney...
ACGCTCCACTTCCTGCTCCTCCAACAGTTATCGTTGCAGTATTTCCATTACAAATTGTTTGGTCAGGAGTTACAGATAACGTAAACCCTCCTTGATTAACTACTGTCTCAGTAGTGGAAGTCTGGCATCCATTAGCATCTAATATTACAATATTGTAGTTACTAGCCGCTAAACTTGTAAAATTCCCTGAATTTTGAAAATTAATACCGTTATCGATACTATATTGAAATGGAGAAGTTCCTCCAGATTCTGTAACTGTAATTGTTCCATTACTGTCCATACAAGTTTCACCTGTATTTGCTGCAGCAACACTAAAGACTCCACTGCCTTGAATTATTTCTGAAGAAACAGTAGAAGAGCATCCATTTGCATCAACAGTTACAACGTTATATGTTCCGCCTGTTAATGCGTTAAAGAACCCATTTGTTTGAAAGCTTGAACCTCCATCAATACTGTATTGATAAGGAGATGTTCCTCCGTTAGGGATAATAGAAATATTTCCGTTGTTAACTCCACAAGAAGCGTCATTTGTTGTAGCAGTGTGCGTTACAGATCCTCCTTCATTTATTTGAGTTGTTCCAATTGAGGAACAGCCATTAGCATCTTGAATAGTAATATTATAAGTTCCACTACTTAAACCTCCAAAAGTTCCATTTGCTTGGAAATTAGTTCCATCAATACTATATTGATAGGGGTATGTACCTCCTGTAGCGCTGTTATAAAGTTGTCCGTCATTTGCTCCATTACAACTTATGTGTACAGCATTTGAAGTTAATGTAGGCGCACTAGTATTAACTAATGTTACTGTTTCAAAACCTTGGCAACCATTTACGTCTTTTACGATTATATTATAAGTACCAATAGCTAAACTGCTAAATGTATATGGAGCTGTCCCCGAATTAAATGAACTTCCATTATCATTACTAAAAGTATAAGGTGTTGATCCTCCTGAAGCGTTTACAACAATATTACCGTCATTGGCGCTACATGATGGGTCTGTAGTTGTTGATGTTACAGATAGTACACCTGTTCCTGTTGGAACTGTAGATACATCTGAACTACTACATCCACCAGCGTCCGTTACGACTATATTATATGTGCCTCCAATCAAGCCTGAAAATAAATTACTTGTTTGAAAAGTACTTCCTCCATCTATACTGTATTGGTATGGAGTTGTTCCATTGGAAACGTTAATTGTTATTTGACCGTCGTTTCCTGTGCAACTTGGTGTTGCGATTACAGAATTAATAGTAGGACCTCCTGTAATTATGATAGGTAAACTGTCAATATATCTACCGTCACAAGTTCCTTCTATAAATAGATAGGCAGTGTAGTTTCCTGGCGTACTATAAGTAGCGCTAGAGCTAACTCCTGTTGTGTTTTCATTATCAGCACTTGGGAAGTACCAAGAATACGAACTTGCATTTACACCTGTAGCATTAAAGGTTATCGGCGATCCAGCACAACTTGTATTTGGTGTAGCGGTAATTGTTCCTGAAACAGGCATATCAGTTACGTAAGGAGTTATATAGTGAGTAAGGTTTACATTCCAACTAGCTTGTTCGTTGTATGCATGCCATGTGTTATCAGACCATTGCTCCCATCCTGAATTCGTAGGTGTATGAATTGTACTAGTAATTATACCTAAAGAATCTGTTGGCGAAAAACCATTCATTGTAATTCCACAGTAAAAAGGAGATCCTCCTACATTTACTACAGAGGGGAAGGTTATATGTAACACGCCGTTTCCTCCATTAGAGCTTAAAGCATTATCTAATTGTAATAAGGTAGCAGTAGCTGTTCCTAAAATAGTGTTTGGTTGTCCAGCGTTTTCACTCCAAACATTAAAATCGACTGTAGCTCCGTTTCCTCCATCATATATACCATAAAAATAAACATCCATTCCTGTGACATGAGTATATGGAGAATATCCGTTATAATACTCCGCTTTAGATAGGTCACCATAATTATTCCATCCAGCAATGTATCCATAAGGAGTCCCTTGACTAGCTTGATTTGATGCGTATATAGCTAATGAGTCTGTAGCGACAAAATTATCTAACGTGTCACATCCCGAAGATAAAACAACATTTATATTTGTTGTCGATGTGCAGGTTCCATTTGCATTGGTTGCTGTCAATTGAACCTGGTAAGTCCCTACTGTGTTATAGGTTATTCCTGTTGGGTTTTGAGACGTAGATGTAGTAGGTGTAACTCCTCCTAAACTTGTATTGTCAAAATCCCAATTCCAAGAAGTTGGAGATCCTGTTGTTCCGTCTGTAAAATTTACGCTATTTCCAACTACAACAGATGTAGTTGAAGGTGTAATTGAACAAACAGGAGGAGCATTGTTACTAGAACAAACAGTTGATGTTGTTAAGCTAGCTCTTCTAGGACTATTTGCTAAAACGGTTCTTATTCTTGTTTTTTGATCTTCTGTAAAAATATTCATACAAGCATCATCAGAATAGTCCATGTAATTCTCTACCATATCTACAGAGCCACAAGAAGAAGCTCCTGTTTGACACCCGTAATTTGCCGCGGTTGCTAAAGGGGTGTCGTTACAAAAATCATCTTGTCCACAAGGTCCGTCTCCCCATATATGTCTAAGCCCAAGCCAGTGCCCAAGTTCATGTGTAACAGTTCTTCCTAGGTTGTAAGTTGGGTTTAAGTTAAATGACCCATCGTCAACAGCAGATGTTCCAAAAGCATTATAGTTCATAATGATTCCATCTGTATTGGCGGAACCACCTGAAGAGTTTAGTCCTGATAGTCCAGAAGCGTCAGGAAACTGAGCATAGCCTAAAAGAGAGCTAGATCCACCTCCAAAACGACAAGTCCACATGTTTAAATATTGTGTTGGATCCCAAATTGTTTGAGGTTTCAGTGTTGATTGAATTCCAGATTGATCCCATGATACTTGTCCTAAATTAACTCTGTCAACTCCATTCGTTGAATTTCCATTTGGGTCAACAACAGCCATACAAAATTCAATTTCAACATCAGCACCTACAGGATTGGTATTGTGTCTTGGCGAGCCCATCATTTTACGATAATCTTCGTTCAAAACCTGGATTTGTGATAAAACTTGTGCTGTAGAAATATTTTCTCCCGAACCAACTGCGTCGCCATTGTGAATAACATGCACGACGACAGGAATTGTTAAAACAGGTAATCTGTTACTTGCTTTTTGTTGTTTGAATTGCCTAATCTCTTGACTTATCCAAGCTTCGAATTCAAGTTTTGTTCCAATTTCAGGGTGTTGATTTCTTCTTATCTGATCATACTCAACTGTTGCACAGCGAACAAAACCATTGTGTTTGTGTAAATGTGTTTGGCTTGAAATAGCAAATGAAGTAAAAGCTAAAGCGATTAACAAAAAAAGTTTTAAAAATGTTCATGTGTAAAGTTTTATTATTGAAAAAAGAGTAAAATTACTTTTGCGTTTTAACTTTCTTAGGAAGCGTAGCAATTTTTTGAAGTAGAATTGTTGTTTCTCTATTTTTTTCTATCTCTATTTCTTTTGTTTCTTTAACCTTTGTATCTGTTTTAATAATCGTTTCTTTCAGTTCTAAATTAGAACGTTTAACGCTAGTCTGAGCTATCAATGAAGTTGTTCCTAAAATAAAAAAAGGAATAAAGATAAAATTTTTCATAAAAATAAGTTTATGCAATTTAATGACATAATCTTGAATAATCAAATTTTATAGCGACTTATTTGACGTTTGTTTTTACTACCTTTGATTAAATAAAAGATGCTTGAAATGGAACACATACTATTAATTGAAGATGAAGAAAACTTGCACGAAGCCATTAAAATGAATTTGGAATTAGAAGGCTTTAATGTTACTTCTGCTTTCAAAGGAAAAGATGCTTTGGTTAAAAGTAAAGAAAAAAATATGAATTGATATTATTAGATGTCATGCTGCCTGACATAAGTGGGTTTGATATTTGTGAGACGATTCGACTAAACGATAGTTCTACTCCTATTTTATTTTTAACAGCTAAAAGTGACTCTGAAGATCGAATTAAAGGTCTTTCTATAGGAGGTGATGATTATTTAACAAAACCTTTTAATATAGAAGAACTATTATTAAGGATTAAGTTATTAATAAAAAGGTCATCACCTAGCGAAAGCTCTGCGCATGAATTAGTAGATTATAAAATTGGAAGCTTAGAAATTCGTTTTAATTCTTTTGAAGTTGTAAATGGAGATGGGGTTGTTATTTCGTTAACAAAAAAAGCAAATAAATTTACTAAAGTTGTTGATTGACAAAAAAAATCAAGCAGTTAGCAGACAAGAGATATTAGAGAAAGTATGGGGGTATGAAGTTTATCCAACTACACGAACAATAGACAATGTGATTCTTTCTTTTCGAAAAATATTTGAGAAAGGAGTTTCTTCGGGGACTTATTTTAAATCAATAAGAGGTGTCGGATATAAGTTTACTCCTTGATTTTAAAGAGCTTCTTTCTTATGATTTGAAAAAATAAAACAAGAGAGGCAACCATTTTAAATATTAAACGTCTATAAAGTAGTAAAAGAGAGATTTCTACCTCGAATTTACTATTTTATATTTTCCTTGTTTAAAAAGAGATTTTAGTTCTACTAAAATCTCTTTTTTATTTTCTGCCAAAATTTGTTCTACATTCGCTTTTTGGTAAAATCCTAAAACTTAATATTGCTCCATAGAAAGAGTACCAGTCTTTGTTTTTAGAGTTTCCTCTTTGAAGTCCAGCTATGTTATTGTTTCCATTTAAATCAGAAGATAGTTGACCGTTTTCCACTTCCAATATATTTCGATCGACATAAGTTCCACTAACATCGTCTAGGTAATCTGTATAAGTTTTTCTTATTCCATACTCGAAATTTAGTGCAAAACGTTTATTCAAGTTTATTTTTACTCCTATTCCTACAGGTAAGCTAATCTGTTTAGACTTATATTGTTTAGATTGGTTTAGTGAACTTTCTTGACCTTCTGTCCCTAAAGTTTGGAGGCTAACCCAATCGCCATTGTTTTGTGATTGAGGGTCCATTTTGAAATAGGTGATTCCAGCAAATAGATAGGGTGTCCCTTTGTATTTTTGGACATCTCCAATTTCATAGGGCATAAAATTTATTTCTATTACAGGGCCTATTTCTAAAATTCTTGAACGAAAGGATAGGTTTGAGATTGAGTTTTTAGAATTTGAAGCGGCAACAGTACCATACATTAAATGAAATCTTAGTACGATTTGCTTGTTTCTAAAGTTTCTTCGGTATAGAAAACCAAATGCAGGTTTGTAATTATTGAAATGTCTAGTTGGATTTAAATCTCCGATATAATAACTGCCACCAGCCATAATTGCAAACTCATCAATATGTTTTTGGCTGAAAAACGATTGAGAGAAAAATAAAAAATAAAAAAAAAGTAGATTTATTTTTGTCATAGTTAAGCTGTTAAAACTTAGGTAAATTTAACCTTCCTTTTAATAACTTGTAATTTAGAGAAAATATTGCGAAGACATATGAATCATTTGAGTTTGAACTTCCCCTTTGCTGTCCTGGAGTAGTCCAGCTAGCATTGTCGTTTTCGCTTAAAGCAGGATTTGACAAGTATTGTGTCGTTAGGTCTTCTGTTGATTTATCAACGTATTCTGTACTTACATCATCAAGATAATCTGTCATTGTGTATCTTAATCCTATTTCTAGACCAATACTCCATTGTTTGTCTATTGCGTATTTTACTCCCATTCCTACAGGGAAAGCTACAGAAATACTTTTGTACTCTACACCTTCTGTTTTTAAAGGTCTCAATTTAACCCAATCTCCTTCATATTTAGCTTTAGGATTATACCAAAATCCAGCGACACCTAAAAATAAATATGGGCTAATGTTGTTGACTCTTTTTCCTACAACTCCGTTTGATCTATATATATGACCAAAGTATTCGCCAAAAGGAAAATAATCTACTTGAATTGCTAATTCTGCAATAGGAGATTTGAAATGTAAATTTCTATTTTGTCTAAATTTTTCATTTGTAAAGGAGTCGTTACCGCTGACTTGTCCAAAAGTAAACCCTGCTTTTGCCGCTATATTTTGAGAAAAAAATCTTCTATACCCTATTTGTACAGCAGGTTTAGTTGCGTTAAAATCAAAATCTTTAATTCCCTTTATATTGTGTGAACCAATTTTATCTGCACCTCCAAGTTCTCCTAGAAAGCTTGTCGCTCCTAAGCCAAACGAGTATTCATTACGCAAGGATTTCCAACTTTGAGCATTAACAATGTTCAGTATGAAGATAGTAAATATAAGTATTGAAATGTGTTTTTCATTGCTCGAAAATATATAATTCAGAATTATTAATTAACAAAAGTAAGTCTTTTATTGATATAAACTAGTGTCAATAAAAAAATAATTAAAAACATTCATATTTTTCACAAAAGATTAAGACATCACAACGTCGTTTGTAGTGGTGTAAATTAAAAAAAAGCGTTATTTGCAAAATAATTTTGAAGAAACTTAGTTATTATTTCTTTGCTAGTACTATATTCGTAACTTATTTTGAAAAAAGGAAAAACATATCACCAATTAATAGCAGTAATCACATTGTTGATTATTACTATATTCTCTTGTTCTACAGAAAAAGACGCATGGATAAATAGAACATACCATAATACTACTGCTCACTATAATGGTTATTTCAATGCTCGAGAAATTATTAAAGAAACGATGTCAGAATTTGAGCTGAGTCGTAAAGAAAATTACTCTAAGGTTATTCCTGTTTTTATTTATGCAAATAATGAAGAGTCTAAAGGTTTGTATTCACCTATGGATACTGCGGTGAGTAAATGTGAAACGGTAATCGCTAGAAATTCTATGCCTAAAGAGAAAGTAGGGCAATTTAAAAATGAAGAATGGTGTAGATGGATTGATGATAATTGGTTTGTCATTGGTAAATCTCAATTTCTGAAACGAGACTTTGAAGGAGCATTAGAAAAATTTACATTTATTGAGAAACAATATAAGGGAGAACCTATAACTCATATTGCCAAATTATGGAGAGCTAAAACGTTAATAGAATTGGAATTGTTTGATGATGCAAAAGAAGTTTTAGATGAATTGCAGGAAGTCGAAGAATTATTAGAATTACAAAAAGAAGAGTTAGAGAAAGCAAAAGCTGAAGCAAAGGAAAAAGCTAAAAAAACTGCTAAGAGATTGTCGTCTAAAAAAAGAAAGAAAAAGAAAGGAAAGAAAAAAGAAGACAAAGACAATTTAGCTCCACTTCCAAAGAAATTTAATCGAGAATTACTGCCCGTTTATGCTGATTTATTTTTAAGACAGGAAATGTATAAAGAAGCAGAAGAGTATCTTAACCTGTCAATAGATGTAATTAAGAAACGTAAATTTAAAACACGATTGATGTTTATACTAGCTCAAGTATTGCAAAAAAATAGTGGAGAAGGAGCTTCTGATTTATACGCTAAAGTTGTAAAAAGGAATCCTATATACGATATGGCTTTTCAAGCGAAAATTAACAGAGCATTAGCTTATAGCGGAGGAGATAGTAAAAGTATTAAAGCCCAGTTGCTTAAAATGCTGAAAGATGAAAAAAATGAAGACTATTTAGATCAAATTTATTATGCCTTAGGTGATATAGAGTTAAGAGAAGGGCATCGACCATTGGGTATCGCTTATTTAGAGAAATCGGTATTGGTTAGCACAGCAAATAAAGTTCAAAAAAGTAAGTCATTTTTACGCTTAGGTAAACTTTATTATATGGAGAAAAACTACGCTAAAGCACAACAGTATTATGATAGTACAATGTCTGTTTTACCTAAAGATCATTTTGAGTATGAAAGCATTGAGGAAAAAAATACCAGTTTATCTGCTTTGGTTAAAAACTTAAATATTATAAACGAAGGAGATAGTATCAGTCAACTCTGTAGTCTTTCTGAAAAAGAATTATTAGCGAAAATAGAAGATATAATAGAACATAAAACCCTAGAAAAAGAAGCTATAGCAGAACAAAAAAGATTGGAAGCTAGTCAAACGGCTTCAACAACAAGCGGGAAGCCTACTCTAGGTGTGTTTTGGGCTTATGAAAATAATCTAAGAGCTTCAGGATTTAATGAGTTTAAAGAGATATGGGGCGAGCGAAAGTTTGAAGATAATTGGAGGCGCTCAGACAAAAGTTCAATAGATTTCGAGGATGAAGAGGAACTAGAATCTAAAGAAGTAGATAAAGAATTGACTGTTGACTTCTACCTAAAAGATTTACCTTGTGCAGACGAAGAAAATTTAGCCAGCATACAAGACGAAGTTATGAATGCTATGTACGATGCCGGAGATATTTATAAAACTAAATTGGAAGATGAAACAGAAGCAAAAGCAAGTTTTATATTGTTAACAAAACGATTTCTACCCAAAGAAAAAGCAGTAGCAGGTTTATACCAATTATATCTTATGAGTGCAGGAAGTGATATGGAAAGCTACAAAAATAGAATACTGAATGATTACCCAAATTCTGAATATGCAAAAATCATAAATGATCCTAACTATAAGCAGAAAGAAGAGTTAGCTAAAAATCAAGCATCAATAGATTATAAAATTGCATATCAAGCTTATTCATTAAATGATTTTGATAAAGCGATTATGATGTCAAACAATGTTATTGAAAATGATAAAAAAAACGCTCTACTATGTAAGTATTATTACTTAAAAGCAGTTTCGGTAGGTCAAAAATATGCAGGAACCGATAGCTTACTTTATTTAGATAATGCACTTTCAGAGGTGATAAAGCATTGTAAAGGAGATGAAGTTTATGCGCCAGCAAAATCGCTATTAGATAAATTAAGAAACGTACAATCTATATCAGATGCTCAATCGGGGAAGAGTACTTATGTGTATTCCTCAGAGTCTAAGCATTTCTTTGTTCTTGTATTTCCAAATGATAAAGGAAGTATAAATAAAGCAAAAGCTAAAATAGCCGATTTCAATACCGCATCTTTTAGTACAAAAACCTTAATAGTAGAAAGTAGTTTTGTAGATCAGACAACACAAGTGATCGTTACGAAATCGTTTAAAGATAAAGAAGAGGCAATGGATTATTACGTAGCCTTTAAAGTAAATAAAAAACAAGTAAAAAGCTTTATTAAAGAATATGATTTCTTTGTGATTACGGATAAGAATTTTGCATCACTTTATGTAGATAAAGACATCGAAAAATATGTAAAATTCTTTGAGAAGAATTATGAAGAGTAGAAATAAAAAATATGGAAGAATTTTTAAAAAATAAAATAGAAGAGTTAACATTTGAAGTTGTTGAAGTTAATGATTCACTAATTGAATCTGCTGTCTTAGATTCATTGACAGTTGTTGATTTAGCTGTTTTTATAGAGAATGAGTATGATGTTAAAATACCCTTTAATGAAATAGTACCATCCAACTTTGAAACAATCGAGATTATAATTAATTACGTAAATAGTTTAAAGTAATGTTTTTAAAAAAAGTGTTGTTTAGGCATGTGATTCCTTTTGTATTGGCTGTGGCTACTGTTTTTATTGCGCAAAATTATATTGTAAAATCTTATTCTTTTAGTTCTATAGGTGAAATTAAGAGTTATACTCAGCCTTTAGACAGTACGGGGAGTCATAGATGGGTGATTAATTATTCTGATTCTGTTTGGGCTGAAATGAGAATTGCACAAAGTTTATCTGATAGCAATGAATTAACTGTTTTTGGATCATCGGAATTATCTTCTTCAGAGGGGGTTTGTTATAACTTTTTAACAGATAGCTTAGGAGCTAAAACTTTGGGGATAGGACATGCGAACAATGAATTATTCGCGATTTATTGTCAGTTATTAAATATGACTGATTACATAGAAGGCGCTAAAATTAGTGTTATACTTAGTCCTGGCTGGTTTAGCGATGGGAAAGGAACTAGTCCTGCTTCTTTTGTAGAGTTTTGCCCTCCTCATTTTATTTCAAACATTACGAATAATATAAATATTAAAGAAGAGTATTTAAATTATTTAGCTACAACTTATATTCGTGATTTTGATGGTAAAGTAACGGGTAATAGATTAGAATATAATTATTTGATGAAACCTAAAATTGTTTTACATTCAAAAAAAATAGCTAAAGTTTTAGCTGTCAGATATAAATATGAGTTGGATATAAAAGCAACAGAATCTAATCGTAATTTATTTCTACCAAAATGGGACTTATGGTTAAGTCAGACAAAAAAAGAAGCAGTAAAAACACTCAACGAGTTTTATATTGATTCTAGTTATTATAGCACTTATTTATTGGACGAGAATGGCAATCAAAAAGTAAATAGATTAGATGACGCAATTGTTGATGAGAATATAGAATTAGAAGATTTAGAAATGGTGATGAAATTTCTAAAAGAAAAAAAATGCGAAGTAAGTTTTGTTATGCAGTCTTACAATCCTTATTATTATAGTAATACCGAAGGGTATATAGATTTATTAAGCGCTATAGAAGGTTTAATGAAAAAGTATGATTATCCTTACTACAATTTATATTCTAAAGACAAAGAGAGTTACGAACCAGGAACACTAATAGACATTATGCACTTTAGTAATTATGGTTGGGTTAAAGTCAATAAATTTTTATATGAACAACATTTCAATTCGTAAGATAGCGGTTAATTACGTTATTTATCTACTCCTTATTTTAGGATACATATACATCTATTTTCTACCTATAGATGGGCTAATAAATGGCGCAACTCAGGAGACAAAATCAAAAGTTCAATTTATTTACCAACAGTTTTAGCAATGTTACCATTTTCAAGTTTTGAGTTTATTTACTTTATGG
>LBBO01000001.1_pt71 | contig 10779 bp, 9 predicted proteins | sample 329191 | NCBI WGS metagenome assembly LBBO01 (sample SAMN03174413, study PRJNA266758) | hydrothermal vent metagenome | biome: marine hydrothermal vent; feature: marine hydrothermal vent chimney; material: microbial mat material; isolation source: microbial mat from marine hydrothermal vent chimney...
TTATACTTTTATTCTTTAGTAACTTCATATGAAAACTTTATTTTGGGGACAACTACTTAAGTATAATTAACCCCAAAAGTTAAACCAGTTAAATAAGATTTTTTAGCTATCTGGTTTAAACTTCTTATCCAAAATAACTTTTCCAAGTTCCACACCTGGTTGGTTGTAGGTATTTACATTTAACATCGCACCCACGAGTGAAGTTAATATCTCGTAGTAGATGATTAACGCACCACAATTTGACTCATCTAATCGGCTAATTGTTATCTTGTCGGCTGGTAAGTTTGTATCTTCAATACTCTGCATGGTGGCATCACACTGTGCATTGATAAGTTCATTAAAACTTTTACCATTGATAAAATCTGTTTTTTCCAGATGTTTGAGTGACATATCTGGTATGCTTAACTCATTTTCAAAATCTTCGACATTGATAAACGTAACAGTTTTATCTTCAGGACCTTCAATGATAAGTTGTAAAAAAGAGTGCTGGTCAACAGCGCCTGTCAATCCAATAGGGGTTAAACCTACTTTATTGTTATCTTTATCAATTTTACCCAGTGATTCACCCCAGAGTTGAACAAACCATTTTGAAAAATCTTCCAGTGAATTTGAGTAGGCAAAGAGTACATTTGTTCGGTATTGCTCTCTATTTTTATACAGAAAACAAGCTTTTTCTAAAATCTCTTTGGACTCTCTGTTGAAAAAACTCTGCTCAAATGTTTTAGCACCATTTAGTAGAGTCTCTACATCGTATCCTGCAAGATAGAGAGGTATAATCCCAACCGAACTTAAAACGGAAAATCTTCCACCCACATTGAGAGGCAGGTTAAACTCTTTGATATTAAATTCACTTGCAAATTGTGAAAGTATAGAACCATTATCGGTAATAGCAATCAATCTTTTTGCATCATCACTTTCTAAATCTATATCAAAACGGTGAAGTATGGTTTTAAAGGTCGAGATGGTCTCAATGGTTCCACCTGACTTTGAGATAACAATAAAGAGTGAATTCTCTTTATCTAAACCGTTTAATGTATTGGCAATATTGACAGGGTCTGAGTTTTCAAAGAAAAAAAGTTTTTTACCGTTTTGTTTTTTATGTTTGAGCATACTATCAACAGCTTTAGCACCAAGCGAAGAGCCACCAATACCAATAACAACAATATTTTTAATGGTCGTTAAAAGTTCATTGCTCTTCTCATAGACTTTTAACGCTTCAATAATCTCTAAAGAGGTGCTAGGTAGATTATAATACCCTACTCTATCACTAGATTTCTCCTCTTTTAAAACTTCAAAAGCATTATTAACCAGAGTATCATCAAAAGCGTTGGCGAATAGAGATTGGTTTTCTGTAAATTTTAACATTATCTTTCTCCTACAAATTTAACCATATCTACAAGTCTTGAGCTGTATCCCCATTCATTATCATACCATGCTAGAACTTTTACCGTTTTCCCATCAACTACTGATGTCATATCTGGTACAAATGTAGCACTGTAGGTACTTCCTATAAAATCACTAGATACCCTTTTGTCGTTATCAATTTCAAGTAACCCAGCAAATGAACCATCAGCTGCTTTTTGCATTACTTCATTTATCTTCTCTACGCTTACCTCTTTGTTTAAGTTTACCGTTAAGTCAACTACCGATACATCAGCCGTAGGAACTCTCATCGCATAACCATTAAGTTTACCTAGAAGATTTGGCATCACTTTAGCGATGGCTTTAGCAGCACCTGTTGTTGTTGGTATCATATTAATAGCAGCTGCTCTGGCTCTTCTTTTATCTTTTAAGTGTTTAACATCTAAGATATTTTGGTCATTGGTATAAGAGTGAATCGTAGTCATAAGACCATTAACAATACCAAACTCATTATCAAGCACTTTACAGATAGGTGCCAAACAGTTTGTGGTACAACTTGCATTGGAGATAACAGCTTCACCACTGTACTCATCGGTATTGATGTTCAATACATAAGTTGGGGTATCATCTTTTGCAGGAGCAGAGATAACAACTTTTTTGACACCATCTCTTAAGTGTGCGTTACACTGTTCTGTTGTTAAAAATGCACCCGTACACTCAATAACCACTTCAGCACCACATTTACCAAAATCAATTAGGTTTGCATCTCTTTGAGAAAACATTTTAACAATATTTCCAGCAATCTCAATAGAGTTTTCATCAATTACTTTAGCCTCTACACCTTTATGAACAGAATCATATTTTAATAGATACTCAAGCATATCTGGTTTGGTTGTTGTGTTTAACGCAACCAATTCCATATCCTCTCTACTTGTTACTATTTTTGCTACAATTAATCCAATTCTACCTGTTCCGTTTATTGCTACTTTTAATGCCATTGTCTTTTCCTATTTGATCTATAAATTTCTTATAACAGTCTAGCAAAAGATAGTTACAATTTACTAAGAAATTGAATATAGATTCTATATTATTTAAAACTATATTTAAAATAATTAATATAAATTAAAAGTAATTTATAATTAATTAATATTGAATTTTCTCAAGATTTTCAAATCCAGGAAGAACCTTTCCTTCAAGAAGTTCTAAACTGGCTCCTCCACCAGTAGAGATAAAACTAAAGTTCTCTTTCTCTCCAGCCTTATCAGCTGCACTCGCCGTATCTCCACCACCCACAATACTATAGGCATAGGTATCAGCAATCGCGTGAGCAATTCGATAAGTACCTTTAGAAAATCTATCAATTTCAAAAATCCCCATAGGTCCATTCCATATAATGGTATTGGACATTCCAATAGCCTCTTCAAAAAGTTTAACCGTCGCAGGGCCAATGTCCACAACCGTAAATTTTTCTAACACATCTTGAACAGGTACAATTTTTGTATCTATTGGGTGGTCTATATTGTCCGTTATCACAACATCAACAGGCAGATAGACATTGACTTTTGCAGCTCTTGCATTTTTCAATATCTTAAGAGCCTCTTCTAAGTAGTCATCTTCTACCAAGGAGTTTTCCATATTGTTTCCAAGTGCTTTTAAAAAGGTATTGCTCATCGCCCCACCAATAATAATCTTATTAACTTTAGGAATAATGCTATTTAAAAGGGTGATTTTAGAGGAGACTTTGGCTCCACCTATCACCAAACATACAGGTGCAACAGGTTTAAAGAGTGCTTTTGCAAAAGCGTCAATCTCTCTTTTGAGTAAAAAACCAGCCACATTGCTCTCTACAAATTTGCTAATACCCACCGTTGAGCTATGCGCTCTATGACTGGTACCAAAAGCATCATTGACAAATATATCACACAAAGAGGCCAACTCTTTGGATAACAGATCATCATTTTTGGTTTCACCATCAAAAAATCTTATATTTTCCAATAAAAATATTTTGCCATCAGTAGCATCTAAAATACTCTTTTTACTCTTTATAAAATCTTCTACAAATTCAACTTTTTTATCCAAGAGTCTCGCAACTCTTTTTATGAGATGTCTTAAAGAGAAATCAGGGTTCACTTCTCCTTTTGGGCGACCTAAATGGGTCACCAAAACTATAGATTTAGCCTCATGATCAATACAATAATTTATGGTATGAAGTGCCTCTTTGATTCTTGTGTCATCGGTTATATTATGATGAGAATCCATAGGAACATTAAAATCAACTCTAATCAAAACTCTTTTATCTTTTACATCTATATGCTTTAAAGATTTTACTTTTTGCATTAACTCTATATTACTTAACATTTATACTCCGAAAATTTATATAAAAGATACTCTTAATGAGAACTATTTAGTGCAATCTGAGCAGCCATAACAATAGGATAGGTTGTAGGTGCTGCTGTTAACAGTGGCTGTGTTGCTACCTGCAAAGAGATAAGAGAGTGTAGTGTTAACCTAGACTCAATCGCCAATCCAATAATATTGATGATCTCTCCAGCCTCTTTATCCCCAATCACTTGACCACCAATTATCTGTCCACTATCTTCCATGGCTATAAGCTTTACAGACTGCTTTGAAGCGTCAGGAATGGTACCTGGATGTCTGTTCATACCCTCAAAAAATCCAGATATATAATCTATATTCTCTTCAATGGCTCTTTTTTCAGTAACTCCAGCACTTGCAAATGCCCTATTCCCTATCATGGTAGAGAATATGGCTATGGTTCCAGTAAACCCTTTCATATGTTTTATTTTATAAAGTGAACTACCAGCTACTCTAGCCTCTGCTGCCGAAGTTGAAGCCAACATCACTTTAGAGGGGTCTCTAGTGATAAAATCTCGTCTTCCACAACAGTCACCAATAGCAAAAATATCTTTGTTTTTTGTTCTCATAAACTCATCAACCCAAATACCATTGTATCTTGCAAGTTTAAGTCCTGCCTCTTTAGCCAAAGTCGTATTTGCTTCGTATCCTGTAGCCATAATAATAACCTCAGCCTCTAACAATGTACCATCACAGAGTTCAATTCCCGTTGCCATGCCATCTTTTTCTGTTATATGCTTGGCATGTTGCCCCAGAGCCAATTTAACCCCAAGGTTTTTCATCATCTCTTCAGCTTTAATAGCCATATCTTCATCAAATGAACCACCCAATACATGGCGACCACCTACAATCGTCACATCTTTTCCCCCACTAGCAAGTTCTGTAGCCATCTCAACACCAATAAAACCATCACCAATGACAATAACTTTCTCTTTCTCTTCTAAATAATTTTTAAGTTTTTCAACTTTATGATACTCTTTATCAATGGTAAAAACATTCTCTAACGCCAATCCATCTTTAAAATTTTTATGAACAAAAGGGACAGAACCTGTTGCAAAGATAAGTTTGTCAAATTTAATCGTATGATTTAAAGCTGTTACTGTTTTGTTTTCTATATCAACACGATGTACGGTGTCTGTAATTTTTTGAATCATATCAGCAATTGGACTACTACCACAAAGCATGGCATTTTTTTCTATTGTGCCTAAGGTTTTACCAAAAACATACGGTATCCCACAAGGCACTTGAGCTTTCTCATAAGATTTTATAACCATAACTTGTTTAGTAGGGTTGTTTTGCATAGCAGTCATTGCAGCGACCATACCAGCAGGACCTGCACCTATTATTAATATATCTGTTTCTTTATTTTGCATTTTACTCTTCCTTCTTCTAAAAATTTTTATAATCATACTATAGATACTATAAGATTTATCTATTATCAACCATGTTTACTTAAAATTATATAAAATTTAAAAATAAATTTTATAATTAAAATTATATTTATTGTTTCTATAATATAATACTTCGTCGAATTTAGGTCAAAAACGACAATTTTAAAATAAAAGAGATTAATTATGTCAATTGCGATTCTAACATCTGGTGGAGACTGTGCTGGGATGAACCCAGCTATAAAACATTTTGTAGATTACTGCTTCTATAAAAATATTCAACCTTATCTTATTTATGATGGATTAGAGGGCTTAATAGATGGAGAGATAAAAAAAGCCATGCACAGTGATGTGGCAGGAATAATACATGAGGGTGGTACCAAAATAGGATCCTCACGCTCAAAAAGATTTTTTGAATATAAATATAGAGAACAAGCTTATAACAATTTAAAATTACACGGTATAGATAAAATAGTCATACTGGGTGGTGATGGTTCATTTAGAGCATTAAATCAGTTTTACAAAGATTTTGGGGTACAGTTTATAGGTATTCCTGCAACCATAGACAATGATATATTTGGAACCGACTACTGCCTTGGTGTTGATACGGCTTTAAATATGATAAGAGATGCAACCGATGCAATCCGAGATACATCAGCTTCGTTTAAAAGAGGCTGTGTCATTGAAACGATGGGTAGAGATTGTGGATATTTAGCACTTGTCTCAGCCATAACATGTGGAGCAGAAGTTTGCATCATCCCTGAAAAATCGTATAATTTAGAGAGTTTGGGTAGAAAATTAAAAAATCAGATAAGACATGGAAGACGATATATTGTCTGTATCGTGGCAGAAGGAACCAGCCAGACCCAAAACATTGTTGATTGGCTTGAAGATGATGTGGGTATTGAAACACGAGCAACCATACTTGGACATATACAAAGAGGGGGAAATCCAACGGTTCACGATAGACTTATGGCTATAGAATATGTAACCAATGCTGTTGATAAACTTCTAAGTGACCATTCAGATGATGGATTGGTTGTCGTCTATAAAGATGCAAAATTTGAATTTGTAACCATTGACTATGTCAACTCAAACAAATATGAAATAGAGAAACATCTAATTTATCTAGGAGAGAGTATGATGTCTTAACAGATGTAAACTTTAATCCCCAAGGTTATCACCTTTGGGGTCTTTATTTCATCAAATCTAATTAACAAACTCTCTCACGCGTTGAATCTCATTTTTTGAACCAAAGTAAATAGGTGTTTTTTGGTGGAGATCACTGCACTCTATATCAAGTATTCTCTTCTCTCCATCAATCGCTTCTCCATTAACAAGCTCCATAATAAAAGCAATAGGGTAAGCTTCAAATAAGAGTTCTACTAAACCGTCTGGATTTGAAGTTGTTGCTGGTGAAGAGTAAAGTCCACCTTTTTTAAAGAGTATCTGATGGGTATCAAGCGTCAAACTGTCACTAAATCTTAATCTATAACCATCATTAAAGAGGCTCTCAATTAAGTTTTTATGATTCTCACTCCATTCTGATTGAACTCCAGCTGTTGAGTTAATCTTGCCTTTATATTCCAGTTCAAATGACTCTTTCTGTACCAACTTTTCATTTTTATACGAGAAAAACTTTACCCCCTCATCTTTTGAAGCAAATACAATCTGAAATGTTGGTCCGTAGGTGATATAGACAGAGGCTTTTAATGAATTTGCATTTAATTCATTTTCATAGATGGCAAACATTGAGCCTAGTGAGAAATCAACATCTAAAAGTTCTATATTGTCAACAGCAACATAGGTGATAAGGTATTTTCCATCATTATTAATGGCACAAAGTTCTTTTTTGTCTTTCCCCATAGCACCTTTGACACTTCTTACCTTTTCAAACTCATCTTCTATAAGTTTTCTACAATGTTCATAGACATCTTTATGAATCTCTTCATCAGACTTGTTTAGATCTAAAAAATCTGTACAACTTTGAAAAATATCTTTTTCTATATTTAGTGCAATATTCGAGATAGCATTAAAAACTTCAACCATTTTATTTTACCTTAAAACTTTTATTTTTATTAGACTTCTTGCATAACCCTATAAATGAGTATATTAAGTAACACTATAATACAGATAGGCTTAATCTCTATCATGGTTCCAGTTTTTTCATTTTAAACTTTAAATTTGTGTTGCAGATTTATCAAGTAAAAACAGGTCTGTGCTTAATTAAAAATACCAGTTCACACGACTCCAAACAAACTGTTCAGTAAGCTTAGAGCCAAACTCACTACTATTTGCCCAAAAATTCTGATTATAAGAGACATCAATGTCAAAATTGTTCCTAAAATCATAAATCAACCCCACACTATTCTCGCTTGTATAATTAAAAACCACTCAAGTAAAGCAGATATACTAAAACTGTAGAGTCGGTTGATGTAGATTAATGGCTTTTATCATGGTTAACACCTCACATTTTTTATACTATACTCTTATTGTCTTAACGGTGTGTTAATTCTAAAAATTGAGTTAATGGAAAATCCCTTTAGGGAAAACACGCCGATTCCAAAGAGTTTTGAAAGATGTGTGTATAATGTCGAAAATATAGACAATACAAGGAAATAAATGTCCTATAAAAAAAATAATGCCAAAAATGCCGTTCATGGTTTTTTCCTCTCTATTGCAACCACCGTAGCTGAGCCTAGTACCATTTTACCTCTTATTGTTCACCACTTCTCTTCCAGTCTCATTGTAGTTGGAATCTTTACTTCCTTGCTTCGTGGTGGAGCCATTATGGTGCAACTTTTTGCTGCTTTTTATGCTCAAAGTTACCAAAAGATGATGCCCTATCTTAGAATAGTCTTTTTCTTTCGTTTTTTGAGTTGGTTTCTTATTGGGGCTGCTATCTACTTGGTGGGAGACAGTGACAAAACCCTTACCCTTTGGCTCATCGGGATAGGGCTTTTCTTCTTCTCATTCTCAGCAGGTTTTGGAGGTATCTACTTTAAAGAGATTTTAGCCAAAGTTTTTTCTAAGAGTGAACGGGGAAAAACCATGGCAAACAAGCAGTTTTTTGCCTCATTTGCTGCCATTATTAGTGGAGGAGTGGCTGGTTGGGTATTGCAAAATTTTGAAGCACCTCTAAGTTATGCTTACCTCTTTATGATAAGTTCTTTATTGATGGCGATTGGATTGGTCGCCTTTGCATCTATAGAGGAGCCTATCAAACACAATGTGAGTGTCAAAGAGAAGAGCTTTTTAGAGTTCATCAAAAATGCAACCAAAATATTTAAAAGTGATAGACGATTACGCATGCAAATTATCATCTCACTACTAAGTTATGCCTTTCTCTTTGCTCTCCCTTTTGTTATCTTAAAAGCCAAAGAGAGTTTTGAGTTAACAGGGTGGTTGGTTGGTGGGTTTATTACCATTCAAATGCTGGGTAGCATGTTTGGTAACCTCTTTTTATGGAAAAAAATTACACACAACTATGTTCACATGATGCAGATTGCGTATATTATAATGATTATTGCTTTTGCTATCGCCCTATTTGCTTCAATACCTTGGCACTATGTCATTATCTTTTTACTTTTTGGTATTGCCATCGATGGTTTTAGAAATGCCGATACCAACTTAATCTTAGAGATTGCCCCCGAATCTAAACGACCTGTCTATGTAGCAATACAATCAACCATCACCTCCATAGGACTCTTTTTTGCCATACCAGGAGGGTTCTTGTTGCAACTTTTTGGATATACCTTTTTGTATATTTTTACTATTTTGGTTTTGTTACTGGGGCTTTATGCTACTCAGCTGCTTTTAGGGGAGATGAGAGAGAGTTAGGTTCAATAAATGAGAGTAAAAATATTCCATGTATAATTTAAAATCATTATTAATATAAGAAAAAATTATTTCGTTTTGTTCCTCTACCTGCTATTTTTTGATTTGTCAATGGTTTGGCAATTGTTATTGCCATGAGTCAATTTCAGTTTTTTCAAGGTGCCAATGCCATGGCAAACCATTTTGCTTTATCAAAAAGTAGTGATAGAGCTGTTGTCTCCTTATTCATCTTTACGGGTATTGCTATTTTCATTTTATTATTTCCTTGTTTTAGGTTTACTTCTCTTTTTTTAGTTCCAATATCCAATCTACCATACCCTCAATATCTTTATCACTCATCTTCTTAAATGGGGGCATTGGGAGTTTTTTATTTTCCCATTTCCCTTTGGTACCCTCTTTAATACTTTTTAAAAGCATTGCTCTATCTTTTATATCATATCGATTGGCTATCATTTTAAATGATGGAGCTACCTTGTCTTTTTCAACATCGTGACAGTGGCTACAGCGTTGTTGTTCTATAACCCTCTCATGTAAGGGCATAGATTTTAATCGGCTCTCTTCTGCCATCTGTTTTAGGAGTATTTTGTTGTCATAGTGTTCATACATATACTCAACAATCGCCTTTAATTCATCGTTGCTTACTTTTCCTTTTTGTGATGGCATAAGTCCATAATTGTCAAGACTTTTTTTATCACATATTGATTTTTCAGCTGTGGGTTCCATCACATAATCTTGCACAAAAGAGACAATCCTACCCTCATGTTCTGATGGATTATCTGACTTTATAAAATCTTTTAGATGAAATGTAACTGCCATGATAGATGGAGCTATCTCATTGTCATAATTTTTAGGTGGCATATCCAGATTGTGACAAGCTGAACATTTTTGAGTTAATAACGCTTTTCCATTTAAAATCTCTTTGGGTTTCTCTTCAGCACAGCCCAAAAAAATAAATAGTGTTGCTGTCAAGAGATAACTCTTTAGATAACTTTTTTTCATAGAATAATCCTTTTTATTCCTAACATAATAATGAAATTCACTTAATTTAAAGTTATAAATATAATAATTTTTAGTTATATTTTGCTCCTTCCCCTCCCTCCTCGGTTGGAACGAGCGATAATTCCAAAGTGTCAAGTCTCACCACGATAATATATACCCTTGCTTTGTTTATCCCCGTATGTTCTTTGATTCTAAGCTCTAATGTTCTATACTCTCAAGGGATACCTCCTACTCTGTTTGGAATTTGTTGCTTTTCACCCTGGCATTTTGCCTTAATCTTCAAATTCCTCCTACTACTTTTCTAACTTTTCCCTTTTACACTTTTTATTTTTGGCAACTACTGAAATTTATCATATGAAAAGGATAATGATTTTTGATATGGAAAGAGAGATGAGATAAGATGAGAGTATTGAAGCTCAGAGGCTTAGCATCTTTAAGGAATAAAACTCCAAGAAAAATTATTTTTTATTAATGCAATGTTATCGCTAATTCATACTCTATTAATACTATTTATGTACAATTCTTCATAAAAAGACAAGAGAGAAACAGATGAAACTATACGCTCCATGGGAAAAAGCTTTTAAGAGAGTCTCAACCCCTTTTGAACACTTTTTACATGCACAAACCACTACTGGTCTGATTTTAATGTTTATGACCCTCTTTGCACTTATACTTGCCAACTCTCCATTTGCAGAGGGGTATGCACATTTTTTTCATACAAAGGTAGATTTTAATGTCGGCTCGTGGGAACTCTCTCATACCATTCATCACTGGATAAACGATGGTCTTATGGCTATATTTTTCTTTATTATTGGAC